>OGWV01001198.1_pt1 | contig 16406 bp, 15 predicted proteins | sample 1576081 | NCBI WGS metagenome assembly OGWV01 (sample SAMEA3541541, study PRJEB24748) | human gut metagenome | biome: human gut; feature: human-associated habitat; material: faeces | place: China | collected 2012 | reverse complement strand
AAAATGTGTGGGAGACGCAGCTTGAGGAATGGAAAAAACAGTACAGGAAGGATTGTATGGTATAAATGAAATTTTTTGACAGATGGAAAAAACGCAGTTTTGAAGAAAAAATGGATGATCTGAGTCAGACTGTGCTGACGGAAAATAACATAAAAGATCCGAAACAGGTGGAGCAGTATGTTGTGGAACGATTAGAGCAGATGATCGATATCACAAGGGAAATCGAGGAGGAAAAATCGGAGTACCGAACAGTCACGTCTTATCTGAATGATGTCCAGAAATTAGAAGATCTTCCGGAACCTGAAAAGAAAAAAATTGCGGATGTGGCACAGAATGTCGTTCAGTTAAACAGTGCGAGAAATATTTTCCTTAATTCAGAAAAAAAACTGACAGATGCACAGTTTACGCAGCTTCAGCAGGAAGAAAAAACCATGCCGGATGCAATCAAACGCCTTAGCTCGAATGAAATCTATCAGGATACTATAAAAAAGGATATGAAATATCTTGAACGGGAAAAATCCAGATGGCTTTTACACCGTGAATATCTGATGCACCAGCAGAAAAGTTTAAAGAATTTATTATACATCATTCTTGCAATTGTGGCAGCAGTGGCAGTGACACTTATCACGTTACAGCTTGGATTTAAGGTTGATACATATTATGCATGGATGGTACTTATTTTTGTCACTGCAGTGGCGGTGTGTGCCGATTATCTAAAGATGCTGCACAATGACTCTGAGATCAAGTTAGCGGAACGAAGTGCAAATAAGGCAATTCTTTTACTTAATAAGGTAAAGTTTAAATATGTCAATATCACGAATGCCATTGATTATGCCTGTGAGAAGTATCATGTAAGAAGAGCTTCAGAATTAAATCAGCTGTGGCAGTATTATATGGATGCAGTGCGTGAACGTGAAAAATATCAACGCACAAATGAGGATCTTGAATACTTTAATGGCAGACTGGTGCGGGCATTGAACCAGTATCAGTTATATGATGCACAGGTCTGGATCACGCAGGCAGCAGCCCTGATTGATCCCAGGGAAATGGTTGAGGTGAAGCACGGCCTGATCCTGCGCAGACAGAAATTAAGGGATCGGATGGAATATAATGTCGAAGAAATGAAAAATCAGAGGGAGGAAGCATTAAAACTTTCTTCAAAGGCTGGAAGCATGAAACCACAAATCGATGAGATCATCAATGCAATTGACCGGTTGATGGAAACGATGTAAGTTTCTGTCCGGTGCGTCAGGTCTGCCTGTGTAATGTTTGATTTGAATAAGTTGTGGTATGATGAGAAATATATGGATACTGCGTACAAATGCCGGAGGGGCATATTGTACGCAGTATTTTATTTCATGCTAATAGAATGCAAAATGTTGTTTGTGACAACAAGCCGGCTTGCAGAACATGCAGTCTATTTGCCACATCCCAGATCAAATTCCGGGTTGCACATATAAAAGTTTTTGCTGTCAAGTTCTTCCTGAACCAGGCGGAGGCCTTCACCGAAACGCTGGAAATGCACGATTTCGCGCTGGCGCAGAAAACGGATCGGTTCACAGACTTCCGGATCTTTGACAAGACGTAAAATATTATCGTAGGTGGTGCGGGCTTTCTGCTCCGCAGCCATATCTTCAAAAAGATCCGTGATCGCATCGCCTTTGCTCTGGAATTCACAGGCATTAAACGGAATACCGCCGGCTGCCTGCGGCCAGATCCCGGCCGTGTGATCGACATAGTAAGGAGCGAAACCGGCGGCCTCAAGTTCTTCAGCACTTAAGCCTTTGGTAAGCTGGCGGACGATGGCGGCAATCATTTCGAGATGGGCTAATTCCTCCGTCCCAATATCTGTCAACAGTCCCGCTACTTTATTATATGGCATACTATACCTCTGTGACAGATAACGGAACGATGCGGCCGCCTCTCCATCTGGTCCTCCATACTGACTGATGATGATCTGTGCGATTTTGGCATTGGGTCTTGTAATGTTGACTGGGAACTGTAAACGTTTTTCATAATTCCACATTAACAGTCACCTCCTTCCCATGGCCATGGATCCGATGCCCAACGCCAGTAATTATCAGGATTTGCGGTGTCGATGGTAAGCGGAGTATAATTTTGCGCATATGCACGCAGTGCAGTGCGTCTTAAGTCAGCATAGTGATTGAAATATTTTAAAGCTTCTTCATCGTCAGGATGCGTGTCGAGATATTCTGTGATTTCTACGACAGCAAAGCTGACCATATCGATCCAGTGGAGGAGTTGGGACTGATTCATCTGACTGATCATCATCGGCATCTACCTCCGTTTGCGGCTAAAAATGGTTTATCCAGTTCTGGAAAAATAGTTCCGGCACTGAGTGAACGATCCGGTTCATAAACAGTAGAAAAATGCTGCCAGGGGACGTATGCCATGGCGAGTACATAATCAGAAATGGTTCTTATATTTTCTGAACAGGAAACAGAATCTGCACAGGATGCAGATTCTGTGCAAAAGTCCAGACCTGCACGGTGTGCAGGATGTGAAACAGATAAACGGTCGCAGGAACGATTGCTGTTCCCGGACATAGGATAAGGTCTCATAATAAGTTATTCCTTTCAATATCAGGTTTACAATAAGATATGTAAAAATGATGATTTTGGTTCATTTAGCAGACATCATATAAAAAGGTAAAAAATGCGTATTATCAAATCGAAAAAGAGCGTAGAAAATGTTGAAAAATATCAAAATGAGTATAAAATAAAAGAGATTGGTATTAAAACAGCAGAAGACAGAGAAGGGGAATAAGAATGAATAAAAGAATTGTTGCAGGTATGCTGTTTACGACGGTTGTGTGTATGACGTTAGGAGGCTGCGGCTTCACAGCTGATAAAGAAAATGTAAAGAATAGTGGTGCTGTGGAATCGGTAATGCCGGGAGCAGAAGTATCTACGGAGATGACAGAAAGAGATGCTGAGGCGGATAATGGTGTGGTACAGCTTAAAGTATGGTCGGAAGAAGACAACTTCGACATGTTAAACCAGATGATAGACAGCTTTGAACAGAAATATGCAGGACAGGCAAAGTTTGAGATTACATTGGAACAAAATGCTGATTCTGATACAAAGGATATTCTTTTGGGAGATATTCATAACGGGGCGGATGTTTTCCCGTTTGCGGATGATCAGCTTTCTGCAATGGTTGCCGCTGGTGCATTATATCCGGTGCCAAATGCAGAAGAAGTAAAGAGTGCGAATTTAGAAGAGTCGGTTTCTGCTGCATCTATTAATGATATCTTATATGCTTATCCAATGACGGCAGATAACGGATACTTCCTCTATTATGATAAAAATGTTCTTTCCGATGAAGATGTCCAGACGATGGACGGCATGTTAGAGGCACTGAATGCTGCGGGTAAATCATTTTCCATGGAGTTTAATTCGGGCTGGTATCTGTATACTTTTTTTGGTAATACGGGTCTGGAGTTTGGTATTAATGATGATGGCGTGACAAACTACTGTAACTGGAATGCCACAGATGGTGCAATTAAAGGCGTTGATGTGGCACAGGCCATTTTAAATATCACAACCAATCCGGCATTTATCAGCCAGCCGGATGGAGATTTCATTACAGGAGTACAGAATGGTACGCTCGGTGCGGGAATCAGTGGCGTATGGAATGCAGTTTCGGTCAGGGAGGCATGGGGCGATAATTACGGAGCCGTAAAACTTCCAACTTACACGGTGGCAGGACAGCAGGTACAGATGTCTTCTTTTACCGGTTATAAAATGATGGGCGTGAATGCATATTCTAAATATCCGGAATGGGCAGCAAAACTTGCAGACTGGCTTACAAATGAAGAAAACCAGACAATCCGTTTTGAAGAGAGAAATCAGGGACCTTCGAATACGAATGCAGCAGCTTCGGATGCAGTAAAACAGGTGCCGGCAATCCAGGCAGTTATTGCACAATCAGAATTTGGTAAACTGCAGCGGGTTGGAAACAGTTACTGGGATGCATGTTCTGCATTTAGTGATACGATGGCAGCTGGTAACCCATCCGGTCAGGATCTGCAGGAAATTATGGATACACTTGTTGAAGGAATAACAGCATCCGCAGCAAAATAAAGGATAGGAGACAGATCACATTATGAAAAAACAGGGACGTTTCAGCACGAAAATGATCATATTGATTCCGGTGTTTGTTATTGGAATTATATCTATTATTTCAAGTGTTCTGGCAGTAAAAAATATTCGTAAGGTTAATGAGAATGCAACACAGATTGCAAATGGTTATATGGTCTGTATCGCAGATTTGGGATCAATTCAGACAGAAACAGAAAAGATTCATCGGCTTGGATTGTCACATATTGTAGCAACAGATCTTGACTCAATGATCTCTCTTGTAGATGTCATACGTTCAGAACAGACGGTGCTTGATGAGTATCTGTCAGATTTTGAACAGTTTATAGATGATTCAGACCGCGAAAATTACGAGGCGATATTGTCAAATTATGAAGGTTTGAAATATGAAAATGCAAATCTTATGGCATACAGCGCCAATGGAAACAAAGAGGCTGCGTATGCTTTGGCAAACGGTGCAATTTCAGAGTATGCAGACAAGATAGATCAGAATATTACAGCAATCCAGGAAGTGGTAAATAATAATGCAGATACGGCAAAGCAGCAATTGACCAAGGTATATAAGTATTCTTTGACGGTCAGCTTCGTTACGATTGCTGTCAGCATGGCATCTTTGCTGTTTGCGGTATTTTCTGTACTGAAGATGGTAATCGTACCACTTTCTAAAACGAAGAATGAGATCAATGAGATTATTGATGATATAGACAGAAGAGAAGGAGACCTGACCAGACGAGTAACCATTATGGAGAATCAGGAAGTGGCAGCAGTCGGCAGTGGCATCAACCTTTTCATGGGAAAATTACAGGATATTTTTAAAACGATCATTCATAATTCAAAACGTATGGAAACGGTAGTCAATGAAGTCCGTGAAAGTGTTATGACATCAAACAGCAGTGTGTCTGATCTGTCTGCATTAACGGAGGAACTTTCAGCTACCATGCAGGAGATGTCAGATAATGCTGCTTTGATCAATTCCAATACGGAATCTGTTGCGGGAGAGGTAAATCAGATTGCGGAGCGTACAACTGAGATTAATAATTATACGAAAGAAATGAAAGGTCATGCGGATTCCATGGAATCTGCTGCGCGTTCTAATATGGAATCTACCGGCACGAAAGTCAATGAGATTCTTGAGGTATTAAACAGGGCGATTGAGGACAGTAACAGTGTAAATCAGGTAAATAGCCTGACGGATGATATTTTGAATATTGCAAGCCAGACAAACCTGCTAGCATTAAATGCATCTATTGAAGCAGCCAGAGCAGGGGATGCAGGACGCGGTTTTGCTGTTGTTGCAACAGAGATCAGTCAGCTTGCAGCTGCCAGTCAGGAAGCTGCAAACCGTATCCAGCAGATCAACAGTGTTGTGACTCAGGCAGTGCATAATTTAGCAGACAATGCAAATGGACTGGTACAATATATGAACGAGTCGATTCTTCCAGAGTTTGAAGAATTCGTAACGGCTGGAAGCGAATATAAAAATAAGGCGACCTACATAGAGAATGTCATGAACGAGTTTGAATCAAAGACAGATTCGTTGAAGAATACAATGGTTGAAATACAAAGGTCCATCAATACGATCGCACATGCCATCGAGGAGGGCGCAAAGGGAGTCAGCAATGCAGCAGACAGCACGCAGGTGCTGGTTACGGATATGGAAAATATCTCGAACCGTATGGATGAGAACTTTGAGATTGCAACCGATTTGAAGAAAGAAACCGCAATATTTACCAAAATATAATGTCGGCAAGGTATCTAATAATAAAATAATAGCTGGGCAGCGCAGGGACAGGAGAAAAATCCTGTCTCTGTTTTCAATTTGTAAGCTTGTCAGGCAGAAAAAATTGTTATATAATGACGTGTACGGCGTTTGAAAATCTTTTCCGGATTATAAAACGGAAAATGAGAATACAGGAGGAAAACAAACAATGAGCAAAGTAAGAACAAGATTTGCACCAAGTCCTACAGGAAGAATGCATGTGGGAAATCTGCGTTCTGCATTATATGAGTTTTTAATTGCCAAACATGCGGGCGGAGATTTTATGCTTCGTATCGAAGATACGGATCAGGAGCGTTTTGTGGAAGGTGCAGTTGATATCATATATCACACATTAGAGGAGACAGGTCTGGTTCATGATGAGGGACCGGATAAGGATGGCGGTTATGGTCCTTATGTGCAGAGTGAACGTATGAAGACCGGCATCTACATGAAATATGCCAAAGAATTAGTAGAAAAAGGCGAAGCATACTACTGCTTCTGCGACAAGGAACGTTTAGAGTCCTTAAAAACAGAAGTGGACGGTAAAGAGATCATGATGTATGACAAACACTGTCTGCATTTAAGTAAAGAAGAAGTGGAGGCAAATCTTGCTGCTGGCAAACCGTTTGTCATCCGTCAGAACATCCCGAACGAGGGAACAACGACCTTCCATGATGAGTTATACGGAGATATCACGGTGGATAATGCAGAACTTGATGATATGATCCTGATCAAATCCGATGGATATCCGACCTATAATTTTGCAAACGTGGTTGACGATCATACCATGAACATCACACATGTGGTACGTGGAAATGAGTATCTTTCCTCTTCGCCGAAATACCAGCGTCTGTATGATGCATTTGGCTGGGAATCACCGGTTTACATCCATCTGCCGCTGATCACGGATGAAAACCACAAGAAACTTTCTAAGAGAAGCGGACATTCTTCTTTTGAAGATCTGTTAGAGCAGGGATTTTTAAGTGAAGCAGTTGTAAACTATATCTCACTGCTTGGCTGGAGCCCGGAAGATAACAGAGAAATTTTTACCTTAGATGAGCTGATCAAAGAATTTGATTACCACAGAATCAGCAAATCACCGGCAGTTTTTGATTACACAAAGTTAAAATGGATGAATGGCGAATACATCAAAGCTATGGATTTTGACAGTTTCTATGAAAAAGCAGAGCCATATATCCACGAGGTGATCACAAAGGATCTTGATTTAAAGAAGATTGCAGCAATGGTAAAAACCAGAATCGAAGTATTCCCGGATATCAAAGAGCATATTGATTTCTTTGAGGCACTTCCGGAATATGATGTGGCAATGTACACACACAAGAAGATGAAGACAAATGCGGAAACTTCCTTAAAAGTATTAAAAGATGTACTTCCTCTGTTAGAGGCACAGGAAGATTACAGCAATGATGCATTATATGCCACATTGTTAAAATATGTGGAAGAGACCGGCGTGAAGAACGGTTATGTTATGTGGCCGATCCGTACGGCTGTTTCCGGCAAACAGATGACACCGGGCGGAGCGACAGAGCTGATGGAGGTACTTGGAAAAGAAGAGTCCATTGCCCGCATCAAAAAAGGTATTGAATTATTAGAGCAGTAAGAGTTTTTTATCAGGCAGGGAGATTTTCAATTTCCCTGCCGTTTCAAATCTATGAATTGAGGTAATCTATGAGCTTTAACGCATCACAGACACGGGCAATCCATCACAAAAACGGACCGATGCTCGTTCTTGCCGGACCGGGTTCCGGAAAAACCCTTGTAATCACAGAACGTACAAAATATCTGATCGAAGTGTGTGGGATAGATCCGGCACAGATCCTTGTCATTACGTTTACAAAAGCTGCGGCAACGGAGATGAAGCGAAGATTTCAGCGGAAAATGAACCGGTCATGTCCGGTGACATTTGGCACGTTTCATGCAGTATATTTTGCTATTTTAAAACATGCATATAATTACAGCGCAGACAATATTGCCAGGGAGGAACAGCGCTACCAGTGTATGCGTGAGATCATAGCGAAAGAACATCTGACCTATGAGGATGAGACGGAGTTTATCACATCTCTGTTAGGGGAGATCAGTCTGGTCAAAAATTCCGGGATAGAAATCGCCAACTATTATTCGAAAAACTGTGCGGAGACCGTGTTCCGAAAGGTTTATCGCCAATATCATGAATTTTTGTACAAAAACAGACTGATTGATTTTGATGACATGTTAGTATACACGAAGGAACTTTTTGAACAGCGTGCCGATATCCTTGCCGCATGGCAGAATAAATACCGCTATATTTTGATCGATGAGTTTCAGGACATCAACCGGATACAGTATGACATTATAAAAATGTTAGCGGGTGAGCGGAAAAATCTGTTTATCGTGGGGGATGATGACCAGTCGATCTACCGTTTCCGGGGCGCGAAGCCGGAGATCATGTTACATTTTAAAGATGATTATCCGGAGGCGGAGACGGTTCTTTTAGATGTGAATTACCGTTCCGTAAAAAACATTGTGACAAGTGCCGGATATCTCATCGGCCACAATAAGGAACGCTTTCAGAAAAAAATAGAGGCGGCGGATCAGGGGGACATCCCGGTCGAATGGCAGTTGTTTGAAAGCCAGCGCAAAGAAAATGCAAGAATCATCTGGGATATTCAGGCGGCCGTGGAGAAAGGCGCAAAATATGAAGAATTTGCAGTGCTTTTCCGCACCAATACACAGCCGCGACTTCTGATGGAACAGCTGATGGAGTATAATATTCCATTCCGAACGAGAGATACCGTGCCGAACTTATACGAGCACTGGATCGCAAAAGATATTTTTGCATACATAAGGATTGCGATGGGAAGCAGGGAACGCAGGGATTTCCTGCAGATCATGAACCGTCCGAAACGTTATATCAGCCGGGAATCGCTAGACGAGGAGACCGTGGCATTTGATGTGTGGGAGTGGTACTATGAGGAACAGCCGTGGGTGGCAAAGCGCATCGAAAAATTAGAGAGCGATATCCGTATGTTAGAGAGATTAAGTCCGTATGCGGCGATCAATTACATCCGGAAGGCAATCGGATATGATGAGTTTTGTACAGAATATGCGGATTACAGACGTATCAAAGCGGATGATCTGATTGATGTTTTGGATGAGCTCCTGGATGCAGCGAGGGAATATAAGACTTATGATGCGTGGTTTGACCACATTGAAAATTACACAAAAGAGCTGCAGGAATTTTACCGCGTGCAGAATCAGAACCCGAACAGTGTTGCGTTAGCAACATTACATAGTGCAAAAGGTCTGGAATATGAAAATGTCTATATCATTGACGTCAATGAGGGTGTCATGCCATACAAAAAAGCAGTGCTGGAACCGGAAGTGGAAGAAGAGCGAAGGATGTTTTATGTAGGAATGACGAGAGCAAAAAAAAATCTGCATCTTTTTTCAGTCAAACAACTGAACCATAAAGATGCAGAAATTTCCCGTTTTATCAAAGAAGCGCAGCCACCGGAAAAGAAGAAGGATTAATCATCCATCTCCTCGAAGGCTGCCTCGTCTAAAAGTTCGTCAAAACGGTCGGATACAGCTTCGTATTCTTCATCGTCCTCAATGTTATCAAGGGAAGGATTGCCTTCGCTGTCTTCAGAATAACGATAAATAAATACTTCGCCTTCCTCGTTTTCCTCGCCATTTTCATCCAATGGAAGAAGTGCGATGTAATCGCGTTCGCCAATTGTAAAAATGGTAAGAATTTCGCATTCTACCTGACTTCCGTCGTCAAGATCAAGGGTTACAACGATATCTTCATCGTCATTGTTCTGGTTGAAATCGCTCATGCCGATACCTCTCTTTTTTATAGTGGTCCTAATAAAGACAATGACATCATAACATAATCGGATGTGATTGAACATATTTTTCTATACAAAATGTGAAAAAAAAGGTATACTATTTTTATTAGAAAAAGATACTGGGGTACGATAGAAAAGGTGGCAGACAGCATGGATTACACGATCAGAGAAGGCAATTACGAAAAGTTAGGAGTACAGAAAAAGGATGATGCAGTGATTTTTACGTTCGAAGGGGAAAAAGAAGAGAACTGCAGCATTCTTTTTTATGGGAAAAAAGCAGAACCTGTCTGCAAAATTTTAGTACCGGAGGAATATTGCCGGGGATCCGTGCGTTCTGTGGCCGTAACCGGTAAGTTATGGAAAAATTTAAGATACAATTATGAGATAAACGGAAAAATCATTACGGATACCTATGCAACCCGTATTATCGGCAGGGAAAAATGGAATGACAAAACCCGCAGTGAGAAGGATTATTTTATCTGTGGCGGTGCATATCCGCAGGCATTTGACTGGGAAAACGACAGACAGCCGGAGATTAAACGGCAGCAGATGGTTATGTATAAACTGCATGTGCGGGGATTTTCCATGGAGGATACATCCTGTCCGAGAAAAGAACGGGGGACATTCCGAGCGATTACAGATAAAATCCCATATCTGAAAAAACTTGGCATTACGACCATAGAGCTGATGCCTGCCTACGAGTTTGAGGAACAGGTGATCCCAAAGAAAACGGTACTGCCGGATTACCTTAAGTGGGAAAGTCACGGAGAAGATCTGATCAAACCGGAAAGTGTACAGCCGGTGGAAAAGATTAATTACTGGGGGTATGTTCCAGGCAATTATTTTGCACCGAAGGCATCCTACAGCAGCAGTGCAGATGCAGCGTCTGAGTTTCGGGAACTGGTACATACACTGCATGAGAACGGCATGGAATGTGTGATGGAATTTTATTTTGCGCCGGGGATGAACCAGAATGTGATTTTAGATGCACTTCGGTTCTGGGTTCGTGAGTATCATGTGGATGGATTTCATCTTCAGGGGGATTCACTGCCTGTTACGGCGGCGGCACAGGACCTTCTGCTCAGCCGGACAAAGCTGTTTTATACACATTTTGATCCGATCCTTTTGGAAAATGCAAAAAAATATCATCATTTATATGTATACAGTGATGAATACCTGTACCCGGCGAGAAAAATGCTGAACCATATGGAAGGAAACCTTAACGAGTTTTTCTGCCAGCAGAGAAAGCAAAACAGCGTGGAAGGGTTTGTCAATTACATTACTAATAATAATGGATTTACATTGTGGGATCTGTTTTCCTACTGTGAAAAACACAATCTGGAGAACGGGGAAGATAACTGTGATGGAAACAGTTTCAATTACAGCAGTAACTGTGGCGTGGAGGGAAATACCAGAAAAAGATACATTGATAATCTGCGGAAAAAACAGGTTAGAAATGCGTTGGCAATGGAGTTTCTGGCACAGGGTGTTCCATTGGTTTTAGGGGGCGATGAGTTCTTAAACTCACAGCAGGGTAATAACAATGCCTACTGTCAGGACAATAAGACCGGCTGGCTGAACTGGAAGAAACAAAAGAAGGAAACCTGGCTGGCTGAATTTATAAAAAATCTGGCAGATTTCCGCAGGGAGCATCCGATCATCGCATCAGAACATCCGATGGAATTAAATGATTACGGCAGGAAAGGTTTCCCGGATCTTTCCTATCATGGGGAGAGCGCATGGATCTCTTCGATACCGGCTGACAGACAGGCGGCGGGGATTCTGTATTGCGGCGAATATGAAAAGAAGACAGATCAGACACCGGATGATTATATCTATATCGGCTATAATTTTCATAGCGGTCTGTCGCATCTTGCGCTGCCGAAACTCCCGCAGAACAAGAAATGGTATCTTTTGATGACTACGGCAGCGGAAAATTCGTTCCTGCCGGAAAAAGAAATCCTCGAGGATCAGCATCTTTTAGCAATCGAGGGTCAGTCGATCAATATTGTAATTGGAATATAAAAGTAGTAAAGAGGGTAAAAGAACATGATAAAGGCATGGAAACATTTATGCACGATCCTGCATCACAAAAATCTGGTCCGGGCAGGCTGTTTTAAGATCGGACTTTATAAGCAGGGATTACTGCATGACATGTCGAAGTATACACCGACAGAATTTCTGGTGGGATGCAAATATTATCAGGGGACAATGAGTCCGAATAACGCAGAACGTGAAGATAAAGGGTATTCTGCGGCATGGCTTCACCATAAAGGACGAAATAAACATCATATGGAGTACTGGATTGATTATGGAGTCGGTGATGGAAGAGATGGACAAAAAACACATCGCGGGATCTGTGGCATGAAGATGCCGATTAAGTATGTAGCGGAGATGTATGTGGACCGCGTTTCTGCATCAAAGAATTATCAGCGTGATAAATTCAAACTGGACAGTCCGCTCCAGTATTATCTGAAGGGCAGAAAATATTATATTTTAAATGAAGACACAAAAGCCATGCTGGAATTATTACTGGTGATGCTGGCGGTAAAAGGGGAAGATGAAGTGAATCATTTCCTCAAATATGAGGTATTAAAGGGAAAAGTTCCCTATGAAAAAGAATACCTCATAAATCTCAGAAAAAATCTGGAAAAAGGCAGTGCATATCATCTGGAAGAGGAGCAGTGAGAACAAAAGATTCTCCTGTGATGGGATGCGAAAACGTTAAGCGGTAGGAGTGAAGTGCCTGCCGCTTTATTGTTGTGTCCGTCGGATTGTAAAGAAAATCCCCGATCAGCGGATGCCCAATTGATTTTAAGTGAACACGGATCTGATGGGTACGTCCGGTCTCTAAATGCAGCGATAACAGGGACAATCCGTCATGATAAGCAAGACGTCTGTAATGCGTGATGGCGCGTTCTCCGTTTTCAAAGTCAATCTGCCGTTCGATTGTCGATCCGGCAACACGTCCGATCGGAGCATCAATCGTTCCGGATTCGGGTGTTTTTCCGGAGGCAATGGCAATGTATTCTCTCGATATTTCACGTCTGGCTGCCGCGGTACTTAAAATAGCGGAACTTAACATGTGCTTTGCGATCAGAGTGAGTCCGGTCGTGTCACGGTCAAGGCGGTTGACGCAGCGGAAAGTATATGGAATCTCCTGGTCATTGTAATAGCCGCATACGGCATTTGCAAGCGTATGATCGTAATGATTCAGAGAAGGGTGAACGGGCATTTGAGCCGGCTTGTTTACGGCGAGGATATCCTCGTCCTCATAACAGATCGAAAGCGGCATGGAGACCGGTAAAATGTGCGCAGAGGAAGTGCTTTCTTCCAAGCGGATAAAAAGTTCATCTCCGGCGGATAACTTTGTGCGCATATAAGCCCATATGCCGTTTAACAGAACACTTTCGGGTGTTTTTTTCAGTTGTACAAATACTGCATTGGGATAGCCTTTTAATGAAAGGTATTCCCGAATAGTAAAGGAGTCGTATTCCGGTTCTATCCGGTATGTGAATTGTCGAATCATACGGACATTATATAATAAAACTTAGGAAAAATAAATGGGGAAAAGCACGCACACCCTGGTCAAAACATAGAATGTATTAATAAAGCTTTTAAGGTGCGTTTTGAAAACATTCTTATCCCCACTTACGCCAGAGCAGGAAAACGAATGCCTGAAAAAATTAAAAAAAGGTAGCCTTGAAGCAAGAAACGAACTGACACTTCACAATATGCGGCTGGTTGCACATGTTGCGAAAAAATATCAGAACTCAGAAGAAGATATGGAGGATCTGATCTCGATCGGAACGATAGGACTGATGAAAGCGATCGCAACCTACAAGGAAGATTACGGGAGCAGGCTTGCAACTTATGCAGCCAGGTGTATCGACAATGAACTTCTGATGTATTTTCGCGCAAAAAAGAAAGTGTCGCGTGAAGTATCATTATATGAACCGATCGGTATGGATAAAGAGGGAAACCAGATCCATCTGCTTGATATTGTAGAGAGTGAGGAGCCGGATGTTGTGGAGATGATGGAACGTACAAGACAGATTGAAAAGCTGCTTGGACTGGTTCCAAAAGTGCTGCAGGAACGGGAACTGTATATTATTGTACACCGGTACGGATTATTTGGAAATAAGGCGATGACGCAGAGGGAAATTGCTTCCGCGGTTGGAATTTCACGTTCTTACGTTTCGCGTATTGAAAAAAAGGCGCTGGATAAATTAAAAAAAAGTTTTTGCGAATAAGGTTGTACTTGCTACTATGAATGTGTTATACTTAGGCGACGGCGGATGTCGCCGCCTTATGTTCGGATTTGTATAAAGTCTAGGAAACTGAGCACAGACTGCTCAGTTGTCAGATGCACCGGCTGGCATATGCTGGTGCAGATCAGTTGCAGCATTTCTGCTGTGATCATCAGATAAATCAGAGGAAAAATGAATAAAAAGGAGGAGTACGTTGTATAGTATTGTATCAACGGCAATCATACACGGGATCCAGAGTGTACCGATTTCTGTGGAAGCAGATGTGAGTGATGGTCTGCCTGTGTTTGAAATGGTAGGATTTCTTGCTTCGGAAGTGCAGGAAGCCAAAGAGAGAGTGCGTACAGCATTGAAAAACTGCGGCTTTGCCCTGCCTCCAAAGCATATTACGATCAATTTTACGCCTGCGAATATCAGAAAATCCGGTTCCGGGTTTGACCTTCCGGTTGCGGTGGCAGTCCTTACCGCATTCGGGTATATCAGACAGGAAATGGTCAGGGAATATTTTGTAGCTGGAGAGGTTGGACTGAATGGAAAAGTACAACCGGTAAATGGAATTTTGCCAATGGTGGCAGAGGCAAAAGAAAGAGGAATGAAAAAATGTATGGTTCCATGGGAAAATGCAGGAGAGGCGGCATTGGTATCGGACATGCAGGTATTTGCCGTAAAAAATCTTGCGGATGCTGTGAATATCTTAAACGGAAATGGAGAATATTTTGATACTCCATATAATATAGAAGAAATGCAGACAGGGAGGATATTGGACTTTGCGGATGTGAGCGGTCAGGAGCTTGTAAAACGTGCCTGCGAAACGGCTGTTTCGGGAATGCATAACCTGCTTTTTGTCGGTCCTCCGGGAGCAGGAAAAACAATGATCGCAGAGCGGATCCCTGGAATTTTACCTTCGTTAAATACAAAAGAACGCATGGAACTTTCTAAGATATACAGTGTTTGCGGACTTTTAGAGCACAAAAGGGGACTGATGCAGGAAAGACCTTTTCGCGCGCCGCATCACACGATCACACCGCAGGGGCTTGCAGGAGGTGGTGCGGTGCCAAAACCGGGAGAAATTTCACTGGCGCATAAAGGAATCCTGTTTTTAGACGAACTGACAGAATTTCAGCGGGAAACTTTAGAGATATTAAGACAGCCGATGGAGGAGAAAAAAATCTGTATAGCAAGGCTGAATGCAAGTTATGAATATCCGGCTGATTTTATGCTTGTGGCGGCAATGACCAAGGGACTTGGTTTTACACAGGGTGAAGCAGCAAGTATGATTGCGGCAATGGGTGCTTGTAACTCATTATTCGTTATCGTAGGAAGCTGGTTATCCGATAGAGTATTAGGGCCACGTAAAGCATTGGTAGTAGGAAACGTTGTAAAAGCAATTTCTTTTGGACTATTGGCAGTTCCAGCTTTCTCTTTAACACAAGGAAGAGTATTCGCAGTGATTTCCTTAATTTTGATGTCACTTCCAATTATGGGTGCTTCTAACTCTTCTATGACTGGTTTAATGTATCGAAGTGATGATGATGGTCGTCGTGATGCCGCATTTACCATTCACAATGTCGCAAATACAATTACTGGTATGATTTCTCCAATTCTTGTAGGTTTCATAGGTATGAGTGATTATCACTTAGGTTTCTTCTTAAGCGCATTAGCAGCACTTGCTTATGGTTTGGTAATCTTATTTACAGGAAAACGTTTCTTTGGTCCCATTGGTGAAAAACCAGCAAATCCTGTATCTAAGGAAGAGTTAAAAAAAGCATTAGGATTATTCTTTGCGGTCGTATTGATCGTTGTCGCAATCATCTTAGTAACTGTAAAAATGGGTGTTATGAATTTTGATGGTGTATTAAATATCATTACCACATTCTCCTTTGTTATTCCCATCATCTTCTTATTTAAAATGTATACAAATAAAAACATCACAAAAGAAGAACATAGCAAAATGCTTCCATTTGTTAAAATCTGGTGCATTCAGTGTGTTGTTGCTGTAACTGGTGTATTGTTGAACACAGCCATGGCAGTATTTATTGAAGCAAAAGTCAATCGTAACTTCATGGGTATTGAATTTGCACCAGCAACATTTACATCTATTTATAACTTAATTGGATTAATTGTTGCGACAGCATTCGTATATATCTGGGGTTCTACAAAATTTGGAAAGTTAAAAGTCACAAAGAAATTCTTATCTTGTTATCGTGATAACGATCGCTATATTAAAAAGACCCTTGGTGATATTGAAAATATGTTTAGTCGCGAAGAAGTTGAACTTCTTGAAAAAATGTTAAGAACAGTTCAAGAGAATATGACACAAGGAGAATAAAATGATTAAAATTATAACTGATTCAACATCTGATATAGATGTTACTTATGCAAAAGAATTAAATATTGACATTGTTCC
>OGWV01001195.1_pt1 | contig 16424 bp, 15 predicted proteins | sample 1576081 | NCBI WGS metagenome assembly OGWV01 (sample SAMEA3541541, study PRJEB24748) | human gut metagenome | biome: human gut; feature: human-associated habitat; material: faeces | place: China | collected 2012 | reverse complement strand
GAAATTGTATTTGGTGAAAGTGCCTGTGGAAGTTTGAAAACCGGATACCTTGTATCCTCCACCACCGAATTTTCCTCCGGCATGAAGCACCGTAAATACAACTTCAACTGCTGGAAGTCCTGATTTATGGTTGATTCCGACCGGAATTCCACGTCCATTATCTGTGACAGTAACGGAATTATCCGGATTAATCGTTACGTGAATGGTATCACAGAATCCTGCCAACGCCTCATCAACCGCATTATCAACAATCTCATATACCAGATGATGAAGACCTCTTGATGAGGTACTTCCAATATACATTCCCGGACGCTTTCTTACAGCTTCCAGTCCTTCCAGTATCTGAATTTCGTCTGCGCCATATTCGTGCTGTACCTTTTCTGTAGCCATGCTAATCCTCCTAGTTTTCCTTTATCACTTGTCCGTTCTGGACATGAAATACTTTATTGACTTCAAATCTATGATTTACAAATTCATCCACTCCTGTACAGGTAATGAGTGTCTGTATATCATGAATACTGTCTAATAAATAGTTTTGCCTGTGTTTGTCAAGTTCAGACAACACATCGTCAAGTAACAGGACCGGTGTATCTCCGATCACTCTTTTCACCAGCTCGATCTCTGCCAGTTTCAATGACAATGCTGCGGTCCTTTGCTGTCCCTGGGATCCGAATCTTCGGATGTCCAGATTCCCGACCATAAAACAGACGTCGTCTCGATGGGGCCCTACCGAAGTACTCTTCATCCTGATATCTCGCTGTCTGTTCATCTCAAGAGCCTGCTCAAGAGACATGTTTTTCGTACTCGGTTCGTAGATCAGACGGATTTCTTCCTTACCGCCAGTCAGTTTCTTATGTATTCCGGAAACAATTTCGTTCATTTCGTCAACAAATTGTTTCCTCCTCGCAATGATTGCATTGCCATACTGAACAAGCTGGAGATCCCAGATGTCCAGAGTCTCCATTGCATCTTGCCGGTATGCACTGTCTTTTAGTAAATGATTTCTCTGATTTACAATCCGACTGTAATTGGATAAATGATTAAAATATACTTTATCAAGCTGTGACAGCTCTAAATCTATGAACTTTCTTCTTCCCGCCGGACCATTTTTTATAATGTTCAGATCTTCCGGTGAAAAAAATACGAGATTTACAATGCCAAATAATTCTCCGGCTTTGCGTATCGGAATCTTATTAATAGCAACACCTTTCGGCCGGTTCTTCTTCAGATGCATGTCAATCTGATCCTGAATCCCGCGTTTTTCAACAATCACCTCAATGTGTGATTCCTCTGCCCCGAACTGGATCATATCCCGGTCTTTGCTCCCTCTGTGGGACTTCGTCGTCCCGGACAGATAGACAGCCTCCAGAATATTCGTCTTTCCCTGGGCATTATCCCCGTAGAAAATGTTGGTGCTGCCGTCAAATTCCAGATTCAAAAGCTCGTAGTTTCTAAAATTTTTCAGTTTCAAAGATTTAATCTTCAATTTTGATTTCTTCTCCGCCAAATGATACAACATCCCCGCCGTATAATTTTCTTCCACGGCGAGTATCAATTTCTCCATTTACAGACACCTGTCCGTCCTGGATGACTTCTTTTGCCTCAACACCCGATTCAACAAGACCGGCTGCTTTTAATGCCTGCCCAAGCTTTATAAATTCATCACGTAATTTGATTGTTTCCATAGTCGCTCCTTTATATTTATCAAAAAATGAATAAATGTATAATTATTCATGTATTTTTATGAATAATATTAGCTTCTTTGCATGATTATGCACTCATTATACATTTGCATTAAAGTTTACAGGAAGGATAAGATAAATATAGCTTTCTGTCTCATCCTTGATGAAGCAAGGTGCTTTTGCATTCATCAGATAAAGTGTAACCTCTTCATCATCAATAACACGCAGTGCGTCAATCAGGAATTTCGGATTGAATCCGATCAGAAGATCTTTTCCATCCTTGGAAATCATAATCTCTTCATTCATGGATCCGATCTGGGATTTGATTTTTAACTCCATCATTTCATCCTGGATGTCAATGATGATCGGTTTTTTATCTCCCTCTTTGATGAGAAGTGTTGCGCGGTCAATACAATTTAAGAATTCTTTTTTGTTAATTCTTACTTTTGTATCGTAATCACTGGACAGCATCTGATCAATTTTAAAATATTCGCCTTCAATAAGTCTGGAAACAACGATTGTATTGTCAAATTCAAACACAATATGGTTATTTGTATAAGAAATTTCGACCATACTCTCAGCTTCTCCGGATAAAATTTTACTAATTTCAATTAAAGTTTTACCAGGTACAACCATCTTATAATCACTGACTGGATTTTTCAATTCAATTTTACGGATAGAAATTCGATGTCCATCCAAAGATGCAACTCTTAAAACATTATCTTTTATTTCAAATAATTCTCCGGTCATTAATTTGTTGCTTTCTGTATCAGCAATAGAAAAGATAGTCTGACGAATAACTTCTTTCAAAGTAAACTGTGAAATTGCTATAGAATCATCTTTCTCAATAATTGGAAGATAAGCAAATTCATTGCCAGGTTTTCCGGAAATATCAAATTTTGCTTTTTCACACACAATAGTTGTCTGAAGTCTGTCATCAGTTTCTATAGAAACTTCATTATCCGGAAGTTTTCTAACAATTTCAGAAAAAATCTTTGCATCAATGGCAATCATACCACGATCAATGATCTCACCTGCAATTTCTGTCTGGATGCCAAGTTCCATATCGTTGGCAGTCAACTTAATAATGTCAGTAGTGGCATCAATTAAGATACATTCCAATATTGGCATTGTTGTTTTTCCAGGAACAGCTTTAGAAACAATATTAACTCCTTTTACAAGGTCTGATTTGTTACATACGATTTTCATATGTGTAAAACTCCTTTCCCACGGTACGCATATATAGAAATAAATAAATTTTTTCCGCCTTATTCGCCTTAGGGGCTGTGGATAAGAGGAAAACCCTTGCACGCCCAGTAAACTCAGGCGTTTCGCGCTTTGATAAGTCTGTGAAATTAAACTGGAAAATGTGTGGAACTGCTTTGGAAAACATTTTTGTTGCTTTTTGGAAAAATGGACAAAAAATCACTTCTCCACACCATATCCAAATAAATCAGAGGATTTTCCACGCACTGTCCACATACTATCCACACAAGTAACCAAAAATGTGGATAATGTGGATAAATTGTGGATAACTATATGGAAAATCCTAAGCTGGGTTGATTTTCTTCTTTATTATATTGATTGTATTCGCCATCATCTCATCTGATTCGATATCCTTGGCGATCTTTTCTACTCCATATTTGACAGTAGAGTGGTCTTTACCTCCAAGAACTGCACCAATTCCTTTCAGGGCAGTATCGGTCATAGTACGCATCAGATACATACAGATCTGACGTGGAACGGCAATCTCCGAATCACGTTTTTTGCTTTTAAGGTCAGCAACGGTGATACCAAAATGATCCGCAACGATATCAAGTATCAGTTCCGGAGTAACTTCTCTTCTATTATCAGAAGAAATAATATCTTTTAATGCTTCTGCTGCAAGAGCAATATCAATCGGATTATTATTGTTGTTGAGCTTATAGAGGGCAATGAGTTTATTCAGAGAACCTTCCAGCTCACGGATGTTAGATTTGACGTTGGCTGCAATATAGTCCAGTACATCATTCTTAATGTTATATTTTTCCAGATGATCCAGTTCGATCTTCTTCTGGAGAATTGCCATACGTGTCTCATAATCCGGAGATGAGATATCAGCAATGAGACCCCACTCAAAACGTGTGCGGAGTCTGGATTCCAGTGTCTCGATATCTTTCGGAGGTTTATCACTGGAGATTATGATTTGTTTTCCAAGTGTATGAAGGTGATTGAAAGTATGGAAGAACTCTTCCTGAGTACTTTCTTTACCTATTATAAACTGGATATCGTCAATCAACAGAACATCAATGTTCCTGTATTTATCACGGAAGTTCAGCATGGCAGATTCATTACCGGCTGTTTTACCATTCCTCAGGGCATCAATCAGTTCGTTGGTGAACGTCTCACTGGTTACATATAATACTTTTTTCTTCGGATTCTTGTCCAAAATGAAGTGTGCAATGGAATGCATCAAATGGGTTTTTCCAAGTCCAACACCTCCATATAAAAAGAGAGGGTTGTACACTTCACCGGGAGATTCGGCAACGGCCAGTGAAGCTGCATGAGCGAAGTTGTTATTTCCGCCTACAACAAAAGTATCAAAAGTATATTTTGGATTCAGCCCTGCTTTCTCTGCTAAGGACTTCGTCTTTTTCTTTTGACCGTTATCAATAGATGCATTATGAATTTCATTCAGTTTATCGTCATCTTCCGATACAAACTGTATCTCGTACTCTTTGCCTGTAATCTCAGCAATACATACCATGAGTGGGAGACGGTACTTCTTATCGATGTATTCAACACTGGAATCCTTGTTCACAAGAATATAAGCAGTGTCATCGATGACATCGTAAACTTTCAGCGGCTTTATCCACGTATTAAAGGATACATTCAGCAACTCGTGTTCCACTCGTAAATGTTCGATGATCTCAGGCCATTTTTCTTTCACTTCGTTCATTTTAAACAAACTCCTACTTCCCAAGTCTACTCTTTATCTATTTTACATCAAAATATGTATTTAAGCAATTAAAAAGTAAAGAAAATCATCGGTAATGCTTGACGTATCAAGATTTTTTTTATATAATCAAAGCTGATGTCTTAAGAAAAAATATGGGGCAACCCTTGGAAAAATATAAGGAGGTGGATATCTATGAAAATGACATTCCAGCCAAAAAAGAGACAAAGATCTAAAGTACATGGTTTCAGATCAAGAATGAGTACTGCAGGCGGAAGAAAAGTACTTGCAGCAAGAAGAGCAAAAGGAAGAAAGAAATTATCAGCGTAGGCCGCATATATGTGGCCTTTTCTTCTTTCAAAAAATAGGAGATTAAAGCATGAAATATTCCGAATCATTGAAAAAACATAAGGATTTTCAACATGTATATAAAAAAGGAAGTTCTTATGCGAACAAATATCTTGTCATGTATGTACTGGAGAATCAGACGGAAGGTAATCGATTGGGAATATCTGTAAGTAAAAAAGTGGGAAACAGTATCGTAAGACACCGATTAACTAGGTTGATCCGAGAGAGTTACCGGCTACAAGAAGACATGTTCAGCAGTGGGCGCGATATCGTAGTTATCGCAAGAGGTGCAGCTAAGGGTAAGAATTACCGCGACATAGAGAGCGCACTGATCCACCTGGCACGTCTTCATAATATATATAAGGGGTAATTGCGTGATGAAGAAGATTCTGCTTGGTATCATCAGATTCTATCAAAAGTATTTATCAGGAGCAAAAGGATATTCTTCCTGTAAGTATTATCCAACCTGTTCCAGATATGCGATAGAAGCAATTGAAAAGTATGGGGCCTTTAAGGGAGGTCTTCTTGCTGCCTGGAGAATCTTGCGTTGCAATCCTTTTTCAAAAGGAGGATATGACCCTGTTCCTTAAAAAGAATTACAAAATCCGATGGAGGAAAAAGAGATGGTAGGAAGTTTACTAAGTGCAGCAAATTGGCCGATTGTCGGACAGATCTGCTGGGTATTAGGTAAAGTCATGAATTTTATCTATACGATGTTAGATGGCGCACTTCCAAGTGACACCGGTCTGGTTGGTATATCTATTATCCTGTATACGATTCTTGTATATACCCTGATGCTGCCGATGACAATTAATCAGCAGAGATCATCTAAGATGCAGGCCGTTGTACAGCCGGAAGTCATGGCTATCCAGAAGAAGTACAAGAACAAAAAAGATCAGGCTTCAATGCTGAAACAGCAGGAAGAGATACAGCAGGTGTATGACAAGTATGGCGTATCCATGATGGGAGGATGCCTTCCGTTACTGATCCAGATGCCGTTTTTGTTCGCATTGTATCCGGTCATTTACAGAATTTCTGATTACGTACCAAATATTACAGCTCAGGCAAATAAGTTTCTCACAATTCCGGATATGACAATCACTCCGGGTAACATGCTTAGCATGGCAAAAAGCGGAGAGACAATGGGATATTCAGCGGCAGCGCTGGTTATCACAGCAATTTTACTTCCGGTATTATCTGCATTTACACAGTATCTGAATATGAAACTGTCTATGGCAGTAAATGGTTCTAACAGACCGGCAGATAAAGATGACCCGACAGCAGCAACAATGAGAACTATGAATATGACAATGCCTCTGTTCTCACTGGTTATGGTATTTACATTACCGACTGGTATCGGTATATACTGGATCGTCAGTGCAATCGTACGTATGGTTCAGCAGGTATTTATCAACAAACATCTCAGTAAGATGTCAGTGGATGACATGATCGAGAAGAATAAAGAAAAAGCGCAGAAGAAGAAAGAAAAACGTGGCGAAAAAGCAGAGAAGATCAACGCTATGGCTCAGACAAATACAAAGAGTATCAAATCTTCTGCAACAAACAGTTCTTCTATGTCTGATATAGAAAGAGAAGAAAAGCTCGAAAAAGCAAGAGCAAATGCGAAACCGGGAAGTCTTGCTTCAAAAGCCAACATGGTTAAGAATTTTAATGAGAATAAGTAAGGGGGCATATATTCATGGATTACATTACTGTAACAGCAAAGAATCTTGATGATGCGATTACAGAAGCGTTAGTTCAGTTAGAAGTAACAAGTGATCGTCTTGATTATGAAGTTATCGAAAAAGGAAGCGATGGTTTCCTTGGATTCGGTAGAAAACAGGCCGTTATCAAAGCCCGCAGAAAAGAAGAGCCTGTAGTCGAAGTAAAAGCTGAGAAAAAAGAAGAGAAACCTGTAAAGGTCGAAAAGGCAGCAAAAGTTGAGAAGACAGAGCATGCAGAGAAAAAAGAACCAGTAAAAACTGAGACTAAGAATGAATTTAAGAAAGAGCATAAGAAAGAGAAAGATTTCAAAAAAGCTCCGAAAAAAGAAGTAAGAGAAGAGACAGAACTTGCAAAAGTTGAGCCGGCTACAATTGAAGCTTGTGAGAAATTTGTAGAAGATGTTCTGAATGCCATGAATATGGAAGAGGTAAAGGTTACTTCTACAGTTGATGAGGAAGGTGCACTGAGCATCATTATGGAAGGTAAGAACATGGGTATCCTGATCGGTAAGAGAGGACAGACACTGGATTCTCTTCAGTATCTTACCAATCGTGTAGCTAACAAGATGCAGGATGGATACGTTCGTGTAAAACTTGACACAGAGGATTATAGAAGAAGAAGAAAAGAGACTCTTGAGAATCTTGCAAAGAACATTGCAAGCAAGGTAAAGAGAACAAGAAGAACAGTTGCACTTGAGCCAATGAATCCATATGAGAGAAGAATCATTCACTCAGCACTGCAGTCTGATCCGGCTGTATCTACACACAGTGAAGGTGAAGAGCCTTACAGAAAAGTCGTTGTAACACTGGCAAGAAGATCCGGTGGCTCTCATAATTATGAGAAATACGACAAATAGAAGATAAAATTACAAAGCAGGGGTTTAAAAAACCTCTGCTTTTTTGTACAATAAAATAATGATGCCAGGAAATTCTACGAGGCATTCTTGCTGCGAGGTAAGAAGTGCGGGAGTGCGCAGCACGAAGCAGTTCATAAGGCATCATGTGTACAGGTGAAAATAACAGGGAGGATATAGAATGAGAAATGAGTCTGGCACAATCGCAGCCATATCTACCGCCATGAGTAATTCCGGAATTGGAATTGTCAGAATGAGTGGAGAAGAAGCTGTCGAGATTGCAGATCGCATATATAAAGGGAAAAATGAAAAAAAACTGTCAAAACAGCCTACGCATACCATTCACTACGGGTATATTGTAGACGGAGAAGATACGATTGATGAAGTGCTTGTGATGCTGATGCGTGGACCGCACAGCTATACAGGAGAAGACACTGTGGAAATCAATTGCCATGGTGGAGTGTATGTTGTGCGAAGAATTTTGGAGACAGTGATAAAATATGGCGCAAGACCTGCAGATCCAGGCGAATTTACAAAGCGCGCATTTTTAAATGGAAAGATGGATCTGTCCCAGGCAGAGGCGGTAGGAGATCTCATTTCCTCAAAAAATGAGTATGCACTTCGAAGTTCCGTCAGCCAGTTGAAGGGGAATATTAAGAAAGAGATCCAAAAAATACGTGAAGAAATTCTGTATCACACAGCATTTATCGAGACAGCACTAGACGATCCGGAACACATCAGTGTGGACGGTTATGGCGAGAAGCTTGAAGTTGTCGTGGAAGATCATATGAAGAGCTTGAAACATTTATTATCCACTTGTGATGATGGAAGAATGATCAAAGAAGGAATTAAGACAGTCATCGTTGGAAAGCCAAATGCCGGAAAATCTTCCCTGTTAAATGTGTTATTAGGTGAAGAGCGTGCAATTGTAACTGAGATTGCCGGAACAACGAGAGATGTACTGGAAGAGCATATGAATCTGCAGGGAATCTCATTAAATATCGTAGACACAGCAGGAATCCGTGATACCGAGGATGTGGTAGAGAAGATTGGTGTAGACCGTGCAAAGGAAAATGCAAAGGATGCCGACCTTATCATGTATGTCATTGATGCTTCAGCGCCACTGGATGAGAATGACGATGATATTATGCGTATGATCTATGGTAGAAAAGCTATTATTCTGTTAAATAAAGCGGATCTTAATACAATTCTTGGAAAAGACGAGATAAAGAAGAAATATTCCGAGATTAATCAGTTAGAAAGTTGTGATATTTTTCCTGCAATTATAGAGATATCCACGAAAAACGGGCAGGGGATCGGTGAATTGGAACAGACATTGAAAGAGATGTTTTTTGAAGGAAAAATATCTTTTAACGATGAAATTTATATTACAAATGTGCGACATAAAACAGCATTGAACAATGCTTATGAGGCATTAAAAAAGGTAAAAGAAAGCATAGATATGGGTATGCCGGAAGATTTTTATTCTATTGATCTGATGGATGCCTACGAAGAACTTGGAAGTATAACCGGAGAGACGATAGGAGAAGATTTGGTCAATGAAATATTCAGCAAATTCTGTATGGGAAAATAAAGACGAATATGATATTGCAGTAATTGGAGCAGGACATGCAGGCTGTGAGGCAGCTCTGGCGGCTGCAAGAATGGGATTTAAGACAGTAGTATTTACCGTCAGCGTGGAGAGTATTGCCATGATGCCTTGTAATCCGAATATTGGAGGAAGTTCAAAAGGACATCTTGTCAAAGAAGTTGACGCTCTTGGCGGTGAGATGGGCAAGGTCATTGATAAGACATTTATTCAGTCAAAGATGTTGAATCAATCAAAAGGACCGGCAGTACATTCACTGCGTGCCCAGGCAGATAAGGAACAGTACAGCAGAACAATGAGGAGAGTGCTGGAAAACCAGGAAAATCTGGATGTCAGACAGACGGAAGTGGTAAATATCCTGACTGAAGAAGTCTGTGAAAGTGGGAAGAAAAAAGTTATTGGTGTTCAGATACTCTCTGGGGGTATATATCGAGTAAAAGCAGTCGTATTGTGTACCGGAACATATCTCCGTGCGAGATGTGTATATGGTGAGGTTAGTAATGCAACCGGTCCGAATGGTTTGCAGGCTGCAAATCATCTGACAGAATGTCTGAAGAATCTTGGAATTAACATGTACCGTTTTAAGACAGGAACTCCGGCAAGAATCGATAAAAGATCTATAGATTTTAGTAAAATGGAAGCGCAGTATGGTGATGAAAGAATCACACCATTTTCATTTACCACTAATCCGGATGATATTCAGATTGACCAGGTGCCATGCTGGTTAACCTACACTAACGAAAAGACACATGAGATTATCCGTAATAATCTGGATCGTTCTCCATTATATTCCGGAATGATAGAAGGAACAGGACCGAGATATTGTCCATCTATTGAGGATAAAGTAGTAAGATTTGCGGACAAGAACAGACATCAGGTATTTATAGAGCCTGAAGGAATTGATACAAATGAAATGTACATCGGAGGTATGTCCAGTTCTTTACCGGAGGATGTCCAGTATGATATGTATAGATCTGTTGCAGGTCTGGAACATGCCAAGATTGTAAGAAATGCATATGCAATTGAGTACGATTGTATAGATGCAAGACAGTTAAAGCCATCACTGGAATTCAGAGAGATTGAAGGGTTATTTAGCGGAGGACAGTTCAATGGAAGTTCCGGTTATGAAGAAGCTGCATGCCAGGGATTGATTGCAGGTATCAATGCAGCAAGAAAGCTTCAGAAAAAAGAAGCAGTTGTGCTAGATCGATCTCAGGCATATATTGGCGTTTTGATTGATGATCTGGTGACAAAAGAAAGTCATGAACCATATCGTATGATGACATCCAGAGCGGAATACCGGTTACTTCTAAGACAAGATAATGCAGATCAAAGACTGACGGAGATAGGATACGAAATCGGATTAATTTCACAGGATAGATATGAACGTTTAAAATTAAAAGAAAAACTGATTGAAGAAGAAGTATCACGTGTAGAGCATGTGCATGTAGGAACAAGTGAAAAGGTTCAGAATTTACTTGCGCAGTACCAAAGCACGCCGCTAAATTCAGGAATTTCACTGGCAGAACTTATCAGAAGACCGGAATTAACTTATCAGGTACTTGCTACAATCGATGAGGCAAGACCGGAATTTCCAAAAGATTTGTCAGAAGAAGTCTCTGAGCAGGTAAATATATCAATTAAATATGATGGATATATTAAACGCCAGAAAAAACAGGTAGAACAGTTCAAAAAGCTTGAAAATAAGAAAATACCAGAAAATATAGATTATGATCAGGTGAAGAGTCTTAGAATTGAAGCAGTTCAAAAATTAAAAGAATTCCGTCCGGTTTCTATTGGACAAGCTTCTAGAATTTCCGGAGTATCACCTGCAGATATATCTGTATTACTTGTATATCTAGGCGGCAGGTAAAATAATTCGAGATTCTTGAATGTGCGTATTTTGCAAAAAGAATGCCGAGAATATTTTTAAATTAATATATGAAGAACTGAATTAATATGGATAAATAGAAGAATATAGAAGAATGAAAATAGTTAGGAACAGATATGAAAAATAAAGAACAGAGATTAATCGAAAATATGAAAATGATATCTGTAGAACTTACGGATAAACAGGTATCTCAGTTCATCAAATTCTATGAAATGCTTGTAGAGTGGAATAAGGTTATGAACCTCACAGGAATTACAGAATATGATGAAGTAGTTATGAAACATTTTGTGGATAGCTTGTCTATTGTGAAAGTAAATGGATTTGATAATGTAACGTCTATTATTGACGTAGGAACTGGAGCAGGATTTCCGGGTATTCCACTAAAAATAGTATTTCCAGAGATAAAAATCACATTATTAGATTCATTGAACAAGCGAATTAAGTTCTTAAATGCTGTTATAGATGAACTTGAGCTGGAAAATATAGAAACAATACACGGAAGAGCAGAAGACTTTTCGAAGAAAGAAGATTACCGTGAACAATATGATCTGTGTGTTTCCCGTGCAGTAGCAAATCTGGCGACTTTATCAGAATATTGTCTTCCTTATGTAAAAGTAGGTGGATGTTTTATACCTTATAAATCCGGAGAAATTGATGAAGAGTTAAACAACTCAAAAAAAGCAGTACAGATATTAGGTGGAAAAATCGAAGAAGTGGTAAAATTCCAGTTGCCAGATACAGATATCGGAAGATCATTTGTAAAAATAAAGAAGAACAAGAATACTGCAAAGAAATATCCACGAAAAGCAGGCTTGCCGGCGAAAGAACCATTATAAGATTGAGATGTTTCACGTGAAACATTATATAAAAGTATAATAGTAATAGTAAATAGAAAAAGGACTTTCTCAAACAGGTCATTTCAATTCATTGCTGCGTCGTATATTATTATATCAAAAATTAAACTCGTCTCTACGAGACTAAAACAGTAATTTTTGATATAAAACTATACTCGCAATGAATTGAAAAACAACCTATGCTTGAAAAAGTCCTTTTTCTATTTCATATCCACAACTATTTTGTGTATAAAAATATGTTTCACGTGAAACATGAAAAGAAGTGAAGATAAGAACGTCCATCTTAATTCATTAGTGCGTTGTATAAATTATATTAAAATTAAACTCGTCTCTACGAGACTCAGACAATAATTTTTGATATAACACTATACTCACAATGAAATGAAAAATAACCTATGTTTGAAAAAGTCCTTTTTCTATTATATATTAGCCACTGCTCTTACATATATAATATGTTTCACGTGAAACATTAAAAAGAGTAAAGCACAGATTCGTTACTCTCAACACGAGAATAAAAGTAATGGGAGCGTAGTAGAAATATGTCATGCAATTGCATGACGCGCACCTCGCAACAAGAATGCCGAGGCATTCTTGAATCTTATATCCTTATTTTCACAAATTCAGACAAAAAACTATGTTTCACGTGAAACATTTGTGGTATACTATAACTTGTAACGAAATGTAGAATGAAAGGTGAATTAATAATATGGGGAGAATTATTGCCGTAGCTAATCAGAAAGGCGGAGTTGGTAAGACCACCACATCTATCAACCTTGCAGCTTGCCTTGCTGAAAAAGGGAAAAAGGTTCTTGCTGTTGATATGGATCCACAGGGAAATCTCACTAGTGGTCTGGGTGTAGATAAAGATTCTGTGGAAAAGTCTATTTATGAACTGATTATTGGAGAAGTTGATATCAAAGAAGTAATTAATAAAGAAGTTCTTGAAAATCTTGATATTATTCCGACCAGTATTGATTTGTCAGCAGCAGAAATTGAATTGATTGGTGTAGATGATAAAGAATATATTCTTAGAAATGCAATTGATCAGGTAAAAGATCAGTATGATTTTGTAATTATAGACTGTCCACCATCTTTGAGTATGCTGACAATTAATGCTATGACTACGGCAGACTCTGTTATTGTACCGATTCAGTGTGAGTACTATGCATTGGAAGGACTCAGCCAGTTAATACATACAGTTGAATTAGTAAAAGACAGATTGAATTCAAAATTAGAAATAGAAGGTGTCGTATTTACAATGTATGATGCCAGAACGAATCTGTCTCTTCAGGTAGTTGAGAATGTAAAAGACAATCTGCAACAGAATATATATAAAACTATAATTCCTAGAAATATTCGACTGGCAGAGGCACCAAGTTACGGATTGCCAATTAATAAGTATGATCCAAAATCAACAGGAGCAGAAAGCTATATGAGATTGGCTGATGAGGTTATCGAAAGAGAAGAATAAAAAATAAGGAGGTTTCCATGGCTGTTAAGAAAAAAGGATTGGGAAAAGGACTTGATAGTCTGATTCCTGAGAAATCAAATAAGCCATTAGCAAAAGAGCCGGCTGAAGAAAAGAGGGAGTCTGGTTCTGGTATTCAAATGATGAAAATCAATATGGTTGAGCCGAATCGAGATCAACCGCGTAAAAAGTTTGATGAAGATGCAATTCTTGAATTGGCAGATTCAATCAAACAATTCGGAGTACTGCAACCGCTTCTTGTAAGAAAGAATAAAGATTATTATGAGATTATTGCAGGAGAGAGACGTTGGAGAGCTGCCAAACAGGCTGGAGTCAAAGAAGTCCCTGTTATTGTAAAAGAGTATACAGAACAGGAAATAGTAGAAATCGGTTTAATTGAAAATATCCAGAGAGAAAACTTAAATCCAATTGAAGAAGCAATGGCATTTAAGAGATTGTTGGAAGAATTTAATCTGAAACAGGATGAAGTGGCCGAGCGTGTATCAAAAAGCAGAACTGCAGTCACAAACTCTATGCGACTTCTGAAATTGGACGAGCGTGTTCAGCAAATGATTATTGATGACATGATTTCGACCGGACATGCAAGAGCATTACTTGCAATTGACGATAAGGACGAACAGTATAATCTGGCAAACCGGATATTTGATGAAAAATTAAGTGTACGTGATACAGAAAAGCTTGTAAAAGAAATCAAAAATCCGAAAAAGCCAAAAGAAAAAGTAAAGACCGTAAATGATTTCATTTATAAAGACCTTGCGAATAAAATGAAAGAAGTTATGGGTACAAAAGTTAGTATAGCATCTAAAGGAAATGGAAAAGGTAAAATAGAGATAGAATACTATTCTGATGAGGAGTTAGAACGAATGTTCAATATGATTATGAGCATTGGAAAGGAAGAATAATATGGAAAGCAAGATACTGAATGCACTGGGGATAGATCCAGCATTTATTTTCCTGTTTATGCTGATTCTATTCGTAGTTTTGTTTATACTATATGTAAATGTAACCATGAAATACAATCGTTTGAAAAACAGCTATGCAACATTTATGAAAGGGAAAGATGGAAAATCCCTTGAGCAGAGTCTGAAAGATAAATTCGAGGAAGCAGAGGCGGTTCTTAAGTTTACAAAGCAGAACAGAACAGAAATCCGTGAGTTAAACCGTAAATTAGAGACAAATTACCAGAAAGTCGGAATTGTAAAATACGATGCATTTAACGAGATGGGTGGAAAACTGAGTTTTGCACTTGCTATGCTGGATGGAAATGACAGCGGCTGGATCATCAATGCAATGCACAGTCGTGAAGGATGTTACACTTATGTGAAAGAAATCGTAAAAGGTGAAAGCTATGTAGAGCTTGCTGAGGAAGAGGCAGAGGCACTGGATAAAGCCATCTTCCATGATATAGAAAAGATTGAAAAAAGCGAGATTATTGAAAAATAAGGAGGATATGAGAGATGTTAGATATCAAATTTGTCAGAAATAACCCGGAGGTCGTAAAACAGAATATCAAAAATAAATTCCAGGATGATAAGCTTCCACTGGTTGATGAAGTTATCGAATTAGATCAGAGAAATCGTGAGATTAAACAGGAAGTAGAGGCTCTTCGTGCTGATAAGAATCAGATTTCCAAACAGATTGGTGCATGTATGGCACAGGGAAAGAAAGAAGAAGCAGAAGAGTTAAAGAAAAAAGTTCAGGAAAATGCAGAACGAGTAGAGGCTTTATCTCTTTTCTGTCACTTAATCTGTTTCACTATTGTATTTGAGTTTTTTTGAAATCAGCTCAATGGGATCAGCGCACCGATTGCAGACAGCAGCGTAGACACCACACCTGTGTATTTTCGCGTACTCCTTTGAACAACACATTATCCTTACAGAAAGAAGTCAGATGCGCACGCCCATATTCACGCGTACCGGCCGGCTCTACTTTCCCACCGTTAGTATACGACATAAACTGTGCGCCATAGCAGATACCCAAAATGGGATATTTTCCACGAATATTGCTTAAGTCAACTTTAAATGCGCTTTCATCGTAAACAGAGAAAGCTTCTTGGGCGACACACATCGAACACATATTACCGAAGTCCACGCCGAGCGATAGCGTCCGCTGTGGATTGCAATATCGCAAGACTCGGCTGTCCTCTTGCTCCAGCAGTCCGAATCGCTCGTATGCTTCTTCATCGATTCCATCGTAGTAAAAGTGCCGTTCTCCGAGGTTGGCATAAAATCGCTCTCCGCCCTCCAGAGTCGGTTTCATCGAAAGAATCGCGGCCTTATAGTCGCTGAACTGCTCGGCGAAGGCATCGTCGAACCACTCGGCAGTCAGGATATCGACGTTGATATAGCTCGATGCAAGCATAAAGAAGGTCGCGGTTTCCGGAAGTCGGCGCAGCTCTACCCAGCGGCTCCGCCAAAGACGTGCCGTGCGTAGTTTGTTTTTGTACTCACGTTCGGCTTCCGGTGTCCGGGTTCGTTGCCATTCCAATTTTGCGGCGACATATTCATGAAGGGCTTGATTGTATACCAACCCAGCCTGCATGACCAGTGTCAGCCGCTCGGTATTCATTGCCGAGGCTCCTTTCAGTATCCAGTCATATTCCCCGATGTGGGATACATCGGGCATATCCGTGGTGAAGGAGTAGCCACGGTAAAACGGAGAGTTTCCATATTGCACGCTGTACCCGCGGACGGCTTTCATCAGGTTGGCGATCTTCTCTTCTTTGAAATACTTTACCTCGTCTCCAAACACATAGACATACGAGCTGCCGGCCAGTGTCGAAGGTCGATCGAGGGAGCCGAATCGGATATTTGTACCGGTATGAAAAATGATTGTACGCTTGTAGGATACGAGACGGTTGAATGGCTTCCAGAAATGCGGTTTGAGCCATGTGGGCAGGTGTTCTTTCTCTTTTTCCGTGTATGTCGGCGGTTCCTTTTCGATTACGTAGTGGACGCCTTCATGCAGTCCTTTGCGTTCGAGGCCGCCCGGCTTCGGAAACGAGGTTAATCATGAATCATAAAATCGACCGAGATACC
>OGWV01001193.1_pt1 | contig 16434 bp, 10 predicted proteins | sample 1576081 | NCBI WGS metagenome assembly OGWV01 (sample SAMEA3541541, study PRJEB24748) | human gut metagenome | biome: human gut; feature: human-associated habitat; material: faeces | place: China | collected 2012 | reverse complement strand
TCGTGGTCGGTGCGGTGTACTTTGTGCTGTACTACATCATTTTCCGCTTTATGATTTCCAAGTTTGACTACAAGACCCCGGGTCGCGATGATGCCGAGGAAGTCAAGTTGTACACCCGTGCGGACGTGAACGCCCGCAATGCTGCTTCCGGCAGTGTGCCTGCCGGGAATGACCCGGTCAGTGCAATGATCGTGGAAGGTCTGGGAGGTGCCGCTAATCTGGCCGATGTGGATTGCTGCGCAACCCGTCTGCGCTGCACGGTCAATGATGCGACATTGGTCAAACAGGATGTGCTCAAAGCCTCCGGTGCCTCCGGCGTGATCTGCAAGGGCAACGGCGTACAGGTGGTGTACGGTCCCAAGGTGGCCGTCATCAAAGCAAAGCTGGAAGATTATCTGGAAAGTGCACCCAAAAACCCGGTTGTCGCTCCCTCGCCGGCAACCGCACCCGCAGCAAAGGATACCGTGCTGTCTGCCTGCCTGAACGGTACGGTAGTGCCGCTGGCCGATGTGAAGGATGAAGCCTTTGCCAGCGGTGTACTGGGGGATGGCATTGCCATTGAGCCCTCCGATGGTGAACTGGTGGCACCTGCTGACGGTGAGATCTCCTCCACCTTTGAGACCCACCATGCCGTGGGCATGACCACGGCTGACGGTGCCGAACTGCTGATGCACATCGGCATCGATACGGTCAAGCTGGGTGGCAAGCACTTTACCTACCTCGTCAACGAGGGTGACAAGGTGAAGAAAGGTCAGCCGTTGATCCGCTTTGAACTGGAAGCCATTAAGGCCGAAGGCTATCCCGTGACCACGCCGCTCATTGTCTGCAATACTGATGACTATGCCGCTGTCGCGGCTAAAGCCAGTGGCACCGTAAAGCAGGGCGATGCGCTGCTGGAACTGAAGCACTAAGCGTTTCTTCCAAACTGTAAGGCAGGGTTGTTATAAAAGGGGGGCTGTTGCAAAATAGCCCCAACAAAAAAATGAGATAGACTTCCCCGAAAGGGGGGCCTATCTCATTTTTTGTTGTAAGCTGAAATTGCAATGAACCAACTACAACATGAACAGTATCCTCGGCGGCTTTTTTGTATATAGGGCAGCAATTCTTGACCGTTTTTATGAACTACTAATTATCGCTGTATTCTTGCTATGAATGTCTTTTGTCGGTATATTGCAAAGAGAACCTCTGCAACACCGAAAACGGACGGATAATCGTGGAGCTGTATCTGGGTAAACAGGAACATCACGTTTCGAGGATCTTATATTAAACAGGGCAGCAGCCCTATAAAAAAAGTGACAGCGTTTCAGCTTGAAATGCTGCCACTCTTTTTTTTGTTTGTCTATATCACAGATAAAATAGCGTTCCATCTTGAAAATGGCGTAAAGATTTATTATAATAAGATAAATAGTTGTGAATTTTACAAAGGAGGGCTGAAGTATGGCAGCGCAGCGCACCTATCTGGCAATCGACCTGAAAAGTTTCTATGCCTCGGTGGAGTGCGTAGACCGTCATCTGGACCCTCTGACCACCAATCTGGTTGTGGCAGACGCCTCCCGCACCGAAAAGACCATCTGCCTTGCGGTGTCGCCCTCCCTGAAAGCCTACAAGATACCCGGCAGAGCACGGCTGTTTGAAGCCGTTCAGCGTGTCCGGGAGGTCAACGCTCAGCGGCTGCAAACTGCCATCCGGCAGAAAAAGGCAGTCCGGGGAGAAGATGGAAAATACCACTTTGCCAGCACCTCTTTTGATGCCAATGCCCTGAACACAGACCCGACGCTAGGGCTGAGCTACATCGTTGCGCCGCCCCGGATGCAGCGGTATCTGGATGTGTCCACCCAGATTTACAAGACCTATCTCAAATATGTGTCCCCGGCGGACATCTACCCATACTCCATCGACGAAGTTTTTATTGATGTGACAGGCTACCTGCCCTATTACCACATGAGCGCCCACGAGCTTGCCATGACCATGGTGCGGGAGGTGCTGTACAACACCGGCATCACCGCAACGGCAGGCATCGGCACCAACCTCTACCTTGCAAAGCTGGCCATGGACATCGTGGCCAAGCACATCCCGGCAGACAAAGATGGTGTCCGCATTGCAGAGCTGGACGAGCAGTCCTACCGGTATCTGCTGTGGAACCATCGCCCGCTGACAGATTTCTGGATGACCGGTCCCGGCACCGTCAAGCGGCTGGAATCTCACGGCATCTATACCATGGGGGACTTGGCACGGTTTTCCATCCACGGAGAAGATCGTCTGTATGAGATTTTTGGCGTGGATGCAGAGATCCTCATCGACCACGCATGGGGTTACGAACCCTGCGGCATGGAGCAGATCATGAATGTGCCCGGTTGGTTCAGTTGGGGGTATAACGATGAGGTCTGTCCTCCCACTTCCATGTATGCAGCCTACAATGTGATTGCTTCTCCGAAGGAATTGCATCCTTATCTGGAAACCGGACATTATTGGTATCAGGAACAGTGGGATGAATGGCTGGACTGGATACGGAGACAACTTAATGTGTCAATGTGATTAATCACATTGGCACATTTATCTGATAATATAGTATCATTTTTTATGATACGGGCCACGTATCTTTGTGTATCGCTTAAAAACTGATAATATGAAGAAACAATTCCTTTTACTGACAGTACTTTTATTCCTTTTGGGAGCATGTGCCCCTAAGCCTGCGGAGCATTCGTTTATTAAGGTCAATGCCGATGGACAGTTCGTTCGCGACGGAAAACCCTATTATTTTGTAGGTGCCAATTTCTGGTACGGTGCCATTCTTGGTTCCGAAGGTGAAGGCGGCAATCGTGAACGGTTGCATAAGGAGCTGGACTTTCTGAAAAGTATTGGCATCAACAACCTGCGCGTATTGGTGGGTGCTGACGGTGAAAATGGCATAAAGACGCGGGTAGAGCCCTCTTTACAAGTGGCACCGGGCGTCTATAATGATACTATTTTAGCCGGATTGGATTATTTTATGAATGAACTGCGTGAACGTGATATGACAGCTGTCCTCTATTTGAACAATTCCTGGGAATGGAGCGGTGGCTATTCCGTTTACCTGCAATGGTCCGGACACGGTGAGGCCGTGGTGCCTGCCGTAGACGGATGGCCCGCCTATATGGAGTATGTCAAGCAGTTCCCTCAATCGGACAGCGCGAAGGCCTTGTTTGCCAATCATGTCAATTATATTGTTTCACGCACCAATAGGTATAATCAGATAAAATATGTGGATGACCCCACTATTATGTCTTGGCAGATTGGTAACGAGCCTCGCGCTTTCTCTGACGAGAACAAGGAACCGTTTGCCCGCTGGATGGCCGATGTGGCTGCACAAATCAAGTCACTTGACCCGAACCACATGGTGTCTTCTGGCAGTGAGGGCTCGTGGGGATGCGAAATGGATATGAATCTTTTCGAGAAGATTCATGCCGACCCCAACATCAATTATCTGAATATCCACATCTGGCCCTACAACTGGGGCTGGGTGAAGGCTGACAGCCTGACGGAACTTCTTCCGCGTGCCAAGGAGAATACTAAGAAGTATATAGATGACCACATGGTCATTGCCCGGAAGTACAGCAAGCCGATTGTTTTGGAGGAGTTCGGTTTTCCCCGTGACGGTTTCAGCTTTTCCAAAGAGGCACCGACCACTGCCCGCGATGAATATTACCGTTATGTATTCGACCTCATCCGCCAGGACCGTGAGAGCGGCGGACTCTTTGCCGGATGCAACTTCTGGGCATGGGGCGGTTTTGCCGGACAAAATCCCGACCATGTATTCTGGGAAAAGGGAGATGACTATACCGGTGACCCGGCTCAAGAACAACAAGGACTGAACTCTGTCTTTGCCACAGACAGCACTATTGAAATAATTAAAGCGGAAAACCGGAAGCTGCAAAATTAAACCTATCCTTTCGTAATCCCTGTCTGAAAATTAGAATGTAAGCGTGTACAAAGCGTTTGTACCGTTATATAAGAAAGATTATTACTCTAAATACTAAGTATGATATGAAAAGCATATGGAAAGTTATGTTGGCGGTTTGTTGCCTAGGTATGACCGTTGGTTGTGGCACAAACCCGTCGAAGAATGAAAAAGTAAAGGAAACGCTACCGGCATTGGTAGTCAATGGTACGCAGCTGATGAATACCGAAGGAGACACGGTGGTATTGCACGGTGTCAGCTATGGCTGGCATCAGTTCTGGCCCCGTTTCTACAATGCCTCTTCGGTTGCTTATCTGGTCAATGACTGGGGCGCACAAGTGCTTCGGGCCTCTATGGGAGTGGATTTGGATAGCGCCTGCTATGTGAACAAGCCCGAGTTCGGTATTGAGTGTGTTACGAAAGTGGTGGATGCTGCTATCGAGAACGGCGTTTACGTCATCATCGACTGGCATAGCCACAATCTGCGGCAGGAAGAAGCAAAGGAGTTCTTCACCCAAATGGCTACCCGTTACAAAGGGGTTCCTAATGTCATCTATGAGGTTTTCAACGAACCGGTGGAAGACAGTTGGGAGCAGGTGAAGTCATACTCTGTGGAGGTTATCAAGACGATTCGTGCCATAGAACCGGATGCCGTTATCCTCGTTGGTTGTCCGCATTGGGACCAGGACATCCATTTGGCAGCGGACGATCCTATTACCGGATATAGCAATATAATGTATACACTCCACTTTTATGCCAACACCCACGGACAGTGGCTGCGCGACCGCGCCGACTATGCTCTGGGCAAGGGCTTGCCGATTTTCGTTTCCGAATGCGCCGGTATGGAGGCAAGTGGGGACGGCCCCATCAGTAAAGAAGAGTGGGGGAATTGGCTGGACTGGATGCAGCGGCATTCCATCAGCTGGGTGGCCTGGTCTTTGTCTGACAAGGATGAGACTTGCTCCATGTTCTATCCGTCGGCTTCTTCCGAGGGAAACTGGAAAGATGCAGATATGAAGGAATGGGGAAGAATGGTACGGGACGAACTGAAGAAATGACTTTTTGTAGTAATGGATATTAACCAAATATTATTATTTGATAAAATAGTATTATAATGTTTGCTGCTAAAAGTCTACTTTTGTCAAGCCTAACTAAAATTTGATAATAATCATATAATGTTTAACCGCTAATGAAATGAAAAATGCCTATGAGAAAGGAGTGATATGTATACCGACCACTTTATAGAATAAGGTATATCTGATTTTTCCTCAAAAAGAGAAGTTTAGCCTTATATTAAACGGTAGATGCCGTCAGGCAATACCAATTCATTAATCTAAGAAAAATACAAGTATGAATTTAAATTTCAGAAGAACCGCGCTGCTCGTGGGTATCTGTTCGGCTGTCAGCCTGGCTTATACTCCGCAACTTTTCGCCGCATCGGTCGATGCAATAGATGCTGTGCAGCAAGCAAAAAAAATCACAGGTACTGTAACGGATGCAATGGGACCGGTCATCGGTGCCAATGTATTGGAGAAAGGAACCACAAATGGTGTCATTACCGACATTGACGGTAATTTCACATTGAATGTTCAGCCGGGAGCCACGATTGTAGTGTCTTTTATCGGTTATCAGCCGCAAGAAATCGTGGTAGGTAACCAGACTAGTTTCAAGATTCAGCTAAAGGAAGATACGGAATTGTTGGATGAAGTAGTCGTAGTGGGTTACGGTGTACAGAAGAAGAAACTGGTGACGGGTGCTACGGTTGAAGTAAAAGGCGAAGACATCGCAAAATTAAATACCACGCAGGCATTGGGCGCTTTACAAAGCCAGTCTCCGGGTGTAAACATTCAGGCCGTTTCCGGTCAGCCGGGTGATGGGTTTAAAATTAATATTCGTGGTGCTGGTACTAACGGAAATACAGCTCCAGTTTACGTCATTGATGGTGTAGCCGGTGGCGATATTAACGCCTTGAATCCTGCCGATATTGAACGTATTGACGTGTTGAAAGATGCTGCATCTTGTGCAATTTACGGTTCGAGCGGTGCCAACGGCGTTATCCTTATTACTACAAAGCAGGGTAAGGTAGGAAAGGTTTCTGTATCTTATGATGGAAACATAGGTTGGGCAAATATATATAAGATGCCTGATATGCTGAATGCCAAAGAATATATGGCGGTAATGGATCAAGTAGCCTATAATAATGGAGGCCAACCGTATGATTGGTCAAAATTCGTAGATGCTGATTTGCTGACTGCTTATCAGAATGGTACCAATCCTGGTACAGATTGGGTAAAAGAATTCCGGAATAAAAATGCTGTGGTTACTAATCATGCGTTGAATGTAACAGGTGGTTCTGAATTCTCCAAATTTTCGACAGGTATAGGCTATCAGTATCAGGATGGTGCATTCGGTGGTCCGGTGAAGACTGACTATCGTCGTTTTACTTTCCGCATTAATTCTGAACATGTGATATATCGTAAGGGAGATATGGATGTGATAAAGTTTGGTGAGAATATATATTATCAGCACAAACAGAATCAAGGTGTGCAGTTAGGTAATCAATATTCAAATGACCTTTCTAATGCTTTGCGTGCTATTCCTCTGATTCCTGTGTATAATGAGAATGGTGATTTCTTCATGTATGATGATTTGAAGAATTTTGGAACGAGTGCTAATGGTATACTTGATTATACTGCATATGCTTCTAATCCGATGGCTCACATGGTATATAATCAGGCTGGGAATAATAAGAATAAGAATTTTAATCTGAACACAGCGGCATATCTGGAAGTACAACCACTTAAGAATCTTATTTATAAAGGTCAGGTTAGTTACAAACAATGGTCAAGTTCATGGCGTTCATATCTTCCCGTTTACCAAATTAATAATCAGGGAGATAGCCGTGATAAAGACCAAACGATAAATAACGTGTCTTTGGGTTGGAACTGGAGTTTGACTAATACGTTGAGTTATCGGTTTGATATTACAGACTTACATCATTTTGATGTTTTGGCTGGTACAGAGTATTCTAAATCAAGACCAACTTATGGCGAATCAGTAGAGGCAACCGGTTATAATAGTGCTTTTGGTGACTTTACACATGCTTATTTGCATAATACAGAACGTAAAGCTACTGCTACAGTAAATGGTTATCCCTCGGATTATGGTTCTAAGATGTCTTATTTTGGACGTTTGAATTATGACTTTAAGGAAACTTATATGTTTTCTGCTATCATTCGTGCCGATGGCTCGTCTAAGTTTGCGAAAGGCAATCAATGGGGATATTTCCCATCATTCTCTGCTGGTTGGGTTATTTCAAACGAGGCTTTTATGAAGAATACTGCTTCTTGGCTTGGTTTCTTGAAAGTCCGTGCTGGTTGGGGACAGAATGGTAATGACAATATCCCTAATTCAAATTGGCGTGCCGGTTACGAGTTTGGCGATTATGGTCTTTATACATTTGGCTCGGATAAGAATGGAGGTACAACCGGAGCTTACCCGAATCGTTTGGCTAACCCCGATTTGACATGGGAAACTTCAGAACAGACCAATATCGGTATTGATGCCCGTTTCTTGGATAACCGTCTGAGTTTTACCATGGACTGGTATAGCAAGCAGACGAAAGACTTGTTAGTGGAAGTGGGTACCAATGCGGCTTCCGGTTTCGCTACTCAATATCAAAATGCTGGTACGGTAAAGAATACTGGCCTTGAACTTTCAATGGGCTGGAGAGATCAGATTGGTAAGGAGTTCAAGTATGGGGTGAATGTCAATATGGCCTATAATAAAAATGAAGTAACGGAGGTTAATAACGCCAATCATTTTATTGAAGGCGGTAATGATTTGTTGGCTCAAAGTACGGGTCGGTTTGTCCGTATGGAAGAAGGACATCCTATTGGCTATTTTTATGGTTATAAGACGGATGGTGTCATTCAGAACCAGAATGACTTGCAGGCATATCTTGACCAGAATTGTAAAGGAAATGCGGCAAACTCTAAGCAAGGTGCAAGTATTAAACCGGGTGATTTGAAGTTTGTGGATGTTGATGGAAATGGGGTGATTAATGATGACGATAAGACTGATTTGGGTAATCCTCATCCTGACGTGACAATGGGTCTTACGTTAAGTGCGGAATATAAAGGATTTGATTTCTCTGTAACAACCTATGGCGCTTTTGGTGCACAGGTAGCTCGCTCTTGGCGAAAGTTCTCAGATGGACAGTATGAAAACTATACGACAGAAGTTTACGATTACTGGCATGGCGAAGGAACCTCAAACAGATATCCGCTGCTTGCGCCGGGAAATAGTGGACAGAATTTCCAGGCCATTTCAGATATTTATATTGATGATGCCGACTATGTTCGCATTCAAAATCTGACTATAGGATACGATTTCAAGAGAATTTGGAAGAACTGTCCGTTCCAGCAACTTCGTGTGTATGCTGCTGCACAGAATCTATTTACTTTTACCGGTTATAAAGGGATGGATCCGGAGAATGGTAGAGCCCTCAATGACAAAGAACCGTGGGTAACCGGTGTTGATGTAGGTAACTATCCTCAACCTCGTACTTATATGGTAGGTGTTAATGTTAAATTCTAAAATTGATACACGATGAAAAAAATAGCATATTTAATAGGTGCAGCTTTGATGATAGCAGGAATGTTTGCTTCTTGTAGCTTGGACTCGATGAGTCTGACGGAAAAAGATACGACCAATTTTCCTAAAACGGCTGAAGATGCCAATCAGGCTTTAGCTGCCATATATCAGAACCTGAATAATGTCAATGCTTTTCCACAGCAGTCTTTCTTGTATAATTCTCTGCTGGCTTGCGATGATATGTTGGGTGGTGGTGGTCCCAATGATAAGTTGATGCAATCTTTGGACCTTATTTGTAATACGGGTACAAATGCTACGCAGGACTACTGGGTGGCTCGCTATCAAGGAATCAACCGTGCCAATACGTTGTTGGAGGCTCTTGCTGGTATTGAAATGGATCCGGAAGTAAGAGCGCAGGCTGAGGGCGAAGCCAAGTTCCTTCGTGCTTTTTATTACTACGAGTTGGCTTCCATGTATGGGCGCGTACCTTTGGTGATTACTGCTTTGTTGCCCGAAGATACTACTCCTCCGACTGCCGCTGTTATCTGGGGGCAGATTCTGCAGGATCTTCGCGATGCGGCTGCAAATATGCCGGCTGTTCGCAAGTCGGATGGGCATGTTGATAAATATACGGCTGAAGCTATGTTAGGACGTGCTTGGTTGTATTATACTGGTATGTATGGCAATGGTGAAACTCTGAACGATTTGGTTAGTACGAACTATAGTCCGTTGACTTCAGTTGATTTGCCTGATGGGACAACTTTGACCAAGCAGGATGTGGTTGGGTATATTGATGATTGTGTGAATAATTCTGGTTATAGTCTTGTTCCTGAGTTTCGTAATTTGTGGGCATATACCAATAAATGTACGGTAGAAGATTTTCCGTTTACTGCCGGTCAGGGATTGAAGTGGGTAGAAGATGATGCAGCGGTAAATCCCGAATCCATGTTTGCCATTAAATATAATAAACTTGCATCTTGGAGCACTACTATCGGTTATGGTAACGGTTATGCTCTGCATTTTGGTGTACGTGGCAATGATCAGGCCAATTCTTTCCCCTTCGGACAAGGATGGGGTGCCGGTCCTGTAGCTCCCAATTTTTATAATGATTGGAGTGTGGCAGAACAAGATGATGCCCGTCGTCCGGCCTCCGTATTCAAGACGGAGGATATGCCGAGTTATAATAAAGGTGGTGGTGACGGCTTTATCCAAGAAACGGATTATTATCAGATGAAAATAGGTTCTATCATGGCTTATAGTACGGATGCGGCTGGAAATAAAACGATTGAGCCGGTATTTGAGAAGATAATGTATGGTGCCGACGGCTGGATTAATGATAATCTGATGCAAACCGGTTCTATTCATGATTTGGTTTTGATTCGTTTTGCGGATGTATTGTTGATGCAGTCTGAATTGAAGGAAGATGTTTCCGGTATAAACAGAGTGCGTAGTCGTGCCGGACTTGAACCTATTGGTACATATTCGTTGGCTGCATTGCAGAATGAACGCCGTTGGGAATTATGTTTTGAAGGTACTCGCTGGAACGATATTCGCCGTTGGCATATTGCTGCCGATGCCCTTGAAAGACAGACGGGAGCAAAGGTTTATACAAATGGGGCTGAAAGCCGTAATGTGGCGCAGAACGGTGGTTATGCCGCACGTTATAAGGCTACGGCAGGTTTCCAGAAGATTCCCGAAAACCAAGTCCTCTTGAATGAAGGAAAGGTAGAACAAAATGAAGGTTATACGGATGCAAGTGCTGAGTATAATGGTTGGCAAGAATAGAATATGAATTTAAAATGAAAAAAGATATGAAAAAGATATTATTCGCAATACCTTTGTTTGCAATGCTGCTGGTGGCTTGCGATCCGATAGTGGATGAAATCAGTCCGGATCCCAATGTCACACCGGAAAATCTTACTTTTGAACTTGTGGCCAAGAACCAGGGAAACAACAACATTCAGATTGTTCCTACTCCGTCACGTTATGTGAAGGTTTATGATGCTACGTCTGATACCAAGTTGGCAGAAGGTACGGCTCCGTCGGTTCAAGTAGCTCCTCCTAATAAAGAATTGCAAGTATATGTAACAACCATTAATTCGGACGGCTCCATAACAAAATCGGCTTCCAAATCAATAGCAGTAACGGAGTATACAGATCTTCCCGCTATTTATGCTGATGTATTCGGCACAACTCCGGACGGTGGTTATGGAACAACCACTTGGGTCTGGAATACAGAAGCTGCAGACGGTTGTTGGGGTAATGGAGGTTATCTCGGCAATACCGGCCCCGGTTGGTGGATTTGTGATGCTGTGGGAGATGTCGGAAACGGTAGAGGGCAAATTGATGAACAAGCTGTAGGAAAAGGATTGCCTGATGATGGATTAAATGGTTGGTTCTCACTTAGTTTGACTGGTGTTCAGACAAGTCGTGGTGAAAGTGGTTCTGTCAAGGTGTCAGAAGATGTGGTGCAATCCGGTTGGGATGTAGGTACTATGGAGTTCTCTGGTACTATTCCATTGTTAGGTATACAGCCGAATCAAGGAAATGCACGTCAGTATGAGTATCATATTTTGAAGATTACAGAAGATGAACTTCGTCTTTGTGCTCCTGAACCCGGTGCTGGCGCTTGGGGTACGGCATGGTTCTGGAACTTCAAGAAAAAATAGTTAATATTGAAAGGTACGGGTGGGTAACGACCACTCGTATACTTTTATTACTAATTAAAAAAATGCAACAATGAAACGAACTTTCTTTTTGATATTACTGTTCTTCTGTGCTCTTTTTGTTAAAGCGGATGTTTTGGGACCGTATACAATGGATAGTAATGTACCTCCCACACCAACCGGATATGCTCGGGTTGTACTTCCGATAGGAGGTGCTGACGCTTCGGTAGCCGTAAGCATAACTGTTTGTGACGAAAGTGGTCAACAGTATGTTTTGAGAACTACTACCCCAAATGCTGCTCCATATTGTTATTTCTTGGCTTATGGCGTTTACCGCGTGGTCGCTTTAGAGGATTGTACAGCACAATCTAATTGGGGCGCACTTACGGTTGGTGCAACTTTCGAAGTGACAGGAGGTGGCTATATTTCTTTAAATTATATAGGAACAATCTCTACTCCAAGTATTGTTCAAGCATCGGGTACTGATGATAATGTTCCTCCTTCCAAAGTAGGTTACAATATAATGAAAGTGTATGGAATAGAAACAAACGGCGGTGGGGTGTTGGTTGATTCTGACAAAAAAGAATATGGTATCTTTAATTATACCGGACATATAGGCGGTGCTCATTACTTTTACATTAAGCCAGGCACATACACTATAAAATCTTTGAGTGCTACCAATGGAAATTATATTTATTTGGAGTATGGAAATGTTAGACAACCGCTTTCTGCAGGTAGGACTTTCACAGTTCCTGCGTCATTCTTCTCCATTGTGTTTTCTAAAAAGGCACTTTAAGAATAATCTATAAATGAATTATTCAACTCAAAGCAGTTGTCGTTACCCCCCCCGACTTTATTAGTCGCCCGTAACATCGGATAATTGTAAATGCATTAACCGAATAGTACAATTGTTTAATGGTTAAATCAGGAAAAGGCGAGTCGTGAGATTCGCCTTTTCGCATTCATTCTCTATTGCCTTTCCGGATGCAATTCACATTCCTTTTTGTATTACCCCTGATATCAGGGCGCAGAATGTTTCTTTTTATCCCTGCATCTCCTTCACCTCCTTCTCTCATCCTCCTGTTCATCGGCTTTTCCGGTGAAACTGCTTTCTATCCTCATCGCCCCGTCTTTGCATCGCGCGACACGCCGTAGTACCCCGGCATGGCCCGGTAGATGGGTTGCGTGGGTTTCCCCACATTCTTCAGCTTGCCCTCTTGCTGCAACCGTTTCAGGTGGACGTTTGCGGTGGTGCGCGCCATGCCACACAGCGCCTGGAAGTCGCTGCGAATCAGCACGTCGTGGTCGGCAAAGTATTCTTTCAGCTTCATGTCTATCTCCACTTCCGAAAGCTTCAGGGAGTGGCGGGTGTATTTGCTGCGGATGGCACTGACTCCCGTCATCGCTTGTTTCAGCCTGACGTCGGGACGGAAACTGATGCTCTTCAGCCGGAGTTTCAGGTGCTTGTTCGGGGTACTGCGGGTCACTTTCTGTGTGGCTTCCAGGGTGGGGGCAAAGTAGCCTAGCCCTTCGATGTGCACCTCGTGGCCGTCGCGCAGTTCTTCGCCGCAGATTTGCGTCAGGCAGTCTATCGCGTTCATCACGTCACCCACCGTGAGCGAGCTGCGGGCATGCACGCGGTTGTAGAGCTGCCGCATGGTTACTTTCCCGTTGAGCAACGGGCGGGGATGGAGGCCTCTCTCTTCCGGGGCTTCCTCATTGGTGCCCGGATTCTCGTACCAGTCATATAGTATTGCCATATCAATAGGTTTTAGTGCGTTCAACGTATTTGTTTCTTCCCTCGGAAGTGTCTTCCTATAAGTGAACGACTCCGGTCGGCCGAATGAACAACTCGGGCCGTTCGATTGGACGACCCGGGTCAGCCGATTGGACGACCCAGGTCGTTCACTTGTAAAGAACCATGCAAAGGTACTGAAAATAAAGGGTTCCGCAGCATAAATAAGTATGTTTGTCGGCAGGAATGATTTTTGAAGAATAAGCGGAGAATGGTTTGCAAAACGCCCTCGGCAGGTAGTAACTTTGGCGAAGAGGCGAGAGGAAAGAAAGGATGATTCCCTTCCCCGGAACCTCCCAATAATCATTTTAATAAAAATATTTATGAAGAAAAAACTGATGACTTTACAGCAACACCGACTCTTGAAGGAAGCGGGACAACTGATAGCCTTTTCCGAAAGGCTGAAACACGTACAAAAAGAAACGACCGACCGAAACTGGAAGGAGCGGGAAGAGCAGCGCCGCCGGAGCGCGAAAGCCGCAAGCGCCGTGACTGCACTGAGCGGCGACATCGAGGAGTTCCTCACCTCGCGCTACGACTTTCGCTACAACCTGCTGACGGACGAAACCGAATTCCGCCCCGCCGGGCAACGCACCGCAACCTTCACCCCCGTGGGCAAGCGCGAGTTGAACACTTTCTGCATCGAAGCCCATGCCGAAGGTATTCCTTGCTGGGACAAGGACTTGAACCGATACGTCTATTCCACTTACATCCCTGCCTACCATCCCTTCCTGCTCTACATGGACGAACTGCCCGATTGGGACGGCAAGGACCGGCTGGCTGCGCTTGCCTGCCGCGTCTCTTCCCGGCTCCACTGGGTGCGGGGATTCCATACCTGGATGCTGGGGCTTGCCTCGCAATGGATGGGCGTGTCCGGACTGCATGCCAACAGCGTGGCTCCCGTTCTCGTCAGCCGCGAGCAGGGACGACGGAAATCCAGCTTTTGTCGCGCCTTGATGCCCGACGTGCTGGCACGCTACTACACCGACAACCTGAAACTGACCTCGCAGGGACAAGCCGAGAGGATGCTGGCGGAAATGGGGCTGCTCAATATGGACGAGTTCGACAAGTATGCCGACAACAAAATGCCCTTACTGAAAAATCTGATGCAGATGTCGGTACTCAACATCCGCAAGGCCTATCAGCAGAACTTCAGGCAACTGCCCCGTATCGCTTCGTTCATCGGCACCAGCAACCGGTTCGACCTGCTGACCGACCCCACCGGGAGCCGGCGCTTCCTCTGCATCGAGGTGAAGCACAATATTGACTGCATAGGCATAGAGCACGACCAGATTTTTGCCCAGCTGAAAGCGGAACTCATTGCCGGGCGGCGCAACTGGTTCACCAAGCCGGAGGAGGAGGAACTGCAATGGCACAACGAGGCTTTCTATCGTGTCAGCCTTGTGGAGGAGGCGGTTCACAGCTTGTTTCGTACCCCGCTTCCGGCAGAGAAGAGCTTCGACCTGACTGCCGCCGACATCTTTGATGAGTTACAAAAAACGCATCCCGCCCTGATGCGTGGCAGCAATCCCATGCAGTTCGGTTCGGTGCTGCTGCGGGTGGGACTGAAACGCCGGCATACGAAGTACGGCAATGTATATGAGGTGGTGAGAAGGAAGAAAGAAGTTTCACCGGAAAGGGTTGAACGATAGGGAAATAATGCGAAAGGTGAAGGGGTGAAGGAAGAGAAAGCCGGTTTATAGTCTCATTACGGATTGACATAGATTCCTATTAATTCAGGTTGTAGATGCCGATGGGATAAATATTTTCGCTCCTAATAACTGTATATTTTATAGATTTCTATAAAAGTAACTTTTTTATAAGAACAAAACAAGCGAAAGTTGCGATTTTCACTACTCCTTGTCAGATAAAAAACTTATCTTTGCGATTGAAACAATCTCTTGTTAATGATATGAAATACACATCATACTCTTATCCTTCGGGCAGGGCGGAAGTGGCTGCATTTGTTGTGACCGGCAGAGTGACGGAATACCATGTGATGATACATGCCACTGACCCGAAACAGACCTATCGTGAACAGATGAATGCCGTGCTGGATGCGTATGCCGCTTTACTGAAAAAAGAACTGTCCGGAGCCGTGGCGGTTTTTAAAAGATACTTCCTGAGTGATGCCGCCAACCAAGCGGAACTGTTGCTTGCCGCTACGGCGGAAAGCTCCGATTGCGCGCTGTCTGTGGTGGAACAGCCTCCGCTGGATGGTACCAAGATTGCTTTGTGGGCCTATCTGCAGACCGATGTGCAGACACGAGTGCTGCCGAACGGACTGTATGAAGTGAAACACGGTGCTTACCGCCAGCTCTGGATGGGAGGCAGCTTCAATCGTGCCGCCAATTCGGAATACCAGATGCGTCTTTTGCTCAACGACTATGCCATGCAACTGATGGAGGAAGGGTGTACTCTGGCCGACAATTGCCTGCGTACCTGGATATTTGTGCAGAATGTGGATTGCAATTATGCCGGTGTAGTCAAGGCACGCAATGAGATGTTCGTCACCCAGAACCTGACGGAGAACACGCACTATATTGCCAGTACCGGTATCGGTGGGCGTCATGCCGACCCGAAGGCATTGGTGATGCTTGACGCTTTTGCCGTAGCGGGATTAAAGCCCGGACAAATCAAATATCTCTATGCCCGCACACACTTGAATCCCACTTATGAGTATGGAGTCAGTTTCGAACGGGGAACGGCGGTGGATTACGACGACCGCCGGCAAGTACTCATTTCCGGTACGGCGAGTATCAACAACCGGGGGGAAGTGCTGTATGCCGGAGATGTACGTCGTCAGACAGAACGGATGTGGGAGAATGTGGAAGCTCTGCTGAAGGAGGCTGACTGCGGCTTTGGAGATGTGGGGCATATCATTGTCTATCTGCGTGATATTGCGGACTATGCTGTAGTGAAAGAGATGTTTGACAAGCGTTTTCCCGATATTCCGAGAGTTGTCACGCTGGCTCCCGTCTGTCGCCCGGGGTGGCTGGTGGAAATGGAGTGTATGGCGGTGAAGAAAATCTCTGATTAAAAATATTATCTTTGGTTAATTGAATATTAGGCTGACAGTTGGTAAACGCTTACCTTTGTTGAAATTCTAATGTATAAGGATGAAAACACGTATCTTGTTTTTCTGTATCAGTTGCCTTCTTTGGGCAAGTTGTGAAAATTCCAGACAGAATTATGTGATTGAAGGAACGTTGCCGTCGGTGAAATACGACGGGGAATGGATATACCTCGTGCCGATGGAGAATGCGCCGGGGCGGGTGGATTCTGTAAAGATAACCAATGCCTCTTTTTCTTTTTCCGGACAAGGGGAGGAGATGAGGGTGTTGCGTCTGCGCCATCTGCTGCGTATCTACATCCAGGAACTGCTGGTGCGAACCACAAGTTCGAAAAGATCGAAAAGCTTCTGAAAAAAGTACTTGACA
>OGWV01001184.1_pt1 | contig 16483 bp, 8 predicted proteins | sample 1576081 | NCBI WGS metagenome assembly OGWV01 (sample SAMEA3541541, study PRJEB24748) | human gut metagenome | biome: human gut; feature: human-associated habitat; material: faeces | place: China | collected 2012 | reverse complement strand
ATTCCATTTGTTGTTTTTGCTTTTCCTTCTAAGGTATCTTACTTGTGCATAACTTTGTTTTTCTTCGCGGATGCGAATGAATACTTCTCTGCAACGTTCCGGAAGCCGGTCGAGTGCCTTTACGTAAAGAGCAAATAATTCTTCACTAATGAGTGATTCTTCCGGTGAATAGCTCTGTTCCTGTGGCTCAGGCAGAGAATCAGGATGAATGTAAGTGTGTTTTGATTCTTTTTCCAGATAATTGAGCGAAGCATTTTTGACGAGAATGAAACAATAATCTTCAATGTTTCTCACATCAAGTAAATTGCTACGTTGTTTCCATAGTTTCAGAAATACGTCGAGAACGATTTCCTGCGACCATTCTTCCTGCTTCACGTAGTAGTAGGCTATGCGGAAGAGGCGGTCGTAAGTCATGTTGTAAAAGTCTCGGAAAGCAGTTTGCGAATCCAGTTCTTTCATTTGCCGCAATAACTTTCTTACTTCTGATTCGGTCATCGGCTTTTTGTTTGTTTGGTTAGTCTACCCAAAGTAAATCACTCATTATACTGTCAGAAATAAAAATACCTTCACGCGTTAGGCGCAAAGCTCCGTTGTATTCCTCCAGTTTACCATTTTTCAGATAAGGTGCAGCCATTTTTTGACAATACTTCCACATTTCATTGCCGAACATCTGTTTCAGTTTCTCTATAGGTGTTCCCCATACGGTACGGATGGTAGTGATAATAAACTCGTTGTAGCGGGTGGTTGGGTTCAGATACTCTGTCTCGAAAGCACGGCTGTTTTCCTCTATACCTTTTATATATGTATCGATGGACCTATATTAACTTCTTTACCTGTAGCAAGGTTTCTACCATAACACTTAGAACAAACCCCATGGTTTGTCTTACAGTTAAGAACTGTTCTTATTTGTACAGTTTCTATTCCTGCAGCTATTATTTTTTCAGCTTCATCTTCTTTTATCATAGAATCAGCTTCTACTATAACTTCTCCTGTAGTTGGATTTACTATAGGGTCTATAGTATATCTTCCCACTATTCTATCATATAATACTTCTATTACTTCATTTCCATCTTTTATAGCAAATGTTTCTGTAGTTTCTGTTGTACCACAGTCAACTTCTCTTACTATAACATCTTGGCTGACATCAACAAGTCTTCTTGTTAAGTATCCTGAGTCAGCTGTACGAAGCGCTGTATCGGCAAGACCTTTTCTAGCCCCGTGTGAAGATGTGAAGTATTCCATTACTGATAAACCTTCACGGAAGTTAGATTTAACTGGAACCTCAACTGTTTTACCAGATGCATTGGCCATCAGACCACGCATACCAGCTAACTGTCTTATCTGGTTCTTAGAACCTCTGGCTCCTGAATGTGCCATGATGTAAATGTTGTTCATTCTTTCAAGACCATTCATTAGCTCGTCTGTAACTTTTTCAGTTGTTTTAGTCCAAGTATCTATAACTTTTTCATATCTTTCTTCATCAGAGATTAGACCTCTTCTGAATACTTTTTCGTATTTTTCAACTTGTACTTCAGCATCTTTGATTAATGCTTGTTTTGTTGCAGGTATTTTCATATCAGCAACTGCAACTGTTATACCACCTCTAGTTGAGTATTTAAATCCTAGAGATTTTATATGGTCAAGTAATACAGCAGTTTCTGTATTTCCATGCTTTCTAAAGCACTTATCTATTATTTTACCTAAAGCTTTTTTGTCAACTAAGAAGTCTATTTCTAATCCAAATGGATCTACACTTCTGTCTACAAATCCTAAGTCTTGAGGTATATTTTCATTGAATATGAATCTACCTACTGTACTTTCAACTATAGAGCTTCTTCCATCTTCAAGTACTACTCTCATTTTTACTAAAGAGTGTAATTGAACAGTTTGGTTTTGATAAGCAAGTAACATTTCATTAAAGTCTTTGAATACTGTTCCTGTTCCTTTTTCTCCACCTTGAGCTTCTATAGTTAAGTAGTAACATCCTAAAACCATATCCTGAGAAGGAGTAGTTATTGGAGTACCATCTTTAGGTGCAAGTATGTTGTTTACAGATAACATTAAGAATCTTGCTTCTGCTTGTGCTTCTACTGATAAAGGTACGTGTACCGCCATTTGGTCACCGTCGAAGTCGGCATTGTATGCTGTACAAGCTAGTGGATGTAATCTTATAGCTTTACCTTCAACTAGTACTGGTTCAAAGGCTTGGATACCAAGTCTATGAAGAGTAGGGGCACGGTTAAGTAAAACTGGATGGCTCTTAATTACTTCTTCAAGAACATCCCATACTTCTGGTTTTACTTTTTCAACTAACGATTTAGCACTTTTTATATTATGTGCATAACCTTCTTTAACTAATTTATCCATTACGAATGGTTTGAATAATTCAAGAGCCATTTTTCTTGGAATACCACATTGGTAGAATTTAAGATCTGGTCCAACAACTATAACTGAACGTCCTGAGTAGTCAACACGTTTACCAAGTAAGTTTTGACGGAAACGACCTTGTTTACCTTTAAGCATGTGGCTCAAAGATTTAAGTGGACGACTACCTGGTCCAGTGATTGGACGACCACGACGTCCATTATCGATAAGGGCATCTACCGCTTCTTGCAACATACGTTTTTCATTTTGCACGATGATACCTGGAGCATTCAATTCAAGCAAACGAGCCAAACGGTTGTTACGGTTGATAACACGACGATAAAGATCGTTCAAGTCAGATGCCGCAAAACGTCCACCATCCAATTGAACCATTGGACGAAGGTCTGGTGGCAATACTGGCAAAATGTTAAGAACCATCCATTCTGGTTTGTTACCAGACTTATAGAAGGCATCAAGAACGTCCAAACGACGAACAGCTTTAACACGTTTTTGACCAGTTGCGGTCTTCAACTCTTCTTTGAGTTCAGCAATTTCAGCTTCCAAATCCACTTGTTTCAAGAGATCTTGGATAGCTTCTGCACCCATTTTAGCGACAAATGAACCATGTCCATACTCTTGCAATTTTTCACGATATTCACGTTCTGTCAAGAGAGATTTTGGTTCAAGTGGTGTTTCCTTTGGATCGATAACCACGTAAGCTGCGAAGTAGATAACTTCTTCAAGCGCACGAGGACTCATGTCCAAAGTCAATCCCATACGAGAAGGGATTCCCTTGAAGTACCAGATGTGTGATACTGGTGCTTTCAACTCGATGTGACCCATACGTTCACGACGAACCTTAGCACGTGTTACTTCAACACCACAGCGGTCACAAACGATACCTTTATAACGGATACGTTTGTATTTTCCACACGCACATTCCCAGTCTTTAGTAGGACCAAAGATTACTTCGTCGAAGAGACCTTCGCGTTCTGGTTTGAGCGTACGGTAGTTGATTGTTTCAGGTTTCTTAACTTCACCATAAGACCATGAACGGACCTTAGTTGGTGAAGCTAGTGTGATTTGCATACTTTTAAATCGATTTACGTCAACCACTAGTATTACCTTTCTTTTGTTCTATTGACAATAGCAGCGCTATTCTCACCTTTATCAGCTACCTTAGCAGAGAGAGTGAACTCCCTCCCTAAAGCTTATTTTATTCTGTTTTATCTGAAGCTTCTTCTTTAGCTTTTTCTAATTCAGCTGCTTCTTTGGCTTGTTGTACACGTGCTTTTTCAAGATCATCGACGTGCATGACATCGTCGTCTTCACCTTCATCAAGATCACGCAATTCAACTTCGTAGTCATCCTCATCAAGGACACGCATATCAAGACCAAGTGATTGCAATTCTTTAACAAGTACTCGGAATGATTCTGGTACACCTGGTTTTGGAATTGGTTTACCTTTAGTGATAGCTTCATAGGCTTTCAAACGTCCGTTAACGTCATCTGACTTGTAAGTCAAGATTTCTTGAAGGATATTTGATGCACCATAAGCTTCAAGGGCCCAAACCTCCATCTCACCGAAACGTTGTCCACCAAATTGTGCTTTACCACCAAGAGGTTGTTGGGTAACAAGTGAGTAAGGACCTACTGAACGAGCGTGAAGTTTATCATCAACCATGTGGTGAAGTTTGATCATGTACATGACACCAACTGACACACGGTTATCAAATGGTTCACCTGTACGTCCATCGTAAAGGATTGTCTTAGCATCACTATCCATACCTGCTTCACGAACAGTATCCCAGAGGTCTTCTGAGCTTGCTCCGTCAAAGACTGGTGTTGCGATGTGGATACCCAAGTTACGAGCAGCCATACCAAGGTGAAGTTCCATAACCTGACCGATATTCATACGTGATGGCACCCCAAGAGGGTTCAACATGATATCAACCGGTGTACCGTCTGGAAGGTAAGGCATGTCTTCAACAGGAACAATACGAGAAACAACCCCTTTGTTACCGTGACGACCGGCCATCTTATCTCCGACCTTGATCTTACGTTTTTGAGCGATGTAAACACGAACAAGCATGTTAACACCTGATTGCAATTCATCACCGTTTGCACGTGTGAAGATTTTAACATCACGAACGACACCATCACCACCGTGAGGTACACGGAGTGATGTATCACGTACTTCACGAGATTTATCACCAAAGATAGCGTGGAGAAGACGTTCTTCAGCAGAAAGGTCTTTTTCACCCTTAGGTGTTACCTTACCAACAAGAATGTCACCTTCTTTAACCTCAGCACCGATACGGATAATACCCATTTCGTCAAGGTCTTTGAGGGCTTCTTCACCAACGTTTGGCAATTCACGTGTAATTTCTTCAGGCCCAAGCTTTGTATCACGTGTTTCTGATTCGAATTCTTCCAAGTGAACAGATGTATAAACGTCATCTTTCACAAGACGCTCACTCATGATAACGGCATCCTCGAAGTTGTAACCTTCCCATGTCATGTAAGCGACGATAGGGTTTTGACCGAGGGCCATTTCTCCACCTTCCATAGATGGACCGTCAGCGATAAAGTCACCTTTTTCAACAATATCGCCAACCTTAACCAAAGTACGTTGGTTATAGGCAGTACCTGAGTTTGAACGACGGAATTTTTGAATAGTATAAACATCAAGAGAACCATCTTCACGACGAACTTCAACTTTATCAGCATCAGAGTAGACAACTTTACCGTCGTGTTGAGCGATAACTGCAGCTCCTGAATCGTGGGCAGCTTGATATTCCATACCAGTACCAACATAAGGTGCTTTAGGGTCAATCAAAGGCACAGCCTGACGTTGCATGTTGGCACCCATGAGGGCACGGTTAGAGTCATCGTTTTCCAAGAAAGGAATACATGCTGTCGCAACGGCAACTACCTGTTTAGGAGAAACATCAACGAAATCTACAAGGTGTGATGGGTACTCTTGGTTATTACCTTGATGACGACCCATAACGATTTCTTCTGCAAATGTTCCATCTTCGTTCAATTTAGAGTTAGCCTGAGCAACTGTGTACTCATCTTCTTCGTCGGCAGTCAACCAAACTACTTCGTTGGTTACTTTACCAGTTGCACGGTCAACCTTACGATATGGTGTTTGAATGAAACCATACTTGTTAAGGTGTCCGTATGAAGACAAGTTATTGATCAAACCGATGTTAGGTCCTTCAGGTGTTTCAATTGGACACATACGACCATAGTGCGTGTAGTGCACGTCACGAACTTCATATCCGGCACGGTCACGTGTCAAACCACCAGGTCCCAAGGCTGACAAACGACGTTTGTGTGACAACTCTGACAATGGGTTGTGTTGGTCCATGAACTGTGACAACTGTGAAGAACCGAAGAATTCTTTAACAGCTGCGGTTACAGGGCGAATATTGATGATTTGTTGTGGTGTCAAGACTTCGTTATCTTGAACTGACATACGCTCACGTACGTTACGTTCCATACGAGCCAAACCAATACGGAATTGGTTAGCAAGCAATTCACCAACGGCACGGATACGACGGTTACCAAGGTGGTCGATATCGTCAACTTTACCGATACCTTCAGCAAGGTTGAGGAAGTAGCTCATTTCAGCCAAGATATCCGCTGTTGTCAAAGCACGAACTTTGTCATCTGGGTTGGCATTACCAACAATTGTAACCACACGATCTGGATCATTTGGTGCAACAACCTTGAATTTTTGAAGAACAACAGGTTCTGTAACCACCGCATAATCGTTTGGTGTGTATACAAATTTGTTCAAATCACCATCCAAGTATTCTGCGATTGAATCAATCACATCACGTGTCATTTCAGTACCAGCTTCAACAAGGATTTCACCTGTTTCAGGATCTACCAAGTTTTCAGCAATTGTTTGTCCCAAAAGACGTGTCTTGATGTTAAGTTTTTTGTTGACTTTGTAACGACCAACAGCAGCCAAGTCATAACGACGTGGATCAAAGAAACGAGCTACAAGCAAGCTACGTGAGCTGTCGGCAGTTTTTGGTTCACCTGGACGAAGACGTTCATAAATTTCTTTAAGCGCTTCATCAGTACGTGAATCTGCTGGGTTTTTGTGGATATCTTTTTCAATAGTGTTACGAACCAACTCGCTATCACCAAAGATATCAACAATTTCGTCATCACCTGAAAATCCAAGCGCACGCACAAGCGTTGTGAATGGAATCTTACGTGTACGGTCGATACGAGTGTAGGCGATGTCTTTTGAATCTGTTTCAAGCTCAAGCCATGCCCCACGGTTAGGGATAACTGTTGATCCATAACCCACTTTACCGTTTTTATCAACCTTATCGTTAAAGTAAACACCAGGTGAGCGCACCAACTGAGAAACGATAATACGTTCACCACCATTGATGATGAAAGTACCCATCTCAGTCATAATAGGGAAATCTCCAAAGAAGACTTCCTGAGTTTTGATTTCACCAGTTTCTTTGTTAATAAGACGGAAAGTCACAAAGATTGGTGCTGAGTATGATGCATCGTGGATACGAGCTTCTTCAAGTGTATACTTAGGCTCTTTCAATTCGTAACCAACGAATTCCAATTCCATAGTGTCTGTGAAGTTTGAGATAGGAAGTACATCCTCAAAAACCTCTTTAAGACCAGTATCCAAGAATTCTTTGAATGAATCCGTTTGGATTTCAATCAAGTTTGGTAAATCAAGAACTTCTTTGATTCTTGAAAAACTACGACGGGTACGATGTTTCCCGTATTGAACGTCATGTCCTGCCAAGTCTTCTACTCCTTTTCTACATTCGAGACCTGCTTTGCAAGTCGTGCACTTTAAATATTTGTCTTCTGCCTTTTTCAGTTGCTTGTCCCATTGACAAGTGATCAAACACCAAGATCCACTTAGCTGATTAATGATAAGCGAAAAACTTAATATGTGAATTTTTAGAACCTTTAAATATGCATTACAACACTTGAAAATCCTAAAAATAAGCACAAAAATAGCAGCTAAATCTGACCGAAAAAACGTTGATTTAACTGCTGTATCTCTTGATTGGACAATATTTCAACCAAGTAAGACGACAAATAGTTGTCTATATTATACCTAATTTTTTACTTTTTTGCAAGTTTTCTTGGCAATTCCTAATGCCCTCCAAGAATGCTAGACCAGGCTTTTTGATAGTCACTGTCAGTTCCACCAATAGCAAACTTGTAAGTCGTATCTCCAGGTCCATTTTTAGCCCAGTAAGTATCAACCATTTCACCACTTACAGAAACATTACGACCATTGACAGACACTGTTGCTGGTTTAAGACCTGTTGATTTGAGCACACTTGCCTTAATGGCACTTGAATCGATATTAAACTTATCTCCAGTTTTAAAAATACCTGGATTGGCATTATAGATAGCGGAAGTCAAACGAGCCATATATTGCGCATTATAGGTGTAACCCGTTTTAGAATTGGTTGGTGTGTTATTGTCATAACCAGCCCAACCACCAAGAGTAATACCAGGCGTTGATACAATCAACCAAGCATCCGCAAAGTTATCTGTCGTTCCTGTTTTACCCATCCAGTCCGCTGAGGCTGCTGCACCATTGACATTTTTCAATTCAGAATGAAATTGAGTTGTTGCTCCCTTAACTACCACTTCTTTGAGCAAGTTATCCATGATGCTAGCCGTAGCTCTTGAAAAGACTTGAACCCCTTCAGATTTATGCTGATAGATAACTTCGCCAGTCCGGTCGGTAATACTATCAATCATATAGCCCTTCTCATAGACGCCACCATTTGAAAGCATTTGATAGGCATTTACCTGTTGGGCAACCGTGGTTTCAATCCCTCCACCAAGAGGTAAACTCTCGATATTGTAATTAGCAATCTTATAACCCATCTTGGTCATGTAACCCTCAACATCAACATCATGACGTTGAAGCATTTGATAAGTCCAAAAGGCTGGAATGTTCCATGAGGTATTGAGTGCCTCTTGGAGGTTCATCATAGCTGTACCCTTATCACCATCATGGAGAATAGGCGTTCCACCCGTAAAATTAGTTGGGTAGTTAGAAAGGATACTTGAGCTACCCATCAAACCTTGATCAATAGCAATTCCATAAGCAATAATAGGCTTAATAGATGATCCTGGGGAGCGTGCCGTATCAAAGGCATGGTTATTTTGATTATTTTCGTAACTACGACCACCAACAAATCCTAGAATTGCTCCAGTCGCATTATCCATGAGCACATTCCCGACTTCAACTCCACTATTGCCACCTTGGTCGAGGAGGCCACCATATTGACTCGCAGCATCTTGCATCGCATTATAAACTGCATTGTCAATAGTTGTCTTAACGCTGTAGCCACCGGTTTGGAGCTCTTGAAGAGCCCTCTCACGATAGCTTTCCTTTGTCTTATCATTTTTCAAATCTTGACTCGATACCTTGTCACGTTTAACTAGATAATCATACATGACATCCTGAGCCTCAGACATGACAGAATAGTACAAATAGTCATGACTTACGGCATCAGACTTCTCACCAGCCTTGAAATCTTTAGTGATGTCATAACTCTTATAGCTTTCGTACTGCGACTTATCAAGATAGCCGCCACGATAAAGATTGTAGAGTACATCTTGTTGACGTGCCAAGCCATAAGAAAGATCCTCTGCGTTTTTTAATTGACCGTCAGCTGTATAAGGTGAGTAGACAATTGGGCTCTGTGGTAAACCTGCCAGATAGGCAGCCTGAGGAACTGTCAAATCCGCTGCAGATACGCCAAAGATACCTTGAGCAGCCTCCTCAATACCAGCAATATTTTTCCCCTTGTTATTACGTCCAAAAGGAGAAACATTCAGATAATCGGTTAATATTTCATTTTTAGAAATACGACGCTCCAATTGTAAGGCATAGATAATCTCTGCCGCCTTACGTTTAAAGGTTGGTGCATCTCCTGTTACCTGTTGCTTAATTAACTGCTGCGTTAGCGTCGAACCACCACTTGAAGAGCCAACTCCCAAAACTGATGACACCAAAGCCCTAAATACTGCCTTTGGCACAACACCCTTATGCTTCTTAAAATTTTCATCCTCAGTCGCAATGATGGCATTCTTGACATTGTTAGAAATCGCATCACTCTCAATAGGTGTTCTCAGCAAGTCAGTGTCAATATCCGCAATCTTCTTGGAATCGGAATAGCTCATCGAAGATACCAAACTAACCTCACTAATCTGATTCAACAAGGTTTTATCCTTAATCGACGGAACAGACTCAATTTGACTCCCCAAATAACCCAAACCAATTCCTGCACCGAACAAGGTAAGGACGATAATAACCACATAAAAGAAATCAGACAAAAGCTTTAAGGTTTTTAAGAAAACATCGCCCATGTCTAAGAGTGTCATCCGGTCCTCAGTCGACTTTCTCCCTTGCTTACGATTCCACTTAGAATCAGTCGTAGATTTCCTTTCATTAAAAGATTTATCCCCTCTTTTAGACCTAGAACCAGCAAACTTTGTGCGAATAGCCTGCCCTAGTCGTCTAAAATAATTTATTATTTTTTCAAAATTCATAGAAATACCTCAAAGCCTATTATAACAAACTTTGACAAAGCTTGCATAGGCCTACTTTCTTTTGGTATAATGGTGCAGAATATACTTTACTGGAGAATATCATGACAATTTTTGAAGAACTAAAAGCACGTGGCTTGATTTTTCAAACCACAGATGAAGAAGCCCTTGTAAAAGCCTTTGAAGAGGGACCAGTCTCATACTACACTGGTTATGACCCAACAGCAGACAGTCTCCACCTTGGACACCTTGTAGCTATCCTTACAAGTCGCCGACTTCAATTGGCTGGACACAAACCTTACGCCCTCGTTGGTGGTGCAACAGGTTTGATTGGTGACCCATCATTTAAAGATGCTGAACGTAGCCTCCAAACCAAAGAAACCGTTGAAGGTTGGGTTGAAAAAATCCAAGGTCAGCTCTCTCGTTTCCTTGATTTTGAAAATGGTGACAACAAAGCCGTTATGGTCAACAACTATGATTGGTTTGGTTCAGTCAGCTTCATCGATTTCTTGCGTGACGTGGGTAAATACTTCACAGTTAACTACATGATGAGTAAGGAATCTGTTAAGAAACGTATCGAAACAGGTATCTCTTACACTGAGTTTGCCTACCAAATCATGCAAGGTTACGATTTCTATGAACTCAACGATAAGTACGGCGTAACCCTCCAAATTGGTGGTTCTGACCAATGGGGTAACATGACAGCAGGTACTGAGCTCTTGCGTCGTAAAGCAGATAAATCTGGACACGTTATCACAGTTCCACTTATCACAGATTCAACTGGTAAAAAATTCGGTAAATCTGAAGGTAACGCTGTCTGGCTTGATGCTACTAAAACAACACCTTACGAAATGTACCAATTCTGGCTCAATGTTATGGATGATGATGCTGTTCGCTTCTTGAAGATCTTCACTTTCTTGTCACTTGAAGAAATTGAAGAGATCGGTAAAGAATTTGACCAAGCTCGTCACCAACGTTTGGCGCAAAAGGTCTTGGCTCGCGAAGTTGTTACCTTGGTTCACGGTAAAGAGGCCTACGAACAAGCTGTTCACATCACTGAACAACTCTTCGCTGGTAATCTTAAAGCTCTCTCAGCACGCGACCTTAAAGTTGCCCTTAACGGTGTCCCAACTTATGAGATCTCAGCAGATGAAAATCTGAATATCGTTGAACTTCTCGTCAATGCTAAGATTTCACCTTCTAAACGCCAAGCACGTGAAGATGTCCAAAACGGTGCTATCTACATCAACGGTGAACGTGTACAAGACTTGGATTACACCCTCTCAGATGCAGATAAAATTGATAATGAAATTACTGTTATCCGTCGTGGTAAGAAGAAAAACTTTGTCTTGACTTACTAATTTTATGGCTATTCTCACTCCTTAATGGAGTGAGTTTTTTTTACCAAAAAAGAGCAGTTGGATTGATTCCCAACTACTCTCTTCAGAACACAAAAAAACCAGCACTAGGCTGGTTTTTGAGACTATCACATTAGTTATAGATTTTGAATGCGTCATCGTCGTTTTGACCAACGAATGGCATTGCTTTACGCAATTCAGCACCAACTTTTTCGATTTCAAGGTTAGCAGCTTCTTCACGGTAAGCAGTAAGTTTTGGACGTCCAGCTTTGTAGTCGTTAACGAAGTCGTTAGCGAATTTACCGTTTTGGATGTCAGCAAGAACTGCTTTCATGTTTTCTTTCACTTGTTCAGTGATAACACGTGGACCTGATACGTAGTCACCGAATTCAGCAGTGTTAGAAATTGATTGACGCATTTTCTTGAATCCACCTTCGTAGATCAAGTCAACGATCAATTTCATTTCGTGAAGCACTTCAAAGTAAGCCAATTCTGGAGCATATCCAGCTTCAGTCAAGACTTCAAAACCAGCTTCGATAAGGGCAGTCAAACCACCACAAAGAACTGCTTGTTCACCAAACAAATCTTCTTCAGTTTCTTCTTTGTATGTTGTTTCAAGAAGACCAACACGTGCTGCACCAACACCTTTACACCAGTCCATAGCGATGTCTTTAGCGTTACCTGTAGCATCTTGGTATACTGCGTAAAGTGCAGGAACACCAAAACCTTCTTCAAATGTACGACGTACCAAGTGACCTGGTCCTTTAGGAGCACACATGAAAACATCAACATCTTTAGGAACTTTGATGAATTCGAAGTGGATGTTAAATCCGTGTGCGAAACCAACAGCATTACCAGCTTCAAGGTTTGGAGCAATTTCTGCTTCGTAAAGTTCTTGTTGGATTTCGTCTGGAGCCAAGATCATGATAACATCAGCCAATTTAGTTGCTTCTGCTACTGTGTAAGTATCAAAACCATCTTCTTTAGCTTTATCAAATGATTTACCTGGACGAACACCGATGATCACATCGTGACCTGTATCACGCAAGTTTTGTGCATGTGCATGACCTTGTGAACCGTAACCGATAACGGCGATTTTTTTACCATCAAGTGCTGGTACTTTTACATCTTTTTCATATTCCATTTGAACTGCCATAGTAATATGTCTCTTTTCTAAAAAAATATTTTATTGCCTTTTTAAGGCTGGGTTAACAAATTTATAATGGATTTTTTAATCGCGGGTAAATCCAGTAGCACCCGTACGAGCAATATTCTTGATACCGTAAGGACGAATAACTCGTAGAAGCGCCTCGCTCTTTTCAGCATCACCAGTCATCTGGATAGTAATAGAGCTTGGTGCCACATCAACCACCGAAGCACGGAAAGGTTGAATAATCGCCAAGATTTCAGCACGTTTAGAGGTTGGTGCTGATACCTTAACTAGGATAACTTCACGTTCCAAGTGTGGCTGATCCGTGATATCACGGATGCGAATCACATCAATCTGACGATTAAGCTGTTTGATGATTTGTTCCACTTCATTTTGAGAATTCACATCAATAATAATCGTAATACGTGAAACGTTAGGATCCTCAGAAGCCCCTACAGAGATACTTTCAATATTAACTTGACGTCGTGAAAGAACACCTGTGAAGCGGTTAAGGACACCTGAACGGTTCTGAAGTTTAGCTGTTAACATTCTACGCATTGAACTTCACCCCCAACATTTCGTGATTACTCTTACCGGCCGGAACGATCGGCAAGACATGCTCTTTACGAGAGATATCCACCTCGATGAACATTGGCACGTCTTCCTTGATAACTTCCAAATCCTGATCAATTGTCTCTGGATTATCAAACTTGTAAGACTTAATGCCGTAAGCTTGAGCCATCAATTGGAAATCTGGAAGGGTATCAAAGACAGACTCTGATGTACGCCCTTCGTAGAAGGACTCTTGCCATTGACGTACCATACCAAGTGAGTGGTTATTCAACATAACAACCTTGATTGGCACCTTGTAAATATTTAAGATAGCCAATTCTTGGTTCGTCATTTGGAAACCACCATCACCAACAAAGAGTATAACTTCTTTATCAGGATTAGCAATTTTAGCACCAATTGCTGCTGGGACACCGAATCCCATTGTTCCAAGACCACCTGAGGTCACCAATTGACGCTCATTTTGGTATGGATAATACTGAGCTGTCCACATTTGATGTTGACCAACGTCAGTAACAACAACCGCGTCACCCTTAGTCAATTCACCGATACGCTCGATAACTGCCTGAGGCTGTACCATACGTTCTTTCTTATCGTAAGAACGTACACGCTCTTTGTCTTTTGTAACTTTTTCAATCCATTTTTCAGTGTTATTCTTAGCCACTGGTTCTGCTAAGAGCATTTCAAGAGCTTGCTTGGCATCACCAACAACTGGAAGGTCCACTGCAATAATTTTACCAATCTCAGCTGGATCTACATCAATATGGACAACCTTGGCATTCTTGGCAAATGTTTTAGGATTACCTGTCAAACGGTCATCAAAACGACAACCAATAGCAATCATAAAGTCAGCATCGGTCATAGCAATGTTAGCTGCATATGAACCGTGCATACCACCCATACCCAAGAAGAGGGGATGACTAGTAGCAATTGTCCCTTGTCCTAAAAGACTTGTAACAACTGGGATTTGGTAGCGTTCTGCAAAAGCAACTAGCTCCTTAGCAGATTCAGAATAAGACACGCCACCTCCAGCTACAATAACCGGCTTCTTAGCTTTACTCAACTGCTTCAAGATTTTCTTGATTTGCATTTCGTTTGGTCTTAGCGTCGGTTGGTAACTTGGAAGATTAATTTCAGGATCGTTGATGAAGGCTGTTTCCTTAGCCACGACATCTTTAGGGAGGTCGATAACAACTGGACCAGGTCGGCCAGTTGTTGCAATATGAACCGCTTCCCTAATAATACGAGGAATATCAGCTGTATCGCGAATCTGATAATTGTATTTTGTAATCGGCATGGTAATTCCGACAATGTCAGCCTCTTGGAAGGCATCCTTACCAATACCTGGTGTTGCGACCTGACCAGTAAAGACTAGGAGAGGTACGCTATCACTCATAGCATCTGCAATCCCTGTAATAGCATTAGTGGCACCAGGACCACTCGTTACAAGAGCAACACCGAGTTTACCAGTTGATTTGGCATAACCTTCAGCTTCGTGCAGACTTCCTTGCTCATGACGAGATAAGATATGATTAATCTTGTCATTTTTGTAAATAGCATCATACAAAGGAAGAACCGCTCCGCCAGGATATCCAAAGATAGTTGAAATCCCAAGTTCAAGAAGTGTATCTAGAATTAAATCAGCACCAGAGCGTGCTTCTTCAAGTTCAATTTTCTTCACATGGACCTCCTTTAGTAGTTGTTTTTTTCGAATTGTCTAAAAATTCAAAACCTTGTATACTATGATAACATTTTTAACCAAATTTGCAAGGGTTTCGGAGAAAAATATCACAAACTCTTCGGAAAGAATGTTCTTAGTTTTTTTCTTGTGCTTGACGTTCTGCTTTACGTTCTTCGAATTCTTCGTCACTCATCAAAGTTCCGCCAACATTGGCTGATTTAGCAAAGGCTGTATAGCGACGCAACCAACCACTTGAAATTTTTGATTTGAAAGGTTTCAAATGTTTGCGACGTTCTTCAAGGGTTGCATCATCGACAAGCAAATCAAGGGTACGATTTGGTAGGTCAATCACGATTTCATCGCCATCTTCGATTAGGGCGATATTACCACCTTCTGCTGCTTCTGGAGAAACGTGACCAATAGCAATCCCACGAGTAGCTCCTGAGAAACGACCATCCGTAATCAGAGCCACATCCTTACCAAGACCGCGTCCGACAATCTTAGAAGTTGGTGCCAACATTTCTGGCATACCAGGTCCACCCTGAGGACCTTCGTAACGAATGACAACGACATGGCCCTTCTTAACTGTTCCATTATCAATCAACTCAAGGGCCTGATCTTGTGAATCACAACAAATAGCTTTACCGCGGAAAGTTTTAACAGATGGATCTACACCACCGACCTTGATAACAGCTCCATCCTGAGCAATATTTCCGTAAAGGATAGACAAACCACCAACTGGTGAGATAGGATGCTCAATTGGATGGATAATTTCTTCATTTTTGATTTCAGCACCAGCTACGTTTTCTTTCAAAGTCTTACCAGTAACTGTAATACGATCACCCTTAATGGCTCCTTTTTTAATCAACTGATTGATAATGGCTGGAACACCACCAGCTTCATGGACATCATGCATAGTGTAAACACTTGAAGGTGCAATTTTAGAGAGATAAGGTGTCTTCTTGGCAATTTCGTTAATGTCCTTAAGGTCATAGTCAATACCGGCCTCACGCGCAATAGCAAGAGTATGAAGAACAGTATTGGTTGAACCACCCATGGCCATATCTAGAGCAAACGCATCATCGATAGCTTCTTTGGTCACAATATCACGTGGGCGAACATTATTTTTGATGTTATCCATCAATTTTGTGGCTGCTTGACGAACCAATTCACGACGTTCATCTGAAACGGCTAGGATAGTACCGTTACCTGGAAGGGCAAGGCCCAAAACTTCCATCAAACAGTTCATTGAGTTAGCGGTAAACATTCCTGAACATGAACCACAAGTTGGACAAGCATTTTTCTCCAAATAATCGAGCTCTTCCTTGCTCATATCTCCAGCCTGATAGGTACCTACAGCTTCAAACAAACTTGATAGCGTCGCTTGATGACCAGTCATGTCAACGCCACCCTTCATAGGGCCACCAGAACAAAATACTGCTGGCACATTAGTACGCATAGCCGCCAAAATCATCCCTGGTGTAATCTTATCACAGTTAGGAATGTAGAAAACCCCGTCAAACCAGTGGGCATTAATAACTGTTTCTGCAGAATCGGCAATCAATTCACGAGATGGAAGACTGTAACGCATCCCAATATGCCCCATGGCAATCCCATCATCCACACCAATGGTATTAAACTCAAAAGGAATACCGCCAGCCTCACGGATAGCTTCCTTGGCAATATCTGCTAATTCACGCAAGTGAACATGCCCTGGAACAATGTCAATATAAGAGTTACAAATAGCAATGAAGGGCTTTCGCATATCCTTGGCAGATTTAA
>OGWV01001171.1_pt1 | contig 16557 bp, 15 predicted proteins | sample 1576081 | NCBI WGS metagenome assembly OGWV01 (sample SAMEA3541541, study PRJEB24748) | human gut metagenome | biome: human gut; feature: human-associated habitat; material: faeces | place: China | collected 2012 | reverse complement strand
TTCAGCTGTCCGCTTACGGTACTCTTTGCAGACACAAGATCCTCTCAAACAGCACGTTTGCTTTTTGGGCAGGATGGTTGGGGAAAAAAGAAGGGGAAGCAGTAATTGCACCGAAATACTCCCTGATCAAAAACGGTAAAAAATATGGGTTTGTGGGATCGGCAGACTGGCAGTATCTTGAACCATAAAAAGAAGACCGGGAAACAGAAAGAGGATGACAGAATGAATAAGAAAGAACTGTTTCAATATTTGAAATTTTGTCTAAAAAAGAGAAATGATGAGCGGTTTGTTAAAAATTTATATCAATTAGGAAATGATTATTCCTTGGTTAATTTGCAAAAGATGGGCGGAAACCAGGGTGGAATTCGCTATTTTCATATAGCGCCGGATGCGTCTGGCTCAGGCTTTTTTGCAGATCATAATCGGTTATTGTGTTATCTGTATTATTTTTTGCATCATCTATTGACATTACTTTTATGTTTGATTGTATCATTGTTCCTGATGTATCAACCTGTGCTATTGCAAGATATTTATTATCATCAGAAATTGATGTTGATACAACTCTTGTTGATGATATTATTGTTTTAAATAATGATGTTCCTTGGCTATCAAATAATTCAACAACTGTTTTATATACTGTATCTACTATTGTTACTGCTACATATCCATTTTTATTTACAGTTATTTGTGAAATATTTCCTTCTATTTCCCTTTCCCATAATATGTCCTTGTCTGCAATTAAATATAGTTTTTGCCCTTTCTCTTCTGCTATTGCTGTATATCTATTATTATTGTTGAATATTGGTTTTGATATTTCTATTGTTAGCTCTTTTTCTTTTTTTCCTGTGTTGTCATATATTTTGAAGTTGTTTTTGTTTAGTATTCCTATATATTTGTTGAAGGCATATATGTTTGAGTTGTTTTCGTCTTCTATTTCTATACTATGTAAGTTGTTTTGTGTTTTTTCTTTTTGAAATATATTTTTGTCTATCCATTCTCTTGCTGTTTTGTTGTTTATATAGTTTATGGTGAATGTTGTTATTATTACTATTAGTATTATTATTAATATTGATATTATTATTTTTTTCTTGTTTATTTTCTTTTCTTCTGGTTCTTTCCAAAAATCTTTCATGTGTTTTTGCTCCTTCCTGTAGCTTTTGCTTGGCGTTTCTACTTTTTCTTTTGTTTATTATGTTATATCAGTTTTTTGTTTTTTTTGCAATATTATTTGGTGTTATTTTTGTTTAAAAAACTGAAAAGAACATACTATCTTATTAGATATGCATGTTCCTTTATTTTAAAAACTTCTTGTGCTTCCTCCACCTCCGGAAGAACCACCACCTCCAGAGAATCCCCCTCCGGAAAATCCTCCACCAGAGAAACCTCCTCCATGATAATTATTATTCCAAGGTCCTCTTCCTGTGCCTGTAATATTTAAAATTATGGCTACAATGAATATTATTGGAAATATCAATAGTCCTATCATTATCATTTCTGTACTTTTTATAATACTACATATAAGTGTGTATATTGCTATAAAGGCTATAGCAAATACAATTTTGCCTTTTCTGTTTTTTATATTAAATATTAATTGTGCTATAAAAAAAGCAATTATTACTCCTGTTATTCCAGTGTTTGTTGTACTTGTTGAATTTAACGCTGTTGTGGCATCTTCTCTTCCACTAATTGTTATTTGGTATTCGTTTGTAACTTCGTTTAATATAGCATTAAATCCATTTTTAATTCCGTCATTATAGTTATTGTTTTTTAAATATGGAATTATATATGTATCTTGTATTCTTCCTGTTTTTCCATCTGTAAGTGTACCCTCTAGTCCATAACCTACTTCTATTCTAAATTGCCTATCTCCTGTAGAACATAATAGTAAAACTCCATTATTTTTTTGTGAGTCTCCTATTCCAAAATTTCTAAATAAGTTTGTAGCATATTCTTCTATGCTTTTTCCTTCTAAATTTTTTATTGTTACGACTACTATTTGGGCCCCTGTTTTTTGTTGCAATTCTACATTTGTTTTTATGATGTAATTTTTTGTTTCTTCTGTTAATATTCCTGAATAGTCATTTACGTAAAAATCTGATGTTGGTTTGACTGTTTCTGCTTTTGCAAATACTGAAGATTTTATAGATAGTACCATTAAAAACGTCAATAGGAAGTATAACATTTTTTTTAATTTTTTAGAATTGAACATTAGGTACCTCCTTACTTTGTTCTGAAGCTTGGAAGTATTCTTTTGTTTCATATCCAAACATGCTTGCTATCATTTTAGTTGGGAATTTTTTTATTTTTAAGTTGTAATCTTTTACTGCCTCATTGTAATCTCTTCTTGCTGTTGCTATACGGTTTTCTGTTCCTGCTAGTTCATCTTGTAATGATAGAAAGTTTTGTGATGCTTTTAAATCTGGATAGTTTTCTACTATTACATTAAGGTTATTTAATGCTGATGTTAATTGATCATTTGCTTCTGATTTTTCTGATATACTTTTGGCATTTACCATTTTTTGTCTTGCTTCTGTAATTGAATTTATTATTGTTTCTTCGTGTTGAGTGTATCCTTTTACTGTGTTTACTAAGTTTGGTATTAAGTCTGCTCTTCTTTGCAAATATGTGTCTATTGTTGCAAATTTGTTGTCTACTTCTTCTGATTTTGCTACTATTTGGTTATAGCTTGATACTAGCATTAGTCCTAATATTATTACTATTGCAATTACTGCTATTAGTCCTATGTTTGTTTTTTTCATTTTTTCACCCCCTGATTTGTCTTTTGTATGTTGATAATAACACTCTTTATTTTGGCTGTCAATTTTTAATATGATTATTTTAATTTGTATTTTAATACTAAATTGAAAAGCCAGGGGCTACACCGTTGACATCAGTAGCATAAATCTTATAGCAATTACCACTATCACTAATTCCACTAAAACCACCATTATAACTACAATCTGGAGAACGGAGCCACCAATACCAAGGCTTACCTGTTTTAGGTTTTTTTATTGCATCCATAGAACTACTATAAGGTGTATTTCCTAAGATTATTTTATAATATTTATATTGATTACCTTCTGTACTTCTAGAATACCCTCTTGAATTTTCTCCATTATAACCATTATTCCATATCTCTCCACATGATAATAACCATAATTTATCTGAACATATTGACTCAATTTCACTATTCCATGTTGCTAAATATCTTTTATTTACATCTTTTATATAATTTTTTATACTTAATGAATCATATACTGATCCATTTAATGTTCTTCTTAATGGCATTGCTGCCCATCCTCCTGAGTTTGTTGCACTACTATTCATTTGTTGGTATGATGATGTTATAAAATCCAGATATTCAAAACTTATTCCTGCTTTTCCTGTTGCTGTTGCACTTCCATATGCTGAAGTATTTGTTAATTGATCATGATTAAATCCTAGTATTCTTACTGTCTTTCCATCTACTGCTATTGTATCTCCAACTCCTAATGCTTTTGTTGTTTCATCATTTAGTATTAACTTTACTTCTGCTGTATCACTTGTTATACTTTCATTGTTTGATATTAACTTGGCTATAGTTGAAAGATCTACCCATGAATATGGTATTGTAGTTGTTGAGTGTGTTGTTGCCCCTGGTGCAACATTTTTGATAATTTTTATTGGGCTGCTTACTATTTCTACCGGATTTCCTGCATTATCTATTGATAATACATGTAAATAATATGTTTCTACTGTTGTTGATTTTAATGATATATTTTCCGTTTCACTTGTAAAAATTCCTCCTGTATAACTACTTGCATTTGTTCCTATATTTCCTGATGTTGTATTATATACCCATCTACAACTTCCAATATTTATTCCACTTTGGCTATCACTTTGTGTTACTGTTGCTGTTATTGATCCTTCTGTTGTTACTTCTGTTGCACTTAAATTTATATTTACACTTGGTGCATTTTTTTCTATATTTGTAACATTTGCTGTTGCTTCTGTTTCACTATAATTTCTTCCATCTGTTAAAGCCACATACATTATTCCATTTTCACCAAATGTTTGATTATCTGTTTCTTGCCATGTTCCATCATTTTTTTTTGTTACTAGTGTATGCGTCCGACTTTATTACCGGTCAGGTCGTATCACCGAACGGCGGGACCACGATGGTATAACCTCGAACAATTTAGAAAAGAGGGAGAATATGGGCTATATAAGTATTTTTCTAGGCCTTGCAGTCGTCGTCGCACTGATGATCCGGCGCTGGAGCCCGTTGATGGTGGGCATCGTTGCTGCAACGGTCGTTATTTTCATGAACGGCCTGCCTTTTGGCGAAACCATGACTGGCACTTACTTCGACGGGTTCTGCACCATGTTCAAATCGCTGTTCCCACCGATTTTTTCCGGAAGCCTTCTGGCGCAGATCTATAATCGCTCTGGTGCTGTCAACGCCGTCGGCGATGCCATAGCCAATGCTCTGTTTAAGGACAGCGCTTCCGCTACGCGCAAGTATGTTTCCTGCATTCTAGCTATGGCAATCGCGTCCGGTATTCTGGCCTTCTGCGGTCTGAACGCACTTGTAACACTGATTGCGATGTATCCGATTGCGCTGCGCCTCATGGAGCGCGCCGGCATCCCCAAGCGCTTTGTGATGGGCATTCTCAGCTGCGGCGTCTACACCTTTGCCATGTCTGCTCCCGGCTCGGCGGAGCTCGTGAACATTCTGGCCATGCAGTCGCTCAACACGCCGTCCTACGCCGGCATATGCGGCGGTATTTTGGCCTGCATCACAGAAATTGCAGTCACGACGACCCTGACGACCATCATGATCAAAAAAGATGTAGCGAAAGGGAAAACCTTTGCCTATGGGCCGAAGGACATTGTCGCTTCAAATGACCAGCCGCGCCCCAAGGCACTCGTCGCACTGTTGCCGTTACTGGCACTTGTCCTGCTGTTTAACATCTTTTCGATTGATATCTTCTCTTCGACCATGATCGCATGGCTGTTCTCCATCGTTCTGTTCTGGAAATACCTCCCCAAAAAGGATGGAAAACGCACCAACGAAATGCTGGATGTATTTACAGCTGCTGGCGCAATGGCGTTCGGCCCTTGCAGTGCTGTTGGCTCTATCGTCGGCTTCACCAGCATCGTGCAGACATTGCCGGAATTTCAGGCCATGCTCGATGGTGTATTTAACTTCAACATGCCCGCCGCTCTGATTCTGATCATCGCCGTATGCCTGATTGCCGCTCTCACCAGCTCCTCGACCGCAGCCATTCGCGTGGCCGTGCCCATGGTGGCGGAGCGCTGCACGGCTGCTGGGTTATCGCTGGCATTTATTCACCGCGTCTCCTGCTTTGCGTGCTCGATCGTTGATACACTTCCCTATGGCACCGCTGTCATCATCAATCTTGGTATCGCAGATCTGGACATGAAGGAAGGCTATCCCCCCATGTTCATCGCTACTACACTGGCGACCGCTTGCGGCACCATCATCTGCGCACTCTTTATGTATCTGTTCCCTGCTCTGCCATGATCGTGTGTTTTTCGAAACATGGGAAGTTTTTGTTGAATAATTGCTTGACAAATAATTATTAAATGGTATCATAGTACTATAAAGCGAGAGATGCAGTTCTATATTATTAGATCTGTACATCGCAAACAAATCTTATCAAACGTGAAAGAGAGGATTATGAATGGGTTACTTAAGCATTCTCGTCGGTTTCTTCCTGGTCCTGTTCCTCATCTGCAAAAAATGGCCTGCTATCATCGTTGGCATCATCGCAACGGCGGCCGTTATTGTGATGAACTGGCTGAACTTCGGACAAACCTTCACCGATGTGTACTTCACCGGATTTGCCACCATGGTCAAGTCACTGTTCCCGCCTATCTTTGCCGGCAACCTGGTTGCACAGATCTATAACCGGACCGGCGCCGTGCGCTCTATCAGCGATACGATGTCCAATGCACTGTTCAAAGAAGGGCGCTCCAAGACACGCACCTATGTCTCCTGCATTCTCGCGATTGTCATCCCCACCGGCCTGCTCGCCTACTGCGGCATGAACGGTCTGGTCACGCTGATCGCATTCTATCCCATCGCACTTGGCCTCATGGAGCGCGCTGGCATCCCGAAGCGCTATGTCATGGGCCTGCTCTCCTTCGGTGTTTATGCCTTCGCACTGACCGGCCCCGGAACAGCGCAGCTCGTAAACGTGCTGTCCATGCAGGTCGTCGGTGAAGGCCCTGCTGCCGGTCTCGTCGGCGGTCTGGTCGGCGTTGTCGTCGAGATCGTATTCGGCACTTTCGTCCTGACGCTGATGATCAAAAAAGACGTTGCCAAGGGACTCAAGTTCGCATACGGCCCAAACGACATCCGCGTTGCCGATGACAAGCAACTCCCCAACTTCCTCATCTCGCTCATCCCCCTGCTCTCTGTCGTCATTTTCTTCAACGTCGTGAAGCTTGACATTTTCTCCTCCTGCCTTGCTGCGTGGCTCCTTTCCATTATTCTGCTCGGCAAGTATATGCCGAAAAAGGACGGCAGCCTCCTCAAGGAACTGCTCGACGTGTGTACGGTCTCCGGCACCAACGCATTTGGCCCCTGCGGCATGGTCGGTTCCCTGTTCGGCTTTGTCAGCGTTGTGCAGACCCTGCCGGAATTCCAGGCGATTCTCAACTACATCTTCAGTCTGAATATGGCTCCGTTCCTCGTGCTGATCCTTTCGATCAATATCGTGGGCGCACTGACCGGCTCATCCTCCTCGGCTATCCGCATCGGTATGCCGATGGCGATGCAGCACTGCATCGACGCAGGCATGTCGTTGGCATTCGTTCAGCGACTGGGCGCGTTTGCAGCCTCTATTCTGGACACGCTGCCGCACAGCTCCGCCATCATCATTAACCTCGGCATCGCCGATCAGGATATGAAGGAAGCATACCCGCCGATGGCCGTAACAACGATTCTGACGACCGCAGTCGGTACAGCGGCAGTCGCGATTTTTATGTCGCTGTTCCCGTCCCTCCCGTAAAACCTTCCAATCAAAAAGGCAGCCTGCTCAGGCTGCCTTTTTGAAAACACGTTTTTTGCTCATTTGCAATATAAGTAACGAAGGGGTCACAAAACACGCATAAGTACACAAAATTTGCTGCGCGCCCCTTGACAAATTTCTGATTTATGCTATCATTCTATCTACGTAGTACTTCAGATCTATAAATGTAGATCTTTAGTGCTAAATTTCGAATCCGGGCGCCGGATCAATGATCGCAGAAACCGCCTGTTTCGCCTCTTCCAGAAGATTGATTGTCCCGTTCTCAATCGCCCAGGTCACAATGACGCCGCGCATTGCATACGACAGTGCCTCTGCCAATGTCTCCGGATCGGTCAGATTCCGAATCTGTCCGGCATTCTGCGCAGAGCGAATGACAGCAGTCAACATTTTCTTGTGATAAATATTCTTAATAAAATCACGCTGAGAATGCTCTTTGAGTCTGCCGACGAAGTACTGCTGGGAAACACCCGCACCGTAGAAAATATCACCCTCGCACATGATGTGGAAGATCTCCCAGATCTGCTTGCTGAAAGTCTCCTGCTCGACGATGCGGTAAAAGTTATCGGCGTACAGCTCTTCAAAATTGTTCTGCATGTCCAGGAAAATGTCCTGTTTCCGCGGGAAATAGTAATGCAGCGTCGTTTTGGAGACCTTCGCCTTTTCGCAGATCATCGGGATCGTCGTCTCGTCGAACCCATAATCATTGAAGAGCTCGATCGCCGCATTGATAATCCTTGTACGTGTATCGTTCTGACTGCCTTTCGCGGGTTTGCGTTCTCTCATTTGTGATTCACCTTTTTCGTTATTTACTAATTGTAAATATAATAAAAAACGCAGCAAAAGTCAAAGCAAAATTATATGGAGGTTAGCAATGAGCAACGACAGCAATTTTGATTCCCTTTTCACCCCCTTCTCTATCGGTAAGATGGAGATCAAGAACCGCCTGGTCATGTCCCCCATGGGCACCTATGCAGCTCTAATGGACGGCTCCGTATCTGATACACTGGCCACCTATTTTGAAGAGCGTGCAAAGGGCGGTGTCGGCGCGATTATCACCGCTTCCCAGTATCTCACGCCGAAGTTGGCCCAGGGCATCTACGGCACCTATTTTGACAGCAAGCGCATCATCCCCCATCTGACCGGTATGACGGAGCGCATTCACTGCTATGGAGCAAAAGCCATCGCCCAGCTCTCAAGCGGCACCGGCCGCAACGCGCACCCCAGTCAGTGCGGCGGCGTTCCGTTCTCCGCGTCCGCAGTTCCCGCGGTGTTCAATCCCAAGATTCTCTGCCGTCCACTCACCATCGAAGAGATCAAGGAGATCATGAAGTCCTGGCAGTTGGCCGCTGAGATTGCCGCGAACGCCGGCTATGACGCGATCGAGGTGCACGGTCACGTCGGATATATCATTGATCAGTTCCTCACCCCGCTGTGGAACAAGCGTGAAGACGAATACGGCGGCAGCGATGAAAACCGTGCTCGCTTTGCGCTGGAGATCCTGCAGGCCATCAAGCGAGGCGCGGGCAACGATATGCCCGTTATTTACCGCATCTCCATGGATCATCGCATCCCCGGCGGCAGAACGCTTGAGGACAGCAAGCGCCTCATTAAGATTCTCGGCGAAAACGGTGTTGACGCATTCGATGTTGACTGCGGCTGCTATGAGCACCCCGACTTCGTGTACCCCACCTTTTACCGCGGCGACGCCTGCATGGAGTATGTGTGCGACACCGCACGTGAGGCGACTGACAAACCCATCCTCAACTCTGGCAACCACACACCCCAGACAGCAAAGCACCTGATTGAGTCCGGACGCGCGGACTTTGCCATGATGGGACGGCCGCTCATCGCAGACCCCTATCTGCCCAGAAAGCTGATGGAAAACCGTGAGGAAGACGTTCGCCCCTGCATCCGCTGCAATGAAGAGTGCATCGGCCGCATTTGGGGCCGCTACTCCAAGCTGTCATGCGCAGTGAACCCGCAGGCGAATGAGGAGCACGCATTCCGGATCGTCAAAACGGAAACACCCAAAAATGTTGTCGTTATCGGCGGCGGTCCTGGCGGCATGGAAGCCGCACGCGTTGCTGCCCTTAAGGGAAACCATGTCACACTTTATGAACGCAATGAACTCGGCGGAACGCTGAATCTGCCCGCTCAGGCACAGTTCAAGACCCGTCTCAAGGCGCTCATCGAGTATTACAAGACGCAGATGCGTAAGCTCGGCGTAACAGTCGTGCATCAGGAGATTGATATCGACAGCCCCGTCCTTGCCGCTGCCGACAAGATCATTGCCGCGACCGGAGCACACTCCGTCGTGCCGCCTATCCCCGGTGCACACGGCGCAAACGTGATCGACATCAAGGACGCCCACCGCGATCCAGCCGCAATCAAGGGCAAGAAAATCGCCATCTGCGGCGGCGGCCTCTCTGGCTCCGACTTTGCTCTGGAAATGGCCACCGAGTACGGCAAACAGTGCACCATCATCGAAATGAAGCCAGACGTGGCGATGGATATGGTGTTCATCAATCAGCATTCTCTGAAGATCTATCTTAAAGACGCCGGCGTCGTGACCCGCACCAACACGCGTGTTTCCGAGATCGTTGAAAACGGAGTTCGTGTCATCAATGAGCACGGCGAGCAAGAACTGATCGAGGCGGATGTCGTTGTTGCCGCTTTCGGCATGGCGCCAAACACCGAACTCACGAATGCACTCAAGCAGAAATACAACAAGAAGCTCGTCTGCGTCGGCGACTGCGTCGAGGTAGGCAAGAGCGGAAAAGCAATTCGCGGCGGCTTCTATGCCGGTATGCAGATCGACTAATTCACAAGGAGGAGATCAATTATGGCTATCATGAAAGGCTACGGCGTCATCGAACCCACAGTGAGTTGGGGCTGGATGGAAAAAGAGATCCCGGAACCCGGTCCGTTCGAGGCACTTTGTTCCCCTGTCGCAGTTCTGCCCTGTACTTCCGATGTACACAGCGCACATTTCCGCAACGCATGGCCGAACCGCATCCTGGGTCACGAAGGTGTGGGCCGCGTTGAAAAAGTCGGTGCGATGGTCACCGACATCCATGTCGGAGATATTGTTGCGGTTCCCGCCGTCACCCCTATCTGGCGCGGCAGGCAAATCGCAGAGGGGCTGCATGAACACACCGGTGGATTTCTCGGGGGACGTTACCTCTCGTCCAAGCTGGACGGCACGTTTGGCGAATACTTCATCATTCCCGATGCGGACATGAATCTAGCAGTCGTTCCCAATGGTGTTTCCATTAAAGCTGCCGGCCTTGTCGGCGACATGGTCACCACTGGCTTTTCCGGAGTTGAGGGTGCAAATATCCAGTTTGGTGATACAGTCCTTGTGATCGGCATCGGCCCTGTCGGCCTTATGAGCGTTGCAGGCGCGGCGATCCGTGGTGCCGGACGTCTGATCGCCGTTGGGCACCGGGAGCTGACAAAGGAGCTCGCAAAGAAGTACGGTGCGACCGACGTCGTTGACTACAAAGACGGCGACATCGTTGCACAGATCATGGAACTCACCAATAACGAAAAAGTCGACAGAGTCATCATCGCCGGCGGAACGGAAAGCACTATCAACGATGCATACCGGATGGTGAAGTGCGGCGGCAACATCTCCAATGTTGCAGGCTACGACTTCAGTAAGGAATTTCATCTTACCGTTGCGGATGCCGGCTGCCTTGTGAATCATGTAACGCTTACCGGTCGACTCTGTGCAGGTGGGCGATACCGTCTGGAGAATCTGATGGCACTCATCAAAAACGGCAGACTGGATCCGACCCTGCTCATTACGCACGAACTGCACGGCTTTGATAAGATCGAAGACGGCTTCCGCATGATGGATGAGCGCAAGACTCCGGATACTATCAAGCCCATCGTCATTATCTAAATCATCTTAATTCAGTACAAATAAAGGAGACTACAAAAGGAGACTACAAAATGTTTGATTATCATGGCAGAGTAGCAGTGATTACCGGCGGTTCGTCCGGCCTTGGCGTTCTGTGCGCAAATGCGCTTGCAGCACGCGGATGCGATGTCGTACTCGCAGCGCGTCGCTTTGAGATCTTGGATAAAAACGCACAGGCGCTCCGCGAGCAGTACGGTGTCAAGGCAATTCCTGTCCGCTGCGACGTCACCAAGGAGGATCAGGTTATTGCTGCACGCGAACTCGTGGAGAAAGAATTTGGTCGCTGTGACATTCTGATCAACTGCGCAGGCGAAGGCCACAATGACTGGGCGATCGACCTCGCGCTGGAAAAATGGCAGGCCACTATCGATGTTTGTGTCACCGGCCTATTCCTCATGTGCAGAGAATTCGGCAAGCTGATGCGCGAGCACAACTACGGACGTATTGTCAATGTCGCCTCCATGCTTGGCATGATCGCGCTGGACAGCAGCTTCGGCCGCGGCATCTCAGAATACTCCGCATCTAAGGGCGCAGTTATCAATTTCACCCGACAACTGGCCAACGAGTGGGCGCAATACGGCATCACGGTCAACACCCTCAGTCCCGGCTTCTTTGCTTCCGAACAGTCGCCTGTCGGCCAGGGCTGGTTTGCGGATTTCATCAACACCTGGTGCCCGATGAAGCGCAACGGCAGCGACCACGAACTGGATGCAGCCATCATCTTCATGACCTGTGAGGAAAACTCCTACATGACCGGCAACAATGTTGTCATCGACGGCGGCTGGACCTGCACCTGAGCTTCCTTTTCGCCGATAGCAACCATTTTCAAAACAGATCCTGCTGTGGAGACTTCCACAGCAGGATCTGTTTTCATTTCGCTGCAAGCGCCTCTATACAGTCTCAACGTGCAATTTCTCTGCGCAAAAACGCAAAAAGAGATTGAGGTTGCACCGGTAACTCCGAATCGTCTTCGGGGTATACTTGCGAACCTCAATCTCAACCAGATACTCTTCGACAGCACTTTGCATCTTCATACCTATGTCCTCCTCAGTATGTCACAACAGAGGTGGCCATGTATGTCGCAGCTGACGCCGTGTTTTCCCGCAGGAAACGACGTTTGAAGCTGCAAAGCGCCATGTCATCCGTCAAATATGCTGTTTTGTGTCTGGAAACGCATGCGTTTCACAGGCAGATCACTCTTCCCAGTTGTGCCACACGTTCTGGACATCTTCGTTGTCCTCAAACATGTCGAGCATCTTCTGGAGATTCTTAATGTCGCCCTCATCGGTGAGCTTGATGGTGTTCTGCGGCACCATCTCCACCTGCGCGCTCAGCAGCTCATAGCCGTCATTCGTGAGCGCCTCGGCCACCGATGCCACATCGTCGGGATCAGTATAGACCGTGTAAACACCCTCGTCGGGCGCAAAGTCGGCCGCGCCGGCTTCGAGCGCGTCCTCCATGACCTTGTCTTCGTCGAGCTCCTGATCCTCGTCATTGATGACGATGACGCCCTTCTTATCAAACGACCACGACACGCAGCCGGTCGCCCCCATGTTTCCGCCGTACTTATCAAAGTAGTGGCGCACCTCGGAGGCGGTACGGTTGCGGTTGTCAGTCATCGTCTCGACGATGATGGCGACGCCGGACGGACCGTAGCCTTCGTAAGTGATGGACTCGTAGTTATCCGTGTTGCCGGAGCCGAGCGCCTTGTCGATCGTGCGCTTGATGTTGTCATTCGGCATGTTGGCGGCTTTCGCCTTGGCGATGACAGCTGCGAGGCGGGAATTGTTATTGGGGTCGCCGCTGCCGCCCTCTTTGACGGCCACGATCATCTCGCGGGCGATCTTCGTGAACGCCTGCGCGCGCTTGGCGTCCTGCGCGCCTTTGGTTTTCTGTATATTATGCCACTTGGAATGTCCGGACATAGTCACAACTCCTCTTGCTAAAATGCTTTGAATATTTTAGCACACTCCGGGCCGCGTGGCAAGAAAAATCCGCATATTTGCGCGAAAACTACGCCTGCGTTTTGGGAATAAGGAGATATTGCGGCGCCTCAGCCATGGCGGCATCGTCCGTGAGGCCGTTCGTTTCGCGGATGAGCCGCTCGCTCGAGCAGTAGCGCTTGGCAAGCGTCCACAGGTCTTCCCCGCCCCAGCGCACGATCGTCAGCGACGGTACAGAGGCATACGGGCAGGCGCGCTCCTGCGCCGTCGCCCCGGTGACCTGCCGGAGGTCGGACTCCTGCAGTACGGCCGTCCGCACCGTCACCGTCACGCGGATCTGAAACCCATCCGCCGTGACCGTCACCACCGGCTCTTCCGGCTGCACGCTCAGCAGCTCCAGCCGCGCGCCGTCGGCCGGCTCGAGCGGCAGGTGCAGACGCTTTTCCATGCAGGATACGTGCTGCTCCGTGTCCGCCGCGAGCAGCCGGACGAGCACGTCGCAGCCGTCCTCCGTCATGCCGCAGACAACGGCCCGCCGGGACACGACCGTCAGCGAGGCGGCCTCACACGCAAGCGTACCCTCCGCCGACAGGCGCAGCGGCTCGCCCGGCTGTACCGTACCGGCCGCTACCGTCTCGCGCTCGAGCGTGAGCTCTGCCGTGTTGCAGTAGGCGTCCGTCACGCAGTCAGCCTCCGCATCCGCAAGGCACACCGTCTGCGCGACAAGATGGTACTCCGCCTCCAGCGCCGCGCCGTCGGCCGCGGCGCTCACGTTCAGGTAGGCCGCCGTGAGGTTGACGGTCGTGTGCAGCAGGCACGGCGATGTGTCCGCCGGGCAGTCGAGCATCTGGGAAAACGCCGTCTCAAAGGTCTCGACCACCGGGCACATCTGCCCCTGCGGGAGATAGGTGACTGCCGCGCACACACGCCCCTGCAAAATGACGCGGCTGCCGGCCGCGCTGACATCGTCGAGCAGCACGGTCTCCGTATGGCAGAGCAGGCGGTCGGCCTCGGGCTGGCCGGACAGGAAGCGGTGCGTCTCCGAGACGGTGAACGTCTTTTCCTCCACGGACACCGGAATCTGCACGCGGAGCGTTTCCGTGCGCGTGAACACTGCGCCGCCGTCGCCCTCGATCCGGTCCGTGAGCGCGAGCTCCGTCTCCCGATAAGCATGCAGGCACAGGCTCAGCCGCGCCGTGACACGCACCTTGCGCGAATTGACGGCGCGCGCGTCCAGCGCGGTGAGCGTACAGCGCAGCCACGGCCGCACGTGCGGCGAGAGCGTCTCGCCGCTGATGCGCACCTTCACCGGCAGCTCCACCGGGAAGCTGCGCAGAGCGCCGCCCTCCTCCGCGTAGACCACATCGGCCGCGATGCTGCCCTCGATCTGCGCGCTCTTGTCCGAAAAATCCAGATTCCAGAGGCAGAACGTGCCCTCCGCGACCACGATCGCGCCGATGTCCCCCAGCGCATCGGGCACAACGGCGTCCACGCTGCAGGTCTCTTCCTCCGTGCGGTCAAACACCCGCGCGTACATCATGCGTTTCTGCTTGCCCAGTTGTAGTTCCATAAAGATGTGCTCCTTGTCGTTTTTGTACATCCTTATGCCGGGCGCGCGCCGGTTATGCCGCCATCAACAGCGCAGCAGCCACACGCCTGCCGCAATGAGCGCACCGCCGAGCGCAAACCACCAGAAGCCGGCCGGCAGCACCAGCGCCAGAATGATGAACACACCGGCGACCACGCACGCGATGCCGATCCAGAAGCAAATCCCCCGCCGTCGAAACATAAAGCACCGCCCTCCGCTTGCAGGTTCTCCCTACAGTGTATGCGGAGGGCGGCGCTTTGGTGCGTCACTTCTTCTTTTCCCAGTCATTGACCTGGGCCGAGAGCGCGTACAGGCGCGCATAGCTCTCGTGGCGCTCCGGCGCGATCTTGCCTGCCGCCACGGCGGCGAGGACGGCGCAGCCGGGCTCTTTCAGGTGCGCGCAGTCACGAAATCGGCACTGGCCGATATACGGTCGAAACTCCCGGAACGCATATTGCAGATTTTCGCACGAGATGGGGCAATACATAATAATAGGAGGTTCGAAATGATTACATTATTAAGAGTATTATCAGTGATATACATTATCATCTGTGTAGTTATAACAGTAGTAATACTACTTCAGGAAGGAAAGCAGGCTGGACTTACAGGAGCAATCAGTGGTGCAGCAGAATCATACTGGGGAAAGAATAAAGGACGTTCAATGGAAGGAAAATTAGAAAAGATTACAAAGGTTATGATTGTTTTATTCTTTGTACTTTCAATTGTTCTTAATATGAAGTTCTTAAATTTTTAGGATAATTATGATTTTTAAAGTGTTCCTTTTAGGAACACTTTCTTTTTATTATAAAAAGAAAAAATGGCTAAAATAATTATAGAAATAAATTTGAAATGAAGAGATTTCATTTGAAAAATAAATGCATAAATAGAAAGTATTTTACAAATTTATAATAATAGAGTAAGGAGAAATCATGGAATTAATTAATGAAAGAAAGAAAATCATATTAGATTTAATGAATGATAAAAACTATGTTCCTATGAAAATAAAAGAATTAGCAATAATATTAAATGTAAAAAAGGAAGATAGAGGATTATTAGAAATAGTCTTAAATGAATTAATAAATGAAGGAAAGATATCTGTTTCAAAAAGAGGAAAGTATTCGATAGCAAAAGAAACATTAGTTACAGGTATATTTACTGCACATGAAAAAGGATACGGATTTGTTACTGTAGAGGGTGAAGAAGAGGATTATTTTATTCCGGCTGCGAATGTTAATAATGCTTTTCACCATGATACGGTTTTAGTTGCAGTATTACCTGAAGACAAAACTAAGAATGATGGAACAAGAAAAAGAAGAAAAGAAGGTAAAATTATAAAAATCATATCCCATGAAATAACAGAAGTTGTTGGATTATTTGAAAAAAGCAAAAACTTTGGATATGTATTACCAGATAATCAAAAAATTGTAAAAGATATATATATTCCACTCAAAGCATCTATGGGGGCTGTTAACGGACATAAAGTTGTTGCTAAAATTACTGATTACGGAAAAGAAGGAAGAAAGCCGGAAGGAAAAATAGTTGAAATTATAGGTCATGTAAATGACCCGGGAGTAGATATTTTATCTATCGTTAAAGCTTATGATATACCAACAGAGTTTCCGGAAGATGTAATGGAACAGATAGAAAACATACCTGATTATGTAAGAGAAGAAGAAAAGAACGGAAGAAAAGATATTAGGAACTGGCAGACTGTAACAATAGATGGAGAAGACGCTAAAGATTTAGATGATGCTATCACAATCTCTAAGAAAAATGGAGTTTATACTTTAGGAGTTCATATTGCGGACGTAAGTAATTATGTTACGGAAAATTCTCCGTTAGATAAAGAAGCCAGAAAAAGAGCGACAAGCGTATATTTAGTAGATAGGGTAATTCCAATGCTTCCACATAAATTGTCTAATGGTATTTGCTCATTAAATCAGGGAGAAGACAGACTTGCACTTAGTTGTATTATGGAAATCGATGAAAATGGGAATATTATAAGTCATGAAATAGTGGAAACATTAATTAATGTAGACAGAAGAATGTCTTATACACAGG
>OGWV01001161.1_pt1 | contig 16636 bp, 14 predicted proteins | sample 1576081 | NCBI WGS metagenome assembly OGWV01 (sample SAMEA3541541, study PRJEB24748) | human gut metagenome | biome: human gut; feature: human-associated habitat; material: faeces | place: China | collected 2012 | reverse complement strand
CCCGAGACGGTCCCGGGCTGACAATTTCGACTGTAATGGACGTTCTTAAACGACTAGTCATTAAAGAACGTCCCCAATGACTAGTCATTTAAGTGTGTCCCCAATGAGTGGTTATGAGGGACCCACGCATAAAGCTGTACGTCAGCATCCAAAGATGTCGAAAAATGTCGACTTTGGATGCTGACGTACATGTTTGGGCTCGGTGGGGGACTAGGCAATCATTGCATCGAGTGTAATGAGCTCCCTGAGTCGCTCCGTGCGTGTTTGCCCATGGCGTTTTGCCTTTGCGTCAAACGCTTCCAGAACCGATTCACCCACACGTGCCGATAAAACAACGCTTGCCTCATTGGAAATCGGCGGCCTTCCCAACTTGATGGTGCGACCCTTCGGCCACTCATCTTTTTCGTATGCCTCCGCGACCTTTTTCAGCTCTCCGGGAGCAAACCCCATCATCTTTTCGAGCTGCTGAGCGTCCATAGCGCCTCCTATCGATCGATTCCGATTTCCCTGAGCACCTTGCGCGTAGGAGGGACAAGGGCATGGTAAACGATGTAACCATCTCGATCGGGACAACATCGAGCGATGAGTTCCATAAGACGGCTTCTTCCATCAAGTCCAACGAGAACGTAATCGATGCCTCCATTTTCAAGATCACGCCTGAACCATGCGAAAGCGGAGTTCCAGGCGCAGGTAATATCCGCCTCCGTCACCCCATGTTTGAGGGCATGGGGGTGAATTGCGATGAGCTCCATAAGGGCCTCTCTTTTTGTATACAATTTTGTAGACAAAAATGCAAGCAGTTAATACGGTTAAGCAGCCTGCCTTGATTGAACTCCTCGATGTAAGGTCGGCACCGGAGTCCCTCCCGCTTCTTTGCTTCTCAACTCGGCATGTGAACGTCCATTGAACTCCCAGAGGGGAGCGTTTTCATAGACTATTGCGAGGAGCTTGGAGACCTTGTTTATCTTCGCTTGTTCGTAAAAATCGGGTCGTACGACGATCAATAAAAATTCGGCATCTTCGTTTGTTTGCTGCGCCGTCGGCATGCCGTTGAGGCCAATAGAGCGCAAGAGCTTTGCCATGATGAAATCAAACTCGTCCTCTCTTGCGTGAAGGCTTGCGGCGCTCAGTTTGGAATCTTTCAAGATATACAGTTTGAGATATTCAACTGCCCGTGTGTAACTGGCATATCCGCAAACGACGTCCTCATAATCGAGCAGTTTAATCGAATGCTGCTTATGGCCAGCGAATATAGCCGTCTTTCTGCCCTGAACACGTCGTTCGCGCAGTGAACGCATTTCCTTGGTGTACTCGCTATGGCGTTCGTATCTTCGATAAGAATATCCGTAGTCGTCGTAGTAATAAGGGTTATCTTCGACCGTGTCGTCAAGTTCTGGCGCTATGAGGTATAGCTCTCCGTCCTTGGATAACATGCAGGGGTTGTCGATGCGTCCTGACTCGTCTCTGATTTTCCAAATGGTTTCATTTACTTCGAATATCGAGACTGGTTTGGAAGCGCAAGAATTGTAAAGTTCCACAAACTTCTCGAGCGAAATGATTCCGCAGGCATCTGTATAAGCTCGGGCAAAGCGCCAAACTTCTTGGTTCGATATGAGCTCGCGGAATTCCCTGTTGCTGGGAGCATCTTGTGGACTCTGGTATCTAGCGTGAAGCGCGATGTGCGATGAGGACCACCTGTTGTCTGCCGCGACGTTCATGAGCTCTAGGCGCAGGTTCTCGTTTGCGACGCGAGCGAGTGACTCATAGTGCGCTAGGCCAAGCTCTGACCGAAAGGGCACGCCCTTGGGTACCGCGCGAGCGAGCTTAATACAGCGCGTGAGATAGGATTGTCCCATGCGGGGACCAAAGCGCTTGTGCAGATGGCCGCCAATGGGGGAGAGCAGTCCTTTGAGGTTGGAAATGGAATATCCGGCAGTTTCTTGTTCGAGACGGCGCCCGATGAGCAATGCCCCCTCCAGCGAAGTCCCATGATTGATGCTCTTTTGATTGAGGTTCTTGGCTTCAACGATCCTGCTGATATCTGAACATGCGCTTGATACGGTGTCGGACGTAAAGGTTGGAATCTTTTTTGCCATAACGATGCACTCCTGTGTGACTCACGGATAACGGAAACGTTTGGTTGTGAGTGCCGTTCTTTGATGGCGACGGCGAACAGGAGCGCAGCCTGTCTGAGATGGACGAGTGCGGTAACCACCGATCTTACTTACCGAACCCGCTCCAGCGTGTCATTGGGGACCTCCGCGGGAGCTCTCGACCAGTCTCATGCCTTGAGGCGAGTATAGCATATAAGCAAACATATGTTCTATAAATTTGAGAAGCTGAATTCCTACCTACTCATTTAAGTACGTCCCCAATGAGTGCTAGAGGAGGTTCTTCTGTGCCCAGGCGATGATGTCGCTCGATTCGTAGAGTGGCTCTCCGTCGATGAACAGGCAGGGAACCTGGCGCTTGCCGCCGACGGCGATGAGCGTCTGCTCGGCATCGGGGTCGGTCGAGATATTGCGCTCGGGGATGGTCACACTGTTATCGGCCAAAAAGCGCTTGACCTTTATGCAATACGGGCAGCCAGTCATAACGTAGAGCGCGAGTTCATGATCAGTAGCCATGGTGTCTCCAATCGGTTGAGGTTTCGGTTGAGATACCCAAAGCCGCCGCAGTCTATGCGCGATCCATTGATGACTCGATGGCATGGACCAGAAACGCCGTGGCTCCGGTGCCGCAGGGCTTGTCGTAGTAGTCGATAAAGCGCTGATCGGCAAGACAGTCGTGGGCGAGGCCCAGGTATGCTTCGTCTTGGGGTTCGTGTCCCCAGTTAAGGCCAATCCATCGACGGTGCATTGCGACAAGCTTGCGCGCCTCGCTTCCATCCGGTTCGCCGTCGCCCATGGCGATCGAGAGCTGGCCCAGAATAGCGCGTTCAAGTTCCTTCATGTCGTTCCATGTCTCGGGGTCCATGTCCAGCAGTGCCTCGTTTGCTGCATCGACGGCCTCGTCGCCATAGCGCGCCCGCGCCTCGGCACCGTAGCGCTCTTCGTTTTCCTGCACGGTGCGCCAACGCTCCAGCTGCGGCAGAACGGCGCCCATGAGCGAGACGGCCTCGTCGAGCGACATGCCGGTGTTTTGCGCCAGACGCGGAGCGCAGTCCTCGATCATTGCCTCCATCGTGGTCTCGTAGGTGTACTTGCCGTGGTCGTAGCACCACTTGCAGTAATGGTCGGTCGTGGCGCCGTGAGCATCGGTACCGCAGTCGTCGGGCGTGAGTATCATGCCGCAGCTCTGGCAGTAGTGCTCGGGCATTTCGAGCAGGTGAGACAGGGGTTCGCCGGTCACAGCGGCAATGAGCTTCATCATGTCGATGCCCGGTGTGACCTCACCGCGCTCCCAACGGCTGATGGCTTGGCGTGTGACGAAGAGCTTGGCGGCGAGCTGCTCTTGGGTTAGGTGATGGGCGCGACGGACAGCGATGAGCTTTTCTGCGAAGGCCATAACGGCTCCTTTCTGCTGGTTGATGGCTTTAAGCATACGCGACGGCTGGCACCCTTCCAAGCAACCGTTGGTTGCACGGCGGGGACCGCGGCGAAGAATTGCGCGCAACGCCCTACACCTCCATGCCGTACAATGACCGGCATGAAACCTATTGCTCACATACATACCGACCTGCCGCAGAAGTTCGGCATCCCACGCAACAGCTTTTTGGCGCCCCATCTGCAGGGACGCATCGTCTTTGAGCCGGAATTTGCCTCCAACGCAGCAGTTGAGGGTCTGGATTCCTTCTCTCACCTATGGCTGCTCTGGCGCTTCGAAAACGGCACGCCCGGCGGCACGGCTAAGGACATAGCCGCCGATGCCAAAAAGCAGGACAGGTCCGGCACCAACGCAAAATGGTCGAAAACCGTGCGCCCGCCGCGTCTGGGTGGAGCCGAGCGCGTGGGCGTGTTTGCCACACGCAGTCCGTTTCGCCCCAATCCCATCGGTCTTACCTGCGTCAAGCTCAATCGTGTTGAGCTTACCGACGATGGTCCCATCATTCATGTGCTGGGGGCCGACCTGCGCGACGGCACGCCCATCTACGACATTAAGCCCTACATTCCGTTTGCGGACTGCCACCCGGATGCAACGGGCGGCTGGATTGAAGACGCGCCGTGGCAAGAGCTCGACGTCGAGTTTCCGCAAGTGCTGCAGGATATGGTCCCGCCTGAAAAGCTCCCCGGCTTGATCGAGGTGCTCCGCCAAGATCCGCGCCGTGCGGGCAGCAAACACGAGCCAAACCGCGTTTACCATTTGGCTTACGCTGGGCTCGACATATCGTTTACGGTCGATGGAACCAGGTTGACGATAACCGCCATCAACGACGCGCGAGACTAACCAGCTACTCGTCCGCACCCGTCAAATTAAGCGCCAAACTCCGCTCCAAAACTGCCCACGCTGGTGGACAATAACGCCTACCGAAACAATCCGCTTTGCACGGGAGCTCAGCATGAAATACGACTTTACCTCGCTTATCGACCGCCACGGTATGGACGCCATCGCCGTTGACTCCTGGGGAGAAATTCCCGACATGGCTCCGAGCGCACCCGACGAGGGCTTCGACCGCATCCCCATGTGGGTGGCGGATATGAATTTTGCCACGGTGCCCACGGTTCAGGAACACATCATTCAGCGCGCCCAGCATCCCATGTTTGGCTATTTCAATCCGCGTGACGAGTACTTCGACCGCATCATCGAATGGCAAAGCCGTCGCAACGGCGTTGAGGGCTTGGCGCCGGAGCATATCGGCTACGAAAACGGCGTGCTGGGCGGTGTTGTGTCGACGCTGCGCGCATATGTCCAGCCGGGCGATGCGGTACTGGTCCACAGTCCCACCTACATCGGCTTTACCAAGTCTATCGAGGCCGCGGGCTATCGCATTGTCCACAGCCCGCTTAAGCTCGACGACCAGGGCGTGTGGCGTATGGACTTTGAGGACATGGAGCGCAAGCTCGCCCAAAACCATATCCATGCCGCGGTGTTCTGCTCGCCGCACAATCCCTGCGGCCGCGTATGGGAGCGCGACGAGATCGAGCGCGCCATGGACATCTATCGCCAGCACGATTGCGTGGTGATCTCGGATGAGATTTGGTCCGATATCATCCTGCCGGGTCACAAGCATATCCCGACGCAGTCGGTGAGCGAGGATGCCCGCATGCGCACGGTTGCCCTCTACGCGCCCAGCAAGACGTTTAACCTGGCGGGCCTGGTCAGCAGCTACCACATCATCTATAACGAGACGCTGCACGACCGCGTGTGCGCCGTGTCCAACAAGACTCACTACAACGAGATGAACGTCCTTTCGATGCACGCGCTTATCGGCGCCTACCAGTCGCAGGGCTACGAGTGGGTCGATGAGCTCAATCAGGTCATCCAGGGCAACATTGACTACTTCTGCGATTACGTGGACGAGCATTTTAAGGGCGTGTCCTATTCGCGTCCGCAGGGCACGTACATGGTGTTTCTGGACTGCACCGAGTGGTGCCTCGAGCATGGCCGCGATATTCAGTGGCTGCTCGACGAGGGGGCGCGCGTGGGCGTGGGGTATCAGGACGGCCGTCCGTTCCACGGGCCCTGCCACATTCGCGTGAATCTGGCACTGCCGCTTTCGCGCGTGAGGGAAGCGTGCGACCGCCTGGACCGCTACGTTTTTAATGCACGGTAAGTGCGCGCTGCATGCGGGGCCTTCTGCCAAGTCGGATAGAAGGCCCCGCAGGGTAAAGCGTCTGTAACCATTGGGCGCTCGAGTCGTTTCATTTGCTATTATTTCTAGCATTTCAGTCTGTAAACAGGATCGTCTGGAGCTCGATGAAAAGACCCCGTCGCTCGGTTGCCATTTCGTTGTTTGTTGCGCTTGCAGTGGCGGGCGCCTTTGTCGTAGCGATAGCTGGCTGTTCAGGGTCGAATGACGAAGCCTCGATGTCTGCATCAAAAGGCCTGGATGCCTCTCAGGTCAAAGACGACGACCTTAAGACGCTCAACGTCGGCAGCGACCTCTACCCACCGTTTGTGTATACCGACGAGTACGGCGATATCGTTGGCCTGGATGTCGAGATATTGACCGAGGCTTTGGCCCGCATTGGTTACAAGCCAAAATACCAGCTGATTGACTGGGAAAAGAAGAAAGAGCTACTGGCGAGCGGCGAGCTCGATTGCGTCATGGGCAGCTTTAGCATGACGGGTCGCGAAAGCGAGTATCGCTGGGCTGGTCCGTACCTTGCGAGCCGACAGGTGGTTGCGGTCGATCCCGAAAGCGACATCTACACGCTCGCCGATCTTGAGGGCAGGGTCGTGGGGGTGCAGTCCACCACCAAGCCCGAGGGCATTTTGCTCAACCGTACCAATGAAAAGGTTCCGCAAATCAAGGAGCTCTACAGCTTCTCGGACCGCTCATACCTGAACCCGGCGCTCGTCGAGGGCCTGGTCGACGCTATCGCCGCACATGAGTCCTCGCTGCTCACCTATGAAAAAGACTATGGCGTGACGTATCGCATTCTGAACGAGCCGCTGCTGGAGGTTGGTTTGGGCACCGCTTTCGATATCAACGACACGCGCGGTATCGACGTTAAACTCACCCACGCCTACCAAGAAATGCTTGCCGATGGCACCATGGAACGCCTGGTGTCAAAGTACTTTGATGACCCTTCGCCATTTTTGAATATGGAGGGCCTGTCATGATTGATGCGCCCGACCACACCGTAGAGGAGCGGGGCGATCGTTCGCCCCGGATATGGCTCCTTGCCACCCTGCTGGGGATAGCGCTCTCGGTTGTTGCCGGCATGACGAGCTACGGTTACACGACGGCCCAGGCCGAGCAGCGCTTTGCCGACGTTGTCGATTACGTGGCGACGCAGAGCCTTTCCTACGATGCGTTCAACAGCGCCTATGCGACCAAAAACCTGATTCGTGTTATGGAGATTGCCGGAGAGGCGGCGCGCGATATGGAGCGCGACGGCTCGGCGGATAACGCCACGCTGGAGCAATATACCGACCAGTTCAACGTGAGCGCGCTGATCGTAACGGATTCATCGGGCAACTTGGTGTCCGAGTCCTCGACGGATGACGTGGGATACGAATCGCTCGCTACGCATCTCAAAGAAGCACCTGTGCTGGAGGTGGCGGCCCATCCGCTTAAGTCCTATTCCGCCCGCATCACGCTTGCGGACGATTCGGTCGCAGACATTGGCTGCGTGACTCGGCGGGACGGCGAGGGTATCGTTATCGCGGTAAGGCACCAGAGTGCCAAGGCGGTCGCGAGCAATACGCTCAAGTTGCAGAGCTTGCTCGGTGGTTATGAAACCATCGATAGCGGCAATATCGTGATCGAAAACGATGGCAAGGTTGTTGCGACTAATGCCGTTGAACCCACCACGTCGGGCGCATTCGTTTTGCCTGTGACAGACGCCACCATAGTTGACGGTATTAAGGAACGCTGCCCGGCCGGTAAGGTTAGATTGGTCAACGCCAGCGGCGAGTGGTATCTGGGCACTTTTGGTAAAGCGCGCCAATTCTACGTGTACACCTACACTTCCGCGCGGCGTTACTTTGAAACCGTCGCAGTTGTAGTTGCCAGCGTGTTGGTGCTCTACGGCGGCGCTATAGCCGCAACTGCGTTGGTACGCCGCCATGCCGAGCGCCAACGCCTGACCGACCTGTTGCTGCAGGAGCACGACTATGGCGACAAGCTGGCAAAGGCAGCGCGTGAGGCCTCGTCTGCCAACTCTGCAAAGACCGAGTTTTTGCGTCGCATGAGTCACGACCTGCGCACGCCTATCAACGGCATTCGCGGTATGGTCGAGGTGGGCAATGCCAACGCGGGCGACTTACAAAAGCAGACCGAGTGCCGCTCAAAGATCTGGACGGCATCGGGACTGCTGCTCGACCTTGCGAACGAGGCGCTCGATATGAGTCGCCTGGAGAGCGGACAGGTCGACCTGAATCTGGTGCCCACAAATTTGGTGGCCCTTAACCGAGGAGTGAGCGATATTCTGGAGCGCCAGGCCGAGGAGCGTCTGGTGAAAATTATCTGCGACCAGCAGACGCTCGATCACCCCTATGCCCGGGTGAGCGCGACGCACCTCAAGCGCTTGTTGCTCAATATTGCCGGTAATGCCGTCAAGTACAACCGCCAGGGCGGCCATGTTCACCTGACATGCCGCGAGGTGGAGCCGGTGGATGGCGTCCCCGTCTATGAATACACGATCTCCGATAACGGTATTGGCATGAGCGAGGAGTTCCAACAGCACCTCTATGAGCCGTTTAGCCGCGAGGAACAGCAGGTGGAAGGCGCCTCATCGGGAACTGGTCTGGGCGCGTCTATTGCAAAACAGCTGGTTGAGCTTATGGGCGGAACCATGAGCTTTACGAGCACCTTGGGGCAGGGGACGACGTTTACCATCCGCCTGCCGTTTGAGAAGTGCACGCGCTCCGAGATTCCTCAGACAGTTCGCGTGGATGCGGACGACGGGGATGTGCTCCAGGGTTTGCGTGTTTTGCTCGTAGAAGATAACGAGCTGAATGCCGAGATCGCACAGTTTACGCTCGACCGTGCCGGTGCCGTCGTGACGCATGTTAAGGATGGCGAGTCTGCCGTCGAGACGTTTGCCGCGAGCGAGCCGTACGAGTACGACGTGGTGCTGATGGACATCATGATGCCGGGCATCGGTGGGCTTGAGGCCACGCGTCGGATTCGAGCGCTCGATCGCGAGGACGCCGCGACCACGCCGGTCATCGCCGTGAGCGCCAACGCCTTTGCCGACGACCGTAAGCTTTCACGCGAGGCGGGCATGAACGCGCATCTGAGCAAACCCGTGAGTGCGCAGGAACTCGTTGAGGCGCTCGCGCACTTAGCCGCCGACGCCTCATAAGCATATGGCCCGGTTCCAATGCTGGTTGGAACCGGGCCATATTGCAATTTGTGAGACCTGCTTTTAGGCCTTACTTCTCGTGAATCTGCTTGCCGCAAAGATGCTCAATCGAGATCTCGTAGAGTTGGACGCCCTTGATGTCTTTGGCGATTTCCTCCTCGACTTCTTCGGCAGAAGGGTAGTACTTAAGCGCGAGCTGGCGGACTTTGTCCTCGATAAACGAAGGTGCCTCATCTACCAGGCGGCAACGGCCAAAGACCACGGTACTCATAACGTAGGGAGCCCAGTCGCCGTCCTTGTACCACTCGTTGCCGTACACGGTAAAGCAGACTTTATCGTCACGCTTGAGCGAATCGACCTTGTGGCCAGCCTTGGCGCCATGGAAATAAATCTTGTCGTGCTCGGTGTCAAAGAAGTAGTTGACGGGAATGGCGTAGGGGTAGCCATCGTCGCCGTTGACGGCAAAAACGCCGCGCTTGCAGGCGGCAAGCAATTCGCGCGCTTCGTCGTCAGTGATGGCGCGTTTCTTTCGACGCAGGGGCCTAAACATCGTTGGCTTCCTTTCTAACGGTGCATGGTGGTAGAGCACAAACTATAGCGAAACAGTTCCGTTTTTCTTGATGCGGGCGAGGATGTTTTTGAGCTTGTTAAAGTCGAGCGGTTTGGGCAGATGGGCGTTCATGCCGGCATCGTGTGCCGCCTTGGCGTCCTCGGCAAAGGCGTTGGCGGTGAGCGCGATGATGGGGATGTCGGCTGCATCGGCCTTCTCGCTCACGCGAATCGCGCGGGTTGCCTCGTAGCCATCCATGCCCGGCATCATGATGTCCATCAGGATCGCATCGAAGCTGCCGGCGGGACGGCTAACGTATAGGTCGACCGTTTGGTTGCCGTCGGCGGCGCGAGTTACGACGATGCCTTCGCTTTCGAGCAGAGCCTGGGCGATTTCGGCATTGAGCTCGTTATCTTCTGCCAAAAGAACGTTCATGTCTGCAAGCGAGCAACTGTATGCCTGCTCGTCCGTACGTTCTTTTGCCTGAGGGTTCTTGTCGATCTCGAGCGGAATCTGGACGTTAAACGCACTTCCCACGCCAACTTCACTCGAAATCTCAATCGTGCCGCCCATCATATCGATGAGCGATTTGACGATAGACATGCCAATGCCGGTTCCTTGGAACTTGCTGCGCGCATCGTCGCCTTCCTGGGCAAACGGCTCGTAAATGTGTGCCAAAAACTCGGATGTCATACCAATGCCGGTATCCGAGACGCTAAAGCAAAACACGGCGTGCTCGTCGTCGACCGGTTTGATGGTCGATGAGAACGTGACGGTGCCTCCGTGCTTGTTGTACTTGATGCTGTTGTCGAGCAGGTTGACAAGGATCTGCCGAATATGGGTGGGGCTGCCGATCATATATTGGTCGACAGCGTAGGGCTCGCTGGTGTCGAGCATGGTTATGCCGCGGTCCGATGCGCGGAGCTTGCACAGTACGAGCGCATTGTCGCACAGCTCTTTAAGGTTGAATGATTCGTGCTCGAGCGTCACTTTGCGCTCCTCGATCCTGCCCATCTCGAGGATGTCGTTAATCAGTGACAGCAGGTGATTGGCGGCAACGCGCGCCTTGGCGCGGCTTTCGCGGGCGACCTGCATGTCGCCTTCTCTCAATTCCTCAATTTCGATAAGGCCCAGGATGCCGTTGAGCGGCGTGCGGATGTCGTGACTCATACGCGTGAGGAATGCTGTCTTAGCGGCGTTGGCGGCATCGGCTTTCTGCTGTTCTTTCTGCGCGCGGTGAAGCGACCAGACAAGGATGACGATGCCGGTGAGCAAAATGCAGATGACGACTGCCGCAATGACGATGCGGTTGCGGTAGAGAAGTCGGAACGCATCCGATTCTTGCGCCGAGTACGAGGTGGGGGAATAACTGCTTGCAGAGAGCGATTCGCCGGCATTGACGATGCCCTTATTGATGATTCCCAACAGCTCGGGCTTGCCGCGCGAAATCAAACACGATAGCTGTGCCGTGCCGGTGAGCTCCTGTGTTTGGAAATCCTCGATGTTGTAGGTGTCGCGGATGGTTTTCAGGCGCGTGCTGGGGACAATGATGCAACTTGCCTCCCCCTTATTGAGGGCTTCGAGCGCCTCGTTGCCATTCGGATAATCGGTGATCGTTGCGTCGGGGAAGAGGCTCTCGAGCGCAGAATGGTTGACGATCGCGTCCTGTGTACAAGCGATTTTCTTAAGGTCGCTGTTCAGGTTGTTGCTGCTGTGAATGGCGGTTAGGGAAACCGTTCCCATCGGGTTTGACTGAATGACCCCTTTCTGTTCGGCAAGCCAGTAGTCGCGAAACAGAGGCAGGGCGACATCGATGGTTCCGTTGGAAAGGACTTTGAGCATTTGCTGGTTATTTGAGATCGCGACCGTTTTAACCGTAATGCCAAACTTGTCGTGCAGCGTCGTTGCAAGCGAGGCGAGCGATCCTTCCATCTCGCCGTCGTCATTTTGCGTGCAGTAGGGAAGTTGGTTTTTAAGGTAGCCGAGCGTGATGGTGTTGCCGTTTGCTTTGAGTCAGGAGGTCTCGGGGCCGGTGAGCGATGATGAGCCGCTGTTTTGGGTGGAGTAGCTCGATTTGACTTCGTCGTTATAGCGCGGGTTGACGCGGGCGATGGCCGTCATGGCGGCATTGATATCGCTCATCAAATCGGGGCGGCTTTTGGGGACGGCAAAATAGTAGTCGCTCGAGCCTATGTAGAACATGGGCGACGCATCGGGCGACGAGATGGTGTCGTTCATGATGACGGCGTCGACCTCGCCGTCTGAAAGCGCCTCAAAGAGGGCGCCGCCGGTGTCGATTTCTTTATAAGTACAGGTGACGCCTTCGTCGGCAAGCCACTGCTGAGCGACGATAGTTTGCATAACGCCAGAGTTGCAGCCGATGGTAAGACCCTGGAGTGCTTGGGGGTCGCCCTTGGCCAGATCATCGCGATCGGGCTTGGCGTAGATGTAGTAGCGTTCGGTGCCCTCGGGGTTCGAGGAAAAGAGCAGCGTCTGCTCGCGTTCTTCCGAATACGAGATGTTGGGCATGAGGTCGATCTCGCCTGCCTCGAGCATGTCCATGAGCTCGGTGAAGGTGCCGCTGACGTATTCGTATTGCCAACCCTTTGTGTAATACGAGAGGGTCTGGAGGTACTCGTAGCCCCATCCCGAGAGACGCTCGCCCGGCGTGCCTTCCTGGAAGCCTGCATTGTTGACGAGCCAGCCAACGCGGACTGTCTTGACCTGCTGGTCGGAGTCGGCGGCAAAGGCGGGGGTGGGCAAGGCGGTGCTCAGCATAGTGAGCGCGGCAAGCGCGACGGCTAGGGTGCGATATAGAGCTAAGCGAAGGACGGCGGAAGGTTTCACATGCAATCCTATCGAGTCGAGACAATACCGCATAAGGATACCAGCTCAGCCTGCCCAGGCGGCCGCCTCACCGCTAAACGGTCACGCCCGGCAGTTGGGGACAGTCCCTTTCTGCCGGCACAAAAGGAACGTCCCCAAGTGCCGGATGTGGGACAATACCGAGCGAATGTGATTGGGCGTCTGGAAAAGGGGTCGCGATGAACAAGTTGAGGACGCTTGCCGATGTGCTGCGACAGGCTGGCTTTGCGCGTATCACGGGCCTGTTTCTCGTCTTCTATCTGCTGTGTTCGACGGCCGTCTGGCTGTCCGAGCCCACGACCCTCACCTTTGGCGATGGACTTTGGTTTAGCTTTGAGACGGTCTCGACCATCGGCTTTGGTGACATTCCGGCCGAGACACCGGTTGCCCGCGCCATTACCGTCATTTTGAGCGTCATCAGCATCTTCTACATCGCCATGCTCACGGGCGTGGCGGTGAACTACTGCAATACGCTTATCAAGATGCGTCAAAAGGACACCATGGCGCGCTTTATGGACGATCTTGAGCATTTGGAAGAGCTCGATCGCGACGAGCTCGCCGACCTGTCGCGCCGTGTGCGCGAGTACCGTCGCCGGCAACGCTAGAACGGGCGCCGCGCGTCACGACGAGGGGGACTGAATATGAATATCACGGTATACCTGGGTGCCAGCGTCGGCAATGACCCGGCGTTTCTGCCTGCAGTGCGAGAGCTCGGCACGTGGATTGGCTCCAACGGCCACGTGCTGGTATACGGCGGCTCCAAGTCGGGCCTGATGGGCGCGCTTGCCGATAGCGTGCTCGATGCTGGCGGGCATGTGACGGGCGTGGAGCCGAGCTTTTTTATCGAGGCCGAGTTTCAGCACGATGGCATCGACGACCTGATCGTGACGAGTGATATGGCCGAGCGTAAGGCCAAGATGATCGAGCTCGGCGATGCGTTCATCGCCTTTCCGGGCGGTACGGGCACGCTCGAGGAGATCGCCGAGGTGATGAGCAAGCTGGCGCTGAACCATCTGGATGCACCGTGCATTTTCTATAATCTCAACGGCTATTACGACCATATGAAGGCACTGCTCGACCACATGATCGAGATGGAGCTGTCCACCAAAGAACGGCAGAAGAAAATCTATTTTGCGGATACTCTGGAAGAAGTGACGGCTCTGCTGAATTAAAAATGGAGAATGGTAAATGGATATGCTCATTTTCCATTCTCAATTTTCAATTTGGATACGGTATGTTTACGGTTTCTTCAAACTTTCTACATACTTTAGACATGGGATTCCTGTATCCTGTAATCACAGCAAGGGAACAGCAAGCTGAGTGCTAAAAACCACTTGCCATCCCTTTTGAAATAGATACTTCATAGGGAATCTTTTTCTCCGACTGTGTGAGCAGTCAATCCTTCAAAAATCTGTCTGGCCCTGTGGGACGGAATACCGCGCAGGCTCCCGGACAGTCCAAAAACAAGAGGTGCAAGACACCCATTAGGCAATACCACACAATTTCCGCAAAGTACCGCGGCAGCGCGGCCGGAGCCTGTGTAAGAAGCCGCTGCTTTAATTGCGCGGTGTTGCCCCATACAACGCGCTTTCAGCAGGAACTGAGAGCGCGCATTTTTTGCGTTCGGACAAAATGGGGGGCAAGGCAGTGATTTGTCCGGTGTTAGTATTTCTATGGACTCTAAAAACAGAACAATTGTTCTGTTTTATTGACATAAACAATGATATGGTGTAAAATTGATATAAATCACTATTGGAATATAAATGACTATTTTATATCTGAACAGATATAATAAAGTAAGTAAAACTTCGGAAATTGGGAGTTAAAGTATATATGAGCAAAGCAAAGCCGTCTTACGGCAATGAAAGTATCTCCTCGCTGAAGGGCGCGGACCGTGTGCGCAAGCGCCCGGGCGTCATCTTCGGCTCGGACGGGCTGGACGGCTGCGAGCACGCCGTGTTCGAGATCCTTTCGAACTCCATCGACGAAGCGCGCGAGGGCCACGGCAAGCTCATCACCGTCACCCGCTACTTAGACCACAGCATCGAAGTAGAGGACATGGGCCGCGGCTGCCCTGTGGACTATAACCCCAAGGAAAAGCGCTTCAACTGGGAGCTCGTGTACTGCGAGCTCTACGCCGGCGGCAAGTACAACAACTTGGACGGCGACAACTACGAATACTCCCTCGGCCTCAACGGCCTTGGCGCGTGCGCGACGCAGTATTCCTCGCGCTATATGGACGTGACCGTCTGGCGCGACGGGAACAAATATTCCCTGCACTTTGAACGCGGCGAGCCCGTGGGCAAAAAGGGCGATGAGCTCAGGATCGAGCCGACCGACCGCGGCCGCAAGACCGGCACGCGCACGCGCTGGCTGCCCGACCTCGACGTGTTTACCGATATCGACATTCCTGCCGACTACTATGTCGAAACGCTGCGCCGTCAGGCCGTCGTCAACGCGGGCATCACGTTCCGCTTCAAAAACGAAGTCCTCCCCGGCCACTTTGAGACGCCGCACGTATTCAATCATTTCCAGATACATTTCGTTTTGTTGGAAACAAGGGATCTCAAATGAAACAGGTTGGAAATGCTGTACCACCTTTATTGGCCGCGGCTGTTGCCGAGGTAATTATGAAGGATATGAAGGAGGAATTAAAGAATGCACAGACCAGATAATATATCGGTATATGATGAGCTTGACTTAAAACTTGGAATCAAATCATCACTTCCTCATGTTAAAAGTACTATTGCTCTGGCTATCTTACTGTGGGAATGTGCCGACAGACCTTCAGAGTTAATTTATTCTGTACAAAATAACGATGGAATCATAATGACAGATGATTTGGATCAGTGGGTCATTGATTACTTGGCAGATATTTGTACGGAAGACCAGATTGACAATGAAATGCTGATATCCGCAATTAATGAGAATCAGTTGTTTAAATCTCAAATGGAAGCACTCATTGTTGCATTTGAGCTTGTCTGGAAACTTGCAAAAGTCAGTTTTGTTGATGAGAACAAGGCAGCAAGTGCTGAACGCACTGGAGGTACCAGATACCCCAAAAAACTGATTTACACAATCAATGCTGATATTATTCACTGCCTGATTGAAAGTAACCGGGATGCCTATGTCAGAGTGTTGCTGGCGTGGATAGGGTTCAATATTAATAGTGATCCAGAATGCGAAGAGCAACTGTGCCAAATGTTGTCTGTTCTATCGGAGGGAGCTGTATTTAAACTTACCGATGGAGAGCGGGACGTTATATTTAATCAGAATAGTTTATACAGAAAACTATTAGAGACACATGACTCAGTTGATATCAATGGGGATAAAGAAGCTAAGGGCTCCTTACGCATTCTAAAATCGTTACTGTCGGATGGGCTAAATCCGTTCTTGAAATATTCAAATGGAGTTGTTAGTACTAACAAACAAAAAGCCGCTGAATTAGAAGCGTACCAAGAAAGAGTGGATACCTTTTTGCGTTTGTCTGCAACAAAAGTTATTGGGTTAGAAGATGTTGATGCAGCGAATGAAGGCATTGCTCCACAAGAATATGAAGCTAATCGCTTGACGACAGGATGTAATGCATTGCTCTATGGAGTTCCAGGTTCCGGAAAGAGCTATACTATCGAACATGAGTATTGTAAACCAGGCAGTCAGGTTGAGAGACTTGTTTTCCATCCGGATTACACATACTCCGATTTCATTGGCCAAATCTTACCGGCAGTTGATGATAATGGGCAGGTAAGCTATAAGTTTACAGCAGGTCCATTTACCAATATTCTGAAGGAATCGTACAAAAATCCAGCTACGGAATATATCCTTATCATCGAAGAAATCAATCGTGGCAATGCGCCTGCTATTTTTGGCGAGGTATTTCAATTACTTGATCGAAAAGTCGAATACCGCGAGGTTGATGACGATGGATTTCCTATCGGAACAAGTGAGTATGGTATCACAAATGCCAATATTGCAAAGATTGTATATGGTGATGAAAAGCATAAAGTGCGAATTCCTTCGAACCTCTCTATAATTGGAACAATGAATACATCCGACCAGAATGTGTTTACTTTGGATACAGCATTTCAGCGCAGATGGGATATGCGTCTTATTGAAAATAATTTTGAAAATGTAGATCCATCGTTGGCAGATGCGACTATTTTGGATACTTCTGTGACTTGGAAAGACTTCTGCACAGAAATCAACAAGATTGTGGTAGGAAATGGTGCCAGAATGACATCAGCAGAAGATACCGGTGTGATGGGCAGCTCATGCCCGGCGAGACTGCGGTCAACGATCGCAACCG
>OGWV01001159.1_pt1 | contig 16680 bp, 15 predicted proteins | sample 1576081 | NCBI WGS metagenome assembly OGWV01 (sample SAMEA3541541, study PRJEB24748) | human gut metagenome | biome: human gut; feature: human-associated habitat; material: faeces | place: China | collected 2012 | reverse complement strand
CATCCGATTATGTCAAAGTAACCGTAGAAGATCCGGAACTTTGTCCGAGATACACAGCAAGAGTTGTCAAAAACGTCAAGATCGGACCATCCCCGAAATGGATGCAGAGATGTCTGGCTTCCAACGGAATCCGCCCGATCAACAACCTTGTTGATATCACAAACTATGTTATGGAAGAATACGGTCAGCCAATGCACGCATATGATCTGGATACTATCGAAGGAAGAGAAATTGTTGTACGTCGTGCAAAAGCCGGAGAAAAATTTGTAACACTGGATGGCCAGGAACGTGAAATGGATGATCAGGTTCTGATGATCTGTGACGGAAAGAAAGCAGTCGGCATCGCCGGGATCATGGGTGGAGAAAACTCCATGATCACTGATAATGTACACACAGTACTTTTTGAAGCAGCATGCTTCAACGGAACGAACATTCGTCTTTCTTCCAAGAGAATCGGACTTCGTACAGATGCATCCGGTAAATTTGAAAAAGGGCTTGATCCGAATAATGCAAAAGCAGCAATTGACCGTGCATGCCAGCTGATGGAAGAACTGGGAGCAGGTGAAGTTGTAGGAGGATGTGTAGATATCTGCAATGAAGTAAGAGAACCTTCCAGAGTACCATTTGAGCCGGAACGCATCAATGCACTTCTGGGAACAGATCTTACAAAAGAAGAAATGCTTGCATACCTTGCAAAAGTAGAGCTTACTCTTGATCCGGAAACAAATGAGATCGTAGCTCCTACTTTCCGCCAGGATATCCATTGCATGGCAGATGTTGCAGAGGAAGTTGCAAGATTCTTTGGATATGACAAGATTCCTACCACACTTCCGAATGGAGAAGCTACGACAGGTAAACTTCCATTCAAACTTCGTATTGAGAACGTGGCAAGAGATATTGCTGAATACTGTGGATTCTCAGAAGGAATGACATATTCTTTCGAAAGCCCGAAGGTGTTTGATAAACTTCGCATTCCAGAGAACAGTGATCTCCGTAAAGTGATCACGATCAGTAACCCGCTTGGCGAGGATTACAGTATCATGCGTACAACGACTCTGAACGGTATGCTTTCTTCTCTGGCAACAAACTATAACAGAAGAAATAAAGCAGTCCGTCTGTATGAAATCGGTAAAGTATATCTGCCAAAGGCACTTCCGCTGACAGAGCTTCCAGATGAGAGAACACACTTTACACTTGGTATGTACGGAGCAGGCGATTTCTTTGATATGAAGGGTGTGATCGAAGAATTTTTCGAAAAATCCGGAATGAAGAAAAAAGTTCACTATACACCAGACAGCAACAAAACTTATCTGCACCCGGGCAGACAGGCGAATATCAGCTATGAAGGCAAAGTAGTCGGATATCTCGGGGAAGTGCATCCACTTGTTGCGGGTAATTATGGAATCGGAGAGAGAACTTATGTTGCAGTGATTGATATTCAGGATATCCTTGAATTCTGCGGATTCAACCATAAATTTACAGGAATTGCAAAATATCCGGCAGTTACCCGTGACTTAAGTATGGTTGTTCCGAAACATATTCTTGCAGGACAGATCGAAGATGTTCTGGAGCAGAGAGGCGGCAAGATCCTGGAGTCTTATCAGCTCTTTGATATCTATGAGGGTGCTCAGATCAAACCAGGATACAAATCCATGGCTTATTCTGTTGTATTCCGTGATCATGAAAAAACTCTGGAAGAGGCTGAAATCACAGCGACCATGAAGAAAATCCTGAATGGTCTGACAGCACTGGGAATCGAGCTGAGAAGCTGATGAAATTATATATTGTGAGACACGGCGAGACCGTGTGGAACAGGCATCATAAGGTACAGGGCGTGGCGGATATTCCGCTTGCTGAAAATGGAATCCTTCTTGCAGAGAAGACAGGGGAAGCATTAAAAAATGTTTCCTTTGATCTCTGCATTACCAGTCCGCTGGTGAGAGCCAGAAAGACTGCAGAATTAATCCTTGCAAAACAGGCGCATAAAGTACCTGTAAAAGAGGATATAAGGATCCGGGAAATTAATTTCGGTGTGTTGGAAGGCGTTGTGTGCATGAACGATGCACGCGAATATCTGGATCCGCAGATGAAGAAGTTTTTTACAGATCCATGGAATTTTGACCGCCCAAAGGATGGTGAAAGTATTAGGGATGTTCTTGCACGGACAAAAGAGTTCTGGGAGGAGCTCATCCATAACCCAAAACTTCAGGACAAGACGATCCTGATCGCATCTCATGGATGTGCAGTAAGGGCACTCCTTCATAATGTGTACAAAGACCATGAGGATTTCTGGCATGGTTTTGTACCCCCGAACTGCAGTGTGAATGTGGTTGAGGTGACAGACGGACAGGCCGTTCTTCTGGAAGATGATAAAGTATATGCATAAGAAACAGATGACAGGCAGTTCCTTTACAGGAGCTGTCTGTTTTTGTGTTTATGAATTCTTTGTGAAGGGCGGGTAAAGTGGAGAAAACAGCTTGTTCGCAAAAATATGATATGATATCATAAAAACAGGCAAAAATACTCTAAGGAGGTCGGCTATGAAGAAAAAAATCGTGAATGTTGTATTGTTTCTGGCTGTGCTTGCAGCAGCACTTGGAATAACATTTTATGTAGGAAACAATGCGATGAGCGTATTGCTCTATAACTTTGTTTTTCTTGGTATTATAGCAGTGGTTTATGTCGTCGGACTGTTCGGAGGAATGTTCCGGATGAACAGACTTGCACAGTCGCTTGGAGATGCGGCACAGGAACTGGAAGATATGTTCAAGATGCCGGGAAGAGTTGCTCCGGACAAGATTGAATCCATGAACGGGATTTTCCATAACCACTATCTGGATGCGAAAATGAAGGCATTTACAGATGGGATTGCGAAGAGCCAGGAAGGAATTGTGGACATCGAGGAATATATCAATGAAGAAGACCTGGATCTTCATATCCACAAGAAACTTCTGGAAATGGCACCGGACCTTTTTACCAGTATTGGTATTCTTGGCACATTCGTGGGTCTGGTATGGGGACTCAAAGATTTTCAGCCGGCGAACTACGAAGCAATGACCAGTTCAGTTTCTTCGCTGGTAGATGGTATTAAGGTTGCGTTCCTTACTTCGATCTATGGTATTGCATTTTCTATTGTTTATACTTCGGGAATGAAGAGCGAATATTCCACTCTTACAGAGAATCTTCAACTGTTTCTGGATAAATTCCATACATATGTGATGCCAAGTGCAGAGACAGAATCCATGAATCTTCTGGTTGCAAGTCAGAAGAATCAGACTGCTGCCATGAACCAGATGGCAGAACAGTTTTCTGTAAAAATGGCAGACAGTTTTGAAAAAGTCATTACTCCGACGTTCAAGAAGATGAATGACTCTTTGGATACACTGGTCTCTTCTGTGACGAAATGTCAGGAAGATGCAGTTAAAGAAATTCTGGATGCTTTTCTGAAAGAGATGAACACATCTTTTGAAATACAGTTCGCAGATTTTGGAAAGGCACTTACACAGCTGAAAGATGCACAGACAGATAATACCAATTATACGACAAATCTGTATCAGGCGATGAGTAAACAGCTCAGTGACGCATATGTGGAGCATGAGCAGACAATGAAAAAAATGATCGAAGAATCCACTGGTCTTCAGAAAGAATACATTACGGCTGCGAACCGTATCCTGCTGGACAACCAGACGATTCAGAAACAGCAGCAGGCAGATTATCAGCATCTTGCAGATTATCTCAAAGAAGCAGAGATGTCATCTGCCAAGTTCTGGGTTGCATGTAACCAGACTATGCAGAAATATGTTGAAGCTGCGGCACAGGGAATGGAACGTATTTCTGCGGCCGGAAAGAGCAATGCAGATGTTGCGGCTGCAAACCGTCAGGTAGTAGAAGAATTTGATCAGAAACTTCAGGAGTTTGCTCAGTATCAGAAGTTATCCTGTAAGACAATGGAACAGGTTCGTCGTCTTCTGACGGACATTTCAGCAGCGGGAAGCAGTGACCGGGTTCAGCTGACAGCAGGACGCAATTTACAGAAAGAATCACTTGAGAAGCTTCAGGAAACCATGCAGACACAGAGCGAGATGCAGCAGGAACTTCTGGAAGAAATCTCCAAAAACATCAGAGAACTTTCCAAAGGAGTTCAGAAAGGCAAATTCGGTTTGTTTAGGTAAGAGGAGAAACAGATGCGCAGAAAGAAAAAATCAGAGAACAATGGATTTAATGTCTGGCGTTCTTATTCCGATATGATGGCAGGTGTGCTTCTGCTTTTTGTGCTGATCATGTGTGTGACTCTTTTTCAGGCGCAGAAAAGCTATAATGAAAGTCTTCAGGAAAGAGATGAAAAAATCGCTCTTCAGGAAGAATACACACAGGAACTGCTGGATAAACAGAATGCGCTGGACAAAAAAGATGAGACACTGCAGAATCAGGATGCTCAGTTAAAAACCCAGGATGAAAAACTTGCAGAGCAGGAACAACAGCTTGCAGCACTCGCTGCCAAACTGAAAGAGCAGGAATCTACACTGAATGCACAGCAGTCGGCATTGGACGAAAAGACCGCGCAGTTAAAAGATCAGCAGGCGCAGATCGACCAGATCATCGGTGTGAAGGCAGACGTAATTGAGGCACTGAAAAATGAATTTTCCAAAAATAATATTAATGTAGATATTGATGCACAGACTGGCGCGCTGACACTGGAAGCAAGTGTTATGTTTGACTATGATCAGGCAGAACTGACAGATGCCGGTAAACAGGCTCTGGAGCAGATCCTTCCGATTTACTGTAAGGTACTTCTTCAGGATGATTATATGAAATATCTTGCAGAGATCATCATTGATGGATATACAGATACAGATGGTGACTACAGCTATAACCTGCAGCTTTCCCAGCAGAGATCACTGGCAGTGGCTCAGTACCTTCTTGACATTCAGGGAAACTTTCTGGATGCCACGCAGTCACAGAATCTGGAAAAATATCTCACAGTCAATGGGCATTCCATGGCAAACCCGGTTCTTGATGCAAACGGAAATGTAGATAAGGATGCTTCCAGACGAGTGGAGGTTAAATTCCGGCTGAAAGATGAAGAAATGATCGATGAACTGAATCAGCTTCTTAGCAGTAATGATGATACTACTGCGGATAACAGTGCATCTACGGATACAACGACTGCAGAAAACACGGAAAACAACTAAAAAACTGCTTGCAATGGACCAGAATGTATAGTATAATCAATACCGTTGTAAAAAAAGATGGTCCTCTGTTACAGTTCAATGTATTAAGAACATCCAGATAAGAATAGGAGAAAATAAAATGAACGACATCATTAAAAACATCGAGTCTGCTCAGTTAAAAGCAGAAGTACCGGAATTCCGTGTAGGTGACACAGTAAGAGTACACGCACTGATCAAAGAAGGAAACCGCGAAAGAATTCAGATCTTCGAGGGAACAGTTCTTAAAAGACAGGGTGGAAGCACCAGAGAAACTTTCACAGTAAGAAAGAGCTCCAATGGTGTTGGCGTAGAGAAGACATGGCCGATTCACTCCCCACACGTTGTTAAAGTAGAAGTTATCCGTCAGGGTAAAGTTCGCCGTGCTAAGCTGAACTACCTGAGAGACCGCGTTGGTAAAGCTGCTAAAGTTAAAGAACGCGTTAGATAAGAAAATTTCAAAGGTTTCAAAAGAAGGGACAATAACGACAGCTATTGTCCCTCTTTTTCCATTATGGGAGAATAATTATGGAAATAAAAAACTGGAAAGAATATCCCAAAGTACAGGAAGTAAAAGAAAAATTTGAAAATGAAAAAGTCCGCAGTTCCATGCGCTGGGTATTTCAGATCATGGTAACACTGGTGTTTGCAGCTGTTGTTGCGATCATGATGTTTCAGACAGTTACGATGCAGGAAAGCTCCATGGAACCGACGATTTCTGTCGGAGACCGTTTTTTTATAAATAGAGCAGTATATAAATTTTCTTCTCCGCAGAGGGGAGATATGATCGTATTCCGTACAAGTGCAAGTGATGATGCGGCTCTTCATATCCGACGTGTGATAGGGCTGCCGGGAGAAACAGTACAGATAACAGGAGGAAGAATCCTGATCAATGGAGAGGTATATAATGAAGGCAAAGATTTTCCAATGATAACCAATCCAGGCCTTGCAGCAACTGCGGTTACGCTTGAATCTGGAGAATACTTTGTCCTCGGAGATAACAGAAACAACAGTGAGGACAGTCGTTATGCAGACATCGGTATGGTCCGCAAGAGATATATTGTAGGTAAGATCTGGTTCACATGTTCTCCGTTTGAAAAACTGGGATTTACGAAAGGGTAGGTAATATATGAACGTACAGTGGTATCCTGGTCATATGACCAAGGCAAAAAGACAAATGCAGGAAGATCTGAAACTGATCGATCTGATTATAGAACTGGTAGATGCCAGAGTGCCTCTTTCCAGTAGAAATCCGGATATTGACCAGCTTGGACAGAATAAATCAAGACTGATTCTTCTGAACAAAGCAGATCTGGCGGATGAAAGACAAAATGAAGCATGGAAAGAATATTTTCAGAAGAGAGGTTTTCATGTTGTAAAAGTGGATTCCAGAAATGGATCTGGGATGAAGACCATTCAGAATGTTATACAGGAGGCCTGCAGGGAAAAAATTGAACGTGACCGCCGCCGTGGAATTAAAAACCGTCCAATCCGTGCAATGGTGGCTGGAATTCCGAATGTTGGAAAATCTACGTTTATTAATACATTTGCGGGAAAAGCATGTGCAAAGACCGGAAACAGACCTGGTGTGACCAAGGGAAAACAATGGATCCGCCTGAACAAAAATGTAGAGCTTCTGGACACACCTGGAATTCTCTGGCCGAAATTTGAGGATCAGCAGGTGGGAATCCGGCTGGCCTGTGTCGGTTCGATCAAAGATGATATCCTGAATATGGAAGAACTTGCACTTTGGCTGATCGAACATCTGAGAACAAATTACAGTGGGCTTCTTGAGAAACGTTATGGGATTTCGGAGGAAGGAACGGCTGTTGAAATCCTTGGGAAAATTGCCAGAGCACGTGGATGCCTCAAAAAGGGAGAAGAACTGGATTATGTAAAGGCTTCAGGACTTCTCTTTGATGATTTTCGTGGTGGTAAGATTGGACGTGTGACTCTGGAATGGGCAGAGCAGGAGAAAAGTGAATGAAAACGATCGGTGAGATAAAAGAAGAGTTTTCAGCAGCACGGGAAGCGGACTGGAATGCTATCTGTCAGATGTATGAAACAGATCTTCGGAGCGGCGTGCAGAAACTGGTACAGCAATATCGGAAAAAACTGGATGCGCTGGAAAAAGAAAAGCTTCGTATGGAACAGATGATGCAGTTTGAACATAAATATGAGCATCTTGGATATCTCTGTGGAATTGATGAAGTGGGAAGAGGACCGCTTGCAGGGCCGGTAGTAGCCTGCGCTGTGATTCTTCCGAAAGATCACCCTATTCTGTATCTGAATGATTCCAAGAAACTGACCGCACATAAAAGAGAGGAACTGTATGATGTGATCATGCGAGAAGCAGTTGCAGTAGGACTGGGAATGGCAAGTCCGGCAAGAATTGATGAAATCAACATTCTGCAGGCAACCTATGAGGCAATGCGACAGGCGGTAAGTAAACTTGCGGTTATGCCGCAGCTTCTTCTGAATGATGCGGTTACGATTCCGGGAATTGAAATTCCGCAGGTGCCGATCATTAAGGGAGATGCCAAGAGCGCATCTATTGCGGCTGCAAGTATTGTAGCAAAAGTTACGAGAGACCGTCTGATGGTGGAATATGACAAGACTATGCCGGAATATGGTTTTGCATCTAATAAAGGGTATGGCTCTGCAGAACATATTGCGGCTCTTCAGAAATATGGACCAACACCGATCCACAGGGCAAGTTTTATTACACATTTCGTATAAATTACATAAGATACCTACACATAAATAAGAAATGAGAGAACAAATCTGAGCATTAATAAACGTAAAATAGGCAGCTGCCATGAAGAAGAGGCGGCTGCCTTTCTGAAAAAACAGGGCCTTTTTATTGTAACAAAGAATTTTCGCTGCAAAAGCGGAGAAATTGACCTGATCGTTCGAGACGGAAAATATCTGGTATTTGTAGAAGTGAAGTATCGAAGCAATAAAGAAAGCGGATATGCATCTGCAGCAGTAGATTATCGCAAACAGAAGCGTATCAGCCAGGCTGCACAGTTCTTTTTGCTGCGATATGGCTATGGAGAACCGCCGTGTCGGTTTGATGTAGTAGCGATTGACGGTGAACAGATTCAATGGATCAAAAATGCATTTGATTATTGTGGATGAATGATAAAGGAGCAGAAGATGACAGAAATCAGATGGTATGAGGAAGGAAAACCTCATATGAGGATAAAAGAAAATAAAGGGGTTACCTGGCTGAGCTATCAGGCATTTGAACAGTTTCCGGATATCGTACATGCGTTCAGCACCAGACTCGGCGGAGTAAGTCAGGGAATCTATTCTTCGATGAACCTTAGTTTTACGAGAGGGGATGAGGATGCGGCTGTTCATGAAAATTATCGCAGGCTTGCAGAGGCAGTGGGATTTTCGGCAGAAGATATCGTGACTTCTGACCAGACACATACTGCGAATGTTCGTGTAATAACAGAAGAAGACAGAGGAAACGGCATTACGAAGCCAAGGCCGTATACGGATGTAGATGGAATGGTTACAAATGTTCCCGGACTTGTACTGGCAACATTTTATGCGGACTGCGTGCCGTTGTATTTTGTGGATCCGGTACATCGTGCAATCGGACTGTCGCATTCAGGGTGGAGAGGAACTGCTGCGAAGATCGGAAAAGTAACAGTCGAGAAAATGAATGAGGAATACGGAACAGATCCAAAAGATATTTACAGTGCGATCGGGCCCTCTATCTGCCAGAAATGTTATGAAGTGAGTGAAGATGTGATTCTGGAATTTCAGAAGTCATTTGAAAAAAAGTACTGGGATTCACTGTTTTATATAAAAGAGAACGGAAAATATCAGCTGAACCTCTGGGAGGCAAACAGGCTTATTATGTTAGAAGCTGGAATAAAGGAAGAACATATTTCCATGCCGGGAATCTGCACCTGCTGTAACCCGGAGTTTCTTTTTTCGCATCGTGCATCACATGGAAAAAGAGGAAATCTGGGAGCATTTCTTGGAATACGTAGAAAATAATATATATAAAATACATTATAATAAAAGCGGGAGCTCCTGTGAAAGGAAGCTCCCGTTTTGGTTTATCGTTTATTGACTTTTTCCATCAGTTCCATAATCTTTTCGTTGTTGGAACGAACTTTTTCTACTGAAACATCATGGTTGATGATATCGATGATACTTGCAAGATATTTGCTCATGTTTGCTTCAATATAATATTCTTTTGTGAGTAGCTCCGGAAGACGGTAGTTCAGGTTTGTGGTGATGACTCTGTCAATCCAACCCTTCTCATAATATTCATCAAATTTGGCAAGTCCCTCTGTGAAAAGACCATAAGTAGTACAGATAAATACTCGTTTGGCTTTTCGTTCCTTGATCTGTTTGGCAACATCCAGCATACTTTCTCCGGATGCGATCATGTCATCAATGATAACAACATCTTTGCCCTCTACGGAATCACCGAGGAATTCGTGAGCAACGATCGGGTTTTTGCCGTTGACAACAGTGGAGTAGTCGCGGCGTTTGTAGAACATACCCATATCTACGCCAAGAATATTGGAAAAGTATACGGCTCTTGACATAGCACCTTCATCTGGGCTGATGATCATCAGATGGTCATTGTCCAGTTTGAAATCTTTGACTTCTTTTACCAGAGCTTTCAGGAACTGATAGGTCGGGAAGAAGTTGTCGAAACCATTCAGAGGAATTGCGTTCTGAACACGTGGGTCATGCGCATCAAAAGTGATGAAGTTGGAAACACCCATATCCCTTAATTCCTGAAGCATCAGTGCGCAGTCCATGGATTCACGTTTGGTACGACGGTGCTGACGACCTTCATACAGAAACGGCATGATAACATTGATTCGATGTGCTTTGCCTGTTGCAGCAGAGATGATACGTTTCAGATCCTGAAAATGATTATCCGGGGACATGTGGTTCTCGTGTCCGCACACTTTGTAGGTAAGGCTGTAATTGGTGATATCTACCATAATAAAAAGGTCGGCACCACGAACAGATTCTTTGATGTGACCTTTGCCCTCACCGGTACCAAAACGGATGATCTCGGAATCAACCAGAAAAGATGGAAGGCTGTAACCCTGTGGAATCTGGCTTGGTTTCTTTTTGGCAACAAGTTCTTTACGGAATTTTACAAGTTTCTTGTCAACCTCATTGGCGAGATCCTGACATCCTGCAAGTGCTGCAATGCGAACAGGCGCAACAGGAGTTGATTTTTCAAGTAACTCTATATTTGGCATAATATTCCTCCTAGGTATAGTTTTCAAACTGAGTCCTAATACATTTATAACATTTGCCCTAAATCCCGTCAAGGAATTTATTGATTTTTCACTACAGAATTGTTATAGTAATGTTATCTGGGGTATTTTGCACTCTTTGGTGCAAACACAGATATGGTAAGGTTAGAAAGGATTTATATGAAGAAAAAGAAACATGTGATTTCCAGGGTTCTTCCAGGAAGTATCGGTGAGGAACTGGAACTGGAGCCGGGAGATATACTGGCAGAGATCAATCACCAGCTGGTGGAGGATGTCTTTGACTATCGTTATCTCATGAATGATGAATATATAGAACTTCTGATAGAAAAAGCCAATGGTGAACTCTGGGAACTTGAAGTTGAGAAGGATTACGATGAAGATTTTGGAATCGAATTCGAGAATGGCCTGATGGATGATTACCGTTCCTGCAGCAATCACTGTATGTTCTGCTTTATCGATCAGATGCCGCCAGGCATGAGAGAAACACTGTATTTCAAGGATGATGATTCCAGGCTTTCTTTTCTGCAGGGAAATTATGTTACACTGACGAATATGAGTCAGGAAGATATTGAACGTGTGATCAAATATCACCTTTCGCCTATCAATGTGTCTTTTCAGGCAATGAATCCGCAGCTTCGCTGCAAAATGCTGCATAATCGTTTTGCAGGAGATGCACTGAAAAAGGTAGATCAGCTTTATGAAGCGGGAATTACCATGAACGGGCAGATTGTTCTGTGCAAAGGTGTGAATGATGGAGAAGAACTGGAATACAGCCTTCAGAAAATGTCTGAATATGCACCGGTACTTCAGAGCGTATCTGTTGTTCCGGTAGGGTTGACGAAGTTCCGCAAAGGACTCTATCCACTGGAACCTTTTACAAAAGAAGATGCGAAGGCGGTTTTGGAACAGATCCATCGCTGGCAGAAGATCATGTATGAGAGATATGGTATCCACTTTATCCATGCCTCTGATGAATGGTATATTCTGGCGGGGGAGGAACTCCCGGAAGAAGATCGCTATGACGGCTATCTGCAGCTGGAAAACGGTGTGGGCATGCTGCGGCTTCTGGGTACAGAGGTTCGGCAGGCAGTTGCGGAAAGAGATGGAGATGACAGGAAACTTTCGGTCACCGTTGCGACAGGAAGACTTGCAGCTCCTTATATAGCAGGATGTATGGATGTGATCAGGGAAAAATATCCGAACATCACATCAGAGGTAATTGCAATCAAAAATAACTTCTTTGGAGAGAAGATCACTGTTTCCGGACTTATTACAGGGCAGGATCTTATAGAACAGCTTTCCGGACGGAAACTGGGAGACAGGCTTCTGATTCCGTGTAACATGCTTCGAAGCGGAGAAGATGTATTTCTCGATGATATTACAATAACAGAACTTTCCGAAAAACTTGGAAAAGAAATCATAGTAGTGGATCCTGGCGGAGCGGACCTTGTTTCGGCAGTGCTGGATCCGGTTGAACATAAAAAACAGATAAGGAGACAAATGTATGAGCAAACCAGTAGTTGCAATAGTGGGAAGGCCTAATGTAGGCAAATCCACGTTATTTAATGCGCTGGCAGGTGAGATGATATCCATTGTAAAAGATACACCGGGGGTTACCCGTGACAGAATCTACGCAGATGTGACATGGCTGGATAAGTCTTTCACACTGATCGATACAGGTGGTATTGAGCCGGACAGCGGAGATATTATTTTATCACAGATGAGAGAACAGGCACAGATCGCGATCGATACTGCGGATGTCATTGTGTTTATCACAGACGTGCAGCAGGGGCTTGTTGATTCTGATGCAAAAGTGGCAGATATGCTTCGCAGAAGCCAGAAACCAGTCGTTCTTGTTGTAAATAAAGTTGACAGCGTTCAAAAATATATGATGGACGTCTATGAATTTTATAATCTTGGAATCGGAGAGCCGGTAGCAATTTCTGCGGCCAACCGTACCGGTATCGGCGATATGCTGGATGAGATCATTAAGGAATTCCCGGAAGATCTGGATGCAGAAGAAGATGACGATATCCCGAAGGTTGCAGTGGTTGGTAAACCAAACGTAGGTAAATCTTCTCTGATCAACAAACTTCTGGGCGAAGACCGAGTGATTGTTTCTGATATCGCAGGAACTACCAGAGATGCAGTCGATGCCAAAGTAAAATGGAAAGACAGGGAGTACATTTTTATTGACACAGCAGGACTTCGCCGTAAAGGTAAGATCAAAGAAGAGATTGAGCGTTACAGCGTGATTCGTACCGTAACAGCAGTTGAACGGGCAGATGTGGTTGTTGTTGTGATCGATGCAACCGAAGGTGTAACCGAGCAGGATGCAAAGATCGCCGGAATCGCACATGAGCGCGGCAAAGGTGTTATCATAGCTGTCAATAAATGGGATGCAGTTGAAAAGGATGATAAAACCATCTACAAACACACCAACCGTATCCGTGAAGTGCTGGCATACATGCCTTATGCGGAGCTTGTATTTATTTCTGCAAAATCAGGTCAGAGACTTCCAAAACTTTTTGAAACCATTGATGCAGTTATTGAAAACCAGACACTTCGTATCCAGACAGGTGTACTGAATGAGATTCTGTCCGAGGCAGTGGCTATGCAGCAGCCACCGTCAGACAGAGGAAAACGTCTCAAGATTTTCTATATGACACAGGTGGGGGTTAAGCCGCCTACATTTGTGATTTTTGTAAATGACAAAGAACTGATGCATTTTTCATATACAAGATATATTGAGAATAAAGTTCGCGATGCGTTTGGATTCCGCGGAACTTCTCTGAAATTTATTATCCGTGAACGCGGGGAAAAGAGCTGAGTGAAATGTTGGAACGTTTGATCTGTATTCTGATAGGCTATGTTTTTGGCCTGTTTCAGACTTCGTACATTATTGGAAAAATACACAAAACAGATATCCGTGAGCATGGAAGCGGAAATGCGGGCACAACGAATGCGCTGCGTACCTTTGGAAAAAAAGCCGGAGCAATGACACTTCTGGGAGACTGCCTGAAATGCGTGTTTGCAATTGTTGCGGTACGACTGATCTTTAAAGAAAAAAGTGCGGATATCCTGCCGCTGCTCTCTATTTATGCAGCTGCGGGATGCGTGCTTGGACATAATTTTCCGGTAACGCTTGGATTCCGCGGTGGCAAGGGGATTGCTGCATCGGTAGGATTTCTGATCGCATTTGACTGGAGACTGTTTGTTCTCTGTGCAATCGTATTTTTTGTATTATTTTTGGGTACACATTATGTTTCTTTATGTTCTCTGAGCTGTTATCTGGTGGCACTGATCGCAATGATCGTGCGTGGAGAGATGGGCGGCTATGGCATGGACAGAAGTTATACGACAGAAATGTACATAGTAATGGGATTCCTGACGGTGCTGGCTTTCTGGAGGCACAGGGCCAATATTGTCCGCCTTGCAAATGGAACAGAAAACAAAGTTTTCCTTGGAAAAACAAAGAAAGGTTAAAGGTAGCGTAATATGGCAAAAATCAGTGTGTTGGGAGCCGGAAGCTGGGGAACCGCACTTTCCGTTCTTTTGAATAATAATGGGCATGAAGTGCGTCTCTGGTCCAGATTTCAGGAAGAAGTAGATACTCTGAAACAAACAAGAGAGCTTACTTCCAAACTTCCGGGGGTTCATATTCCGGAAAACATTGATCTTACTGCAGACGTGAAGAACTGCGTGGAGACGGCTGAGGTGATTGTTCTGGCTGTGCCGTCCCCTTATGTCAGAGGTACAGCTGAATTAATGGCACCTTATGTAAAAGATGAGCAGATTATTGTCAATGTTGCAAAAGGAATTGAAGAAAAAACTCTGATGACCATGACAGATATCATCAGCGAAGAGATTCCGGCAGCGGGTGTTTATGTGCTTTCAGGACCAAGCCATGCGGAGGAAGTGGGAAGAGGGATTCCGACGACCTGTGTGATCAGCGGACCGAAGAGAGAGACAGCAGAATACCTTCAGGGGATTTTTATGAGCCCTGTATTTCGTGTGTATACAACGCCGGATACACTTGGCGTAGAGCTGGGTGGTTCTCTGAAAAATGTCATTGCTCTTGCTGCCGGTACAGCAGATGGACTTGGCTATGGTGATAATACAAAAGCAGCTCTTATTACCAGAGGAATTGCTGAGATTGCCCGCCTGGGTACGAAAATGGGAGCACATATGGAAACTTTTTATGGACTTTCCGGTATGGGGGATCTGATCGTTACATGTGCGAGTGTACACAGCCGTAACCGTAAAGCAGGCTACCTGATGGGCAAGGGTTATACTATGCAGCAGGCGATGGATGAGGTCAAGATGGTAGTAGAAGGTGTTTATTCTGCTAAGGCAGCCAAGAGTCTGGCTGAAAAATACGATGTGGAAATGCCGATTATTATGGAAGTGAACAAGGTCCTTTTTGAAGATAAGCCAGCAGCGGATGCGGTGCGTGACCTGATGATCCGTGACAAAAAAGTAGAGGCTCCGATGCTTCCGTGGTAGAATGGCACAGACTAAAGAAATCGAAAAAAATATTAGACAAATATAAAACCGGCTGATCCGTCTGCATACGGACCGGCCGGTTTTTGTTGGCTGAAAAGCAAATCTAAAAAACAATATCTCTCAGATCTTCTGGAATAGATGAACTGTGGTAATTCTGATTCAGAGTATCCAGAAGATCCATATCCTCCTGATCGATCGTAAAATCAAAAATCCTTGCATTAGAAGCAATACGCTCTGGATGAACGGATTTGGGAATGACAGAGATTCCCTTCTGTACAGCCCAGCGAAGACCTATCTGTGCTGGCGTGTGTGCATATTTGGTACCAAGTACACATAAGACATCATTGTCCAGATAAGCGCCTCTGGCCAATGGAGCATATGCCTGTACCTGAATGTCGTTTGCCTGACAGTATTCAATAAGCTCTTTTGGATAACAGAGTGGATGACATTCTATCTGATTGACAGCGGGTACGATGCCGGAAACTCTCCGGAGCTCTTCCAGATGGCGAATTTCAAAATTACTGACACCAATGGATAAAGCCCGTCCTGATTCAAGAATCTTTTCCATATCTTTCCATGTGTTCAGAAAGCAGCCAGGTACCGGCCAGTGAATCAGATACAGATCGATATAATCAAGACCGAGACGATCCAGACTGCGCTGAAAAGCACCTTCTACATCACCAAGACGCTGAGCATTGTTCCAGATCTTGGTTGTGATAAAAAGATCTTTTCTTGGAACACCGCATTTGGCAATTCCACATCCGACGAATTCTTCGTTCTTATATGCAGAAGCGGTATCCAAAAGGCGATATCCATTCTGTACAGCGGCGGCAATCGCATCTTCGGCTTCGACTGCGTCAGTTGTTTTATAAAGGCCAAGGCCCAGAAGAGGCATGGTTCTGTCGTTGTTTAAAAATACGGAAGTTGTCAAAATGAATCCTCCTTGCCTGTAAACTCACAATTTTTGTTTATTATACCATATAATTGTGAAAGAAGAAAATCAAATTTGTTAAAAAAATAATACAAGAGAGGCAAGGATTTCTTCTGCATCCAGTCTGATTCTGTCGTTTGGTGATATTTATAAAGATTATTCTTATGTATGGGCCGAAGAGACGGCAGCACCGATCAAGTCTTACCAGGTACGTCTGATGGATTATCACCTGATCGGAGAAGAGTATCAGAGCTTTAACGATACAGACAATGTGTTTGTGATCGCAAAAAAGCTGCCGAATGAAAAGGAATTAAAAAGCGGTGCATATTATCTGATCGACGGTGAAGCGTACGACAACAAAAAAGAAGATTTTGTCTATGTCAAAGGAACAAAACTGAAAGAAGCACTGGAAGAGCGAGGCGTTTCGCTGACTGCTTATACCGGATGACAGACGGCAGAAAAACATGGTTTCTGAAATCATAGATAACATGGTAGGAGAAGAATCGGTTATGGAAGAAAACACACAGGTAAAAAAAGAAGAAGCGGAAATACTGGAAAACGCACAGCAAAACGGAGAAAAGAAATGGAAGAAATATGTCAGGATCGGATTTCTGCTGCTGGTTGCCGTTTTTCTAATTCGCTATTTTTATAAAAATTATGATTCCTACAAGAATCTGGATATTGAGATCAACTGGCCGGTATTTGCCGGGGCACTGCTGTTTTATTTCATTTACGTTTTCACCGGAACTTCTTCAAATCCCAGTTC
>OGWV01001157.1_pt1 | contig 16693 bp, 14 predicted proteins | sample 1576081 | NCBI WGS metagenome assembly OGWV01 (sample SAMEA3541541, study PRJEB24748) | human gut metagenome | biome: human gut; feature: human-associated habitat; material: faeces | place: China | collected 2012 | reverse complement strand
TGAAGTAGGAATGAAACATGGGAGTTTATAACTTTTTATAAGTTTTCAGTAACGGGAGAATGGAATTATGAGTGGAATAAATAATGGAATGAAAAAACGCTGGATATCACTTTATGTAGAAAATCAGGTAGGTGTTTTGTCTAAAATTTCCGGACTCTTTTCTGGAAAGTCATATAATCTGGACAGCCTTACTGTAGGAACAACAGAAGATCCGACTGTATCCAGAATGACAATAGCAACGGTCAGTGACGATGAGACATTTGAACAGATCAAAAAGCAACTTAACCGTACAGTAGAGGTTATTAAAGTCATTGATTTTACAGATGTTTTTGTAAGAATGAAAGAAATTATGTACATTAAAGTTCAAAAATGTACATCGGAGGATAAGGTGGAATGCTTCCAGATCGCGGAGACGTTTAAGGCAAAAGTCATTGACTACGGAAGAGACAGTCTTTTGCTGGAATTTGTACAGACAGGAACCAAAAATGACGCAGTTATCAAGCTGATGAAAGAAGAGTTCAAGAGTATTGAAGTTGTGCGTGGAGGAAGCGTTGGAATTGAGTCTATTAGTATGATGGAAAGATAATTCTAAAAAAACAGAGCGCACTCTTGAATTTTAAATATGATGGTATTATAATAATGCCAGTAGAATAGTTAAAAAATTAAAGTTATATAGATGAACGGAGGAAATTATCATGGAGAAAAAGAACATTGACTGGTCAAACATCGGATTTGGCTACATGCAGACAGATAAGAGATATGTATCCAACTACAAAGACGGAGCATGGGATGAAGGAACTCTTACCTCCGACGCAACCATAACAATCAGCGAGTGCGCAGGTGTACTTCAGTATGCACAGACATGCTTTGAAGGAATGAAAGCTTACACAACAGAAGACGGACATATCGTAACTTTCCGTCCGGATTTAAATGCAGCAAGAATGGCTGATTCAGCAGCAAGACTTGAGATGCCGGTATTCCCGGAGGACAGGTTCGTAGATGCAATCAAACAGGTCGTAGCAGCTAATGCAGCATATGTACCGCCTTACGGATCAGGAGCTACACTTTATGTAAGACCGTATATGTTTGGTTCCAGTCCGGTTATCGGAGTAAAACCTGCAGAGGAGTATCAGTTCCGTGTATTTGCTACACCAGTTGGACCATACTTTAAAGGCGGCGCTAAGCCGATCACAATTAAGGTTTCAGACTTTGACCGTGCCGCACCGCATGGAACAGGTCATGTAAAAGCAGGTCTTAACTATGCAATGAGCCTTCATGCAATCGTGACAGCACACGGAGAAGGATACGATGAGAATATGTATCTGGATGCTGCAACAAGAACAAAAGTAGAAGAGACAGGTGGAGCAAACTTTATCTTCGTAACAAAAGATAATAAAGTCGTAACACCGAAGTCATCTACAATCCTTCCTTCTATTACAAGACGTTCTCTGATGTATGTAGCAGAGCATTATCTTGGACTGGAAGTAGAAGAAAGAGAAGTATACCTTGATGAAGTAAAAGACTTTGCAGAGTGTGGACTTTGTGGAACAGCAGCAGTTATTTCACCAGTTGGCAAGATTGTAGATCATGGCAAAGAAATCTGCTTCCCAAGTGGAATGGAAGAGATGGGACCAATTACAAAGAAACTGTATGAGACATTGACAGGAATCCAGATGGGCCACATTGAAGCACCAGAGGGCTGGATCTGCAAGATCTGTTAATTTGAATTTTGTGTCAATATAAAACTGGGCTTAATATTATGATGTAAAATTCGTATACTAGATGAGGTTGACGGAAAATAGAGAATTTTGTAAAATATTATCAAGACATATGAGCGGGACAGAAACGCGAAAATCTGTCCCGCTCTTTTTACTTATAATTCTACAATTAGAAATAAATCATAGATATAAAAGAAAAGAACAGAGGTTTTGAAGTATGAAGACTTACGATGTGACAGCACTTGGAGAATTACTTATCGATTTTACAGAAAATGGAATCAGTGAACAAGGGAATCCGATTTTAGAAGCAAATCCGGGAGGCGCACCTTGCAATGTGCTTTCTATGTTAGTAAAACTTGGACATAAAGGGGCGTTTATAGGGAAAATTGGTGCAGATATGTTTGGAGATCAGCTTGCTTGTGCAATCCGAGAAGTGGGGATTGATACTACAGGATTGAAGATTGATGAACAAGTACATACGACACTTGCATTTGTTCACACACTGGAAGGTGGAGAGCGTGAATTTTCATTTTATCGAAATCCAGGAGCTGACATGATGTTGTCAGAACATGATTTGGATGAGACACTGATAAAAGACAGTAAATTTTTTCACTTTGGTTCTTTATCTATGACAGATGAAGTGTGCAGACAAGCAACAAGAAAAGCAATAGAGATTGCAGAACAGTCAGGAGCACTCCTTTCTTATGATCCGAATTTACGAGAGCCGTTATGGAAATCCTTGGAAGATGCGAAAGAACAGATATTTTATGGGATGGAGCATTGCAATGTTTTAAAAATTTCAGACAATGAAATTCAGTGGCTGACCGGAAAGGAAGACTATGATGCAGGAATCTTGCTCTTGATGGAGCGATACCACATTCCACTAATTCTTTTATCTATGGGAAAAAATGGAAGCAGGGCTTACACAAACAGATTCAGAGTTGAGAAACCAGCATTTGTCACGGAAGATACGATTGAGACAACAGGAGCTGGAGATGTTTTTTGTGCTTGCATTTTGCATTATATTTTGGAACATGGATGGCATGAATACAATGAAAAAGAACTTGGCGAGATGCTGGAGTTTGCAAATGCAGCAGCATCTATTATAACCACAAGAAAAGGGGCGCTTCGGGTAATGCCCAAGCTAGAGGAGATTTTGCATGTGCAAAGAGGAGAATAAATCAGAAGAAATGAAATATCGCCTGGCGGAAGCTGTGAAAGTCTGCATGAAGACGACACCGGTGGAGAAGATTACGGTAAAGGAAATCGTAGATGCGTGCGGAACGACCAGACAGACATTTTACCGGCATTTTCAAGATAAATACGACCTGGTTAACTGGTATTTTGATAAGATTCTTTTGGAATCATTTGAACATATGGGAGAAGGCGAGACCATCTATGAAGGACTGGTGAAAAAATTCCAGTATATTCAGAAAGAGAAACTTTTCTTTAAAATGGCTTTTAAATCTGATGATCAGAATTGTCTGAGAGACCATGATTTTGAACTGATCCTGGCATTTTATTCAGACCGGATTCAGGAAAAATCCAGGAAGCCATTGTCGGAAGATTTAAAATTTCTGCTGGAAATGTACTGCCAGGGTTCTATTTACATGACTGTACAATGGGTGTTCGGAAGAGTAAAACGCACGCCGGAGGAACTGGCAGCAGATCTCGTGAAAGCGATGCCGGAAGAACTGGCGGGGGGGTTTGAAAGACTGAATCTGCTATGATCCATTCGCGTTACATTTTCACAATTTTGTAACTTTCATTTTGGAGGCAATATTGTTAAAATAAAAACATGAGAGCTGAATAAAAGTAAATTATGTCATGCAAGAAAAGGAGAGATTGAAATGGCAAACAGAATTATGCTGAATGAAACATCTTATCACGGAGCAGGAGCAATCAAAGAGATTGCAACAGAAGCAAAATCAAGAGCATTTAAGAAAGCATTTGTATGCTCTGATCCAGATCTGATTAAATTTGGGGTAACAAAAAAGGTGACAGATGTATTAGATGAGGCTGGGCTCGCGTATGAGATTTATTCTGACATCAAAGCCAATCCTACTATTCAGAACGTACAGAATGGTGTTGCAGCATTCAAGGGCGCTGAGGCTGATTACATTGTAGCAATCGGTGGAGGATCTTCCATGGATACAGCAAAAGCAATCGGTATCATTATTGCTAATCCGGAATTCGAGGACGTAAGAAGTCTGGAAGGTGTTGCGCCAACTAAGAAACCTTGTGTACCGATCATAGCAGTTCCGACAACAGCAGGTACAGCAGCAGAGGTTACGATCAACTACGTTATTACAGATGTAGAGAAGAAGAGAAAATTTGTCTGTGTTGACCCACATGATATGCCGGTCATCGCAGTTGTAGACCCAGATATGATGTCCTCTATGCCAAAAGGACTGACAGCTTCCACAGGTATGGATGCTCTTACACATGCAATCGAAGGATATACAACAAAGGCTGCATGGGAGATGACAGATATGTTCCATATCAAAGCAATCGAGATTATTTCAAAATCCTTAAGAGGAGCAGTTGCAAATGAGAAAGAGGGTCGTGAGGGAATGGCTCTTGGACAGTATATCGCAGGAATGGGATTCTCAAATGTAGGTCTTGGAATCGCTCATTCTATGGCTCATACACTTGGAGCTGTTTATGACACACCACATGGTGTTGCATGTGCTATGATGCTTCCGATCGTTATGGAGTACAATGCTGACTGCACAGGAGAGAAATATAAAGAGATCGCAAGAGCTATGGGTGTCAAAGGCGTTGACGATATGTCTGTAGAAGAATACAGAAAAGCAGCAGTAGACGCTGTTCAGCAGCTTTCTATTGACGTTGGAATCCCAACAAAACTGGAAGCATTAAAAGAAGAGGATCTTGACTTCTTAGCTGAGTCTGCACACGCAGATGCATGCGCTCCGGGTAACCCGAAAGACGCAAGCGTTGAAGATCTGAAGAACCTGTTCAGAAAATTAATGTAATGATTCCAGTGAAAGTGCGAAGCGCGGAGCAATCCGCATGCATTCTGCATTATTACATAATCTAAGATAAGAGAACTCCTGACATTGATATCCAGTGCCAGGAGTTTTTAAATATGCCAGAAAATTAAAATGAGAAGAAAACAGTATAAAACAGTATATAACAGTTGACAACTGTTATATACTGTTTTATACTGTTTGTAACGAAGGAGGAGTTTTATGGATATCATAGTAAACCATTCATCCATGCAGCCAATCTATGAACAGATTGGAGATCAGATAAAAGAAAAGATCATGCATGGTATATTAAACGCAGATACCCCACTCCCGTCAGTTCGTACTTTAGCTAAAGAACTTAAGGTCAGTGCACTGACCGTGAAAAAAGCATATGATGCTCTGGAAGAAGAAGGATTTGTAATTACGATTCATGGAAAAGGAAGTTTCGTAGCATTTGCAGATCAGGGGCTGATGCTGGAGGAGAAGAAAAAGGAAGTGGAAGCTGATTTGGAGATGGCCATCCGAAAAGGCAAAAGCTGTGGAATGACGGATCAGGAATTACTGGAGTTGTTTCAGATTGTTTTGGAGGATTGATAAGTATGTTGAAATTTGAAGGTGTGAAAAAGCACTATGAAGATTTTGAATTGAATCTTACCCTGGAAGTACCAGAAGGTTATGTTACCGGACTGATCGGAGCCAATGGTGCAGGAAAAAGTACAGCATTCAAAGCAGCATTAGGTCTGATCAGACCAGATGCAGGTGTTGTAAAGATGTTGGGAAAAAATGTAGAAGATTTTACAGTGCAGGATAAAGAGCGGATTGGAGTTGTTCTGGCTGATTCCGGTTTCAGTGGATATTTACGTGTGAAAGACATACTTCCGATGCTTGAAAGTATGTACCATAAGTTTCAGAAAGAAGATTTCCTGGAAATGTGCAAAAAATATCAGTTGCCATTAGACAAAAAAATCAAGGAATTTTCAACGGGAATGAAACGTAAATTACAGATTGCAGCGGCAGTTTCACATGGCGCAGATGTGTTGTTTATGGACGAATCGACCGCAGGACTGGACGTTATGGCAAGAGACGAGATGTTAGATATTTTACGAGAGTATATGGAAACACCAGGACGATCTATCTTAATCAGTTCACACATTTCCACAGATCTGGAAGGAATCTGTGATGACATTTATATGATTGATGAAGGAAAGATTCTTTTGCATGAAGAGACCGACAAACTTTTGGATCAGTATGGACTTTTAAAGGTGAAGGCAGACCAGTACGAGGCGCTTGACAAGGCGTACATTTTGGCGCATAAGAAAGAAGAGTATGGTTATAGCTGCCTGACAAATGAACGGCAGTATTATCAGGAAAACTATCCGGATATCACCATTGAAAAAGGAAAAATTGATGATGTGATCATTATGATGAAAAGGGGGCAGCAAGAATGAAAGGATTGTTGATCAAAGATTACAAACTCATGTTGGGACAAAAATCCTTTTTGGGAATGGCAGCTCTTATGTCAGTGTTATATCTCGCTATTTATAAAGACCCTACATTTGCTGTTGTATTCATTACGGTCATGTGTACTATGTTTACAGTTAGTACACTAAGTTATGATGAATATGAAAATGGAATGGCTTATTTGTTCACACTTCCAATCAGTAGAAACACATATGTATTAGAAAAGTATGTATTTGCATTGGTGAATAGCACCGCGACTGGAGTGACCATGTATGCTATGGCATATGGTGTCGTTAAAATCCGCGGACTGGCGATATCACAAAGTGATATGTATTCAGGTCTGGCCGGTGCCTGCTTTGTATCAATTATTATGATAAGCTATATGATTCCGTTGTATATAAAGTTCGGAATAGAAAAGAGCAGAATTGTGTCAGTAAGCGGAATGGCAGCTATATTTTTAATACTGTACCTGGGAATAAAAATATCAAAAGAACGGAATGGGGCGATACTGAAAATCATAAGTCGAGCTGAAAAATTAAGTGATGGAATTGTAATTTTACTGATTTTTGCAGTTTCGGTTATATTAATTTGCATTTCACTAGTGTGCGCAATGAAAGCAATGAAAAAGCGCGAATTTTAAAAAGGGACAGGTGTGAGAAACAATAAAGACTGAGAATACGTGATGGTAAAAAAATTGGAGACGGGGTTTTTTTAGAAAAACCCCGTCCCCAATTTTTTAAAAATGCAGTTTTATTGTCTGTGGCTTGCAATTATCAGCCGTACTGTCCGGTACAGATAAGGCTTATATTCTTCGATGGGCAGTGGTTCGTTATATAAGATTGAATTATATGCCGTGGATCCGGTCAGTTCTACGATGGTGAATAGCATAACGTCCGGACATTCGTATTTGTAAGAATCTTCATTAACGAGATTGAGAAATTCTTCATAAAAATCTGGTTCGGTCCGTTCTTCGGTGAGAAGGGCGGAGCGAAGTGCGCCCATGACTAGATTCTTGGAAATAAAGTTTAACAATGCCTTATTGCTGGCGAGAGCATCTATAATGTAATCAATGATAAAGATTAATTGTTCTTCCAGCCCGGAAATGTCTGCTTTCCGTAATGCTTTTGCTGCTTTCTCAAATAGTTCATGAGTCTTGAAAGCGGTAAGTTTATTCTTGATATCATATTTGTCTTTAAAATATAAATAGAAAGTTCCTTTTGCAACACCGGCTTTTTCTACAATATCAGAAATAGCAGTAGCATTGATACCTTTTGTGGTAAAAAGTTCGTATGCGGTGTTGAAGAGGGCTTCTTTTTTCTTTTTTTTATTTTCGTCTACTTTTCCCATGATTATCCTCTTTTCTGTTCAACAGCAATTATAACTGTACGGCAAGGTAATGTGCAAGTTAATTTTTTGCTTAAAGGTAGAAAACGTGAGTGCATTTCTAATGTATGATTGTAAAAATAATGTGTCATATTTTTATTGATGAAAATATTTTAACACAAAAATGACCGATAGTCAAAAAATATATTGACTATTGGTCATTTTTGGTGTATTATGCTGTTTGAAAAAGAAAATGACTAACAGTCATAAATGAAAGGGAGAAGGAGTTATGGTTAACTTTGGAAAGAAAGTGGTGAAATACAGAGTATTGATACTGATACTTGGCGTGCTGTTGCTGATTCCGTCAGTCTTCGGTTATCTGAATACCCGGGTCAATTATGATGTGCTGACTTATCTTCCAGACAATATCGAGACGATGAAAGGACAGGATATTCTGGTGAATGATTTTGGAACCGGAGCATTTTCTATGTTCATTGTTGATGGTATGGAAGAGAAAGATGTAGCGGAACTGAAAGAGAAGATTGAGAAAGTCGATCATGTGGCAAATGTAATATGGTACGACTCTATTGCAGATATTTCCGTGCCGATGAGTATGTTGCCGGACGACATTTACGATGTATTTAATTCCGATACCGGAACGATGATGGCGATTTTCTTTGATGAGGGAACATCTTCAGATGGAACGATGGATGCAATTGCACAGATCCGGAAAATTGCCGGCAAGCAATGTTTTTTAAGTGGAATGTCTGCAGTAGTTACGGACACGAAGAATCTGGCAGAAAAAGAGACTCCGGTCTATGTACTGATTGCCGTTATTTTGGCGGTCATTGTACTTGGACTGACAATGGAATCATTTTTCATACCGTTACTTTTTATGCTGAGTATCGGAATGGCAATCATTTACAATCTGGGAAGTAACTATTTTATGGGAGAAATTTCTTATATTACGAAAGCGTTGGCAGCGGTATTGCAGCTAGGTGTTACGTTGGATTATTCCATTTTCCTGATGCACAGTTATGAAGAACAGCAGGTGAGATACGACGGAGATAAGAAGCGTGCCATGGCACATGCGATTTCCCAGACATTTTCATCAGTTATGGGAAGTTCCATTACAACAATTGCCGGATTTATTGCACTTTGCTTTATGTCCTTTACACTGGGACTGGATATCGGAATCGTTATGGTAAAAGGAGTTATCTTTGGAGTGATTGCATGTGTGACCATTCTTCCGTCTATGATTCTTTGTTGTGACAAAATCATTGAGAAGACGAAGCATAAACCATTCCTCCCGGATATTGGAAGAATTTCTGACAAGGTTACGAAACGATACCTGGTATATGTAGTATTGTTTTTGTTATTCTTATTTCCTGCAATTTATGGAAATAACCATACAGCAGTTTATTACAACCTGGACGAGACATTACCAAAGGATCTGCCAAGTATCATTGCAAATGAAAAGTTAAAAGAAGATTACGATATGAATACAACGCACATGATTCTGGTGGACAGTTCCGTATCTTCAACAGATGTCAATAAAATGATAAAAGAAATGGATAAGGTAGACGGTGTCAAATGGGCACTTGGGCTGGACTCTCTTGTAGGTCCGTCAGTTCCGTCTGATATGATTCCGGAGTCCGTATCCAGTATGCTGAAAAATGATAAATATCAGCTGCTTCTTGTAAACTCTGAATATAAGGTAGCATCTGATGAAGTCAATGCCCAGATTAAGACATTGAATAAGATTTTGCACAAATATGATAAGACCGGAATGCTGATTGGTGAAGGACCGCTGACCGCAGATCTGATTGATATTACAGATCAGGATTTTAAGACAGTCAGTGCAGTATCCATTGGAATTATATTTGTCATTATCCTTGTGTTATTCAAATCCATTTCACTTCCGGTCATTCTGGTAGGTGTTATTGAATTTGCAATCTTTGTAAATATGGGAATTCCTTATTACACAGGCACGAAGCTTCCGTTTGTTGCTTCTATCGTTATCGGAACGATTCAGCTGGGATCTACGGTTGACTATGCAATCCTGATGACGACAAGATATAAGCGTGAACGAAACCATGGGGCAAATAAACATGATGCCATTACGACAGCCCACCGTGTATCAGCACAGTCCATTATGGTCAGTGCCTTAAGTTTCTTCGCAGCGACCATCGGAGTCGGACTTTTTTCCAACATTGATATGATCAGTTCGCTGTGTATCCTGATGGCAAGGGGAGCGCTGATCAGTATGGTAGTCGTAATCTTCGTACTGCCATCCATGTTTATGGTATTTGACAAAGTAATCGTAAAAACAAGTAAAGGTTTTCTGCCGAAAGAGGCATAAGATTCACAGGAGGGATCACTATGAACGGAAATAAAAAAATCGCAAAAAAAATTGTAGCAGGATCTATGGCTGTCATGATGGCTGCCGGACTTGCCGGAACATATGAATATCACAGTAATGCTATGCAGGTACAGGCAGCAGAGCAAAAGGACAAAGACACTCAGGAATTAAAAGAGACTGCGGAAAATGTATTGGCAGACCACGCAACAGATTCTGAGGATACAGGATTTTCAAAAGAGGAATCTGTGTATGTAAAAGCAGATGCAAGTGGAAATGTAAAGAAAACGACGGTATCTGAATGGCTGAAAAATCCGGAAAAAGGAACCATTTCTGACACATCTGAATTGAAAGATATTAAAAATGTAAAAGGTGACGAAACATTTGAGACAGGAAGCAACAACGTAAGCTGGAAGTCTGAAGGAAATGACATTTACTATCAGGGAACAATAGATAAAGAGCTCCCGGTAGATGTGAAAGTATCCTACAAACTGGACGGAAAGAGCATTTCCCCGAAAGATCTGAAAGGTAAAAGCGGAAAGGTTGAGATTCAGTTTAGCTATGACAATAAATCAAAACAGACTGTCAATGTAAATGGTGAAGATGTAGAAATGTACACACCATTTACCATGGTCAGTGCAATGATGCTTTCCTCTGATGAGTACAGCAATGTGTCTGTTGAAAATGGAAAACTTATTTCTGACGGAGATAAAAATATTGTAGTCGGAGTTGCATTCCCGGGACTTGCAAATGATCTGAATCTGAAAGATCTGGATATGGACATTGATATTCCGGAGACAGTAACAATTACAGCAGATGTCAAAGATGCAACAGTCGGAACAAGTATTACAATGGCTTCCGCAGAGCTGATGAATGAATTCGGACTGGACGACATCGACAGCTTTGATGACTTGCAGGATTCTATCGATGACCTGGAAGATGCAACAAATCAGTTGGTAGATGGATCAAAGGAAGCAGCAGATGGATCAAAAGAGCTGGCAGATGGAGTCGGAACATTGAATGATGGAGCCGGAACACTGGCAAGTGGAGCCGGAACACTGGCGGACGGTGTGAATACATTGAATGAAAAGAGTGGAACACTGGTCAGCGGAGTGAACACACTGGCGAGCGGCGTCGGAACCTATACAGCAGGTGTAGCATCAATTGCAAAAAATTCTCAACTGATAAGTGATAATATGCAGAGTTTGCAAGGCGGAGTAAATAAGTTAGAAGAACAAATTGCTGCTCAAGCTACGCAGGGACTTGGTGAAATAAAAACTAATATTAATAATGCAAAAACAGGAGTTGATCAGATCAATAGTGCAATTACAACATCTTTAGGAGAAGGAAAACCAGGAGTTCAAGGAATTTTATCAAATGCATCACAGGCTTTGACGGGAGCAGATGTTACAATTGATCAAAATGATGTAAATGTTACAGTAAATTCTGTAAGTTTAAAGAATTCTGAAAGTGTTAATAAAATTATTGAAGATAGTGCTTTGTCTGATGATGAAAAAAATGCATTAAAGAATGCTATAAATAGTGCAATAACAAAAGACAATATGAACATTGAATATAAAGTAGAGTTGAATGAAAATGGAAATAGCAAATTGAATTCTGCACAACAGAAAATAGCTACTGCGAATGGATTGGTTACAACTGCAAACGGTGCTTTAAGTCAGCTTAGTGACTCCATGAATACCATTTCTGGAGGTTTATCAGCATTAGCAGGAGAAAATGGTATTGGTCAATTAGAAGCTGCATTTGCAAAAAATGGATCTGTAGATCAAGGATTTGCACAGCTTGGTCAAGGTGTGTCAGAGCTTGCGGCAGGAACACAGGCATTAGCAGATGGAGCAGCAGAATTGAATAAAAACAGTGCACCGCTTATGGCTGGTGTTACTTCCTTAAAAGACGGTGGTTCTCAGCTTGCAAGTGGTGTTAGCCAGTTAGCAAGTGGTGCTAATCAGGTTGCTGACGGAGCCGGAACATTGGCTGGTGGAACTCAGACATTATTAGATGGAGCCAACACATTAGCAGATGGAAACCAGACTCTGGCAGACGGAATGCAGGAATACAAAGAAGAGGCAATTGATAAACTGACAGATCTCTTCAATGGAGATATTAGTGGTGTGACAGATCGAATTGATGCAATGACTAACCTTGCAAAAGAATACAAATCATTTGCAGGAATCAGTGACGGAGTATCCGGAACAACAAAATTCATCATTGAGACAGAAGGTATCGACGATTAGTCATTTCTTCATTACAAATGTACAGAGAAATAAACAAACACAGGGCGGGAGTGAAAAGACTTCCGTCCTTTTCGATATCATTTCTTAAGGAAAAGATAAGAAAATATTTCTTGAGATTATCACATGACTATGTGATTCTATCTACACGCAGACGATGGTTCTAATTATCTGCAAAGTATCTATATTGATTTCATTCATTTTCGGAGCCAGAAGAATCGGCAGCAATTCCTAAAGTGATGATAAGCAGACAGATAAATTAAGTTTGAAAAAATGAAGTGAAATTTTCTTCATATACTGGAATATACTGAAAGTATATGTTAATCTATAAGTAGAAATCATAGCATTTTCTTTTGAACAGACATTTATCTGCAAAAAGAAAATGCTATGGCAACAAATTCCGAGTATCAGGCGAAGCTTTTAAAAGAACTGGGGCTGTAGACGACATGTTTAATGTATATACTAGTAGTTTTCGATAGTTTTCAGAAGCAAAATCTGCATTGTTTACTAGTTGGCATATCCGGAAAAATAAGATATAATGGACGATGGTAACGGATACGCTACCTGGAATATGATACGAAAGTATAGAAGGAGTCTTTCTGAATATGGAAGCTTATACGAGTTTTGCGAGGGTATATGATACCTTCATGGATAATGTGCCGTATAAAGAGTGGGCGGATTATCTGGGAAAAATATTAAAGGAATATGGAATTGATGACGGGCTTGTTCTGGATCTTGGCTGTGGAACTGGAAGCATGACAGAAATGCTGGCTTCATCCGGTTATGATATGATCGGTGTGGATAATGCAGAAGAGATGCTGGAGATTGCTATGGAGAAGAAGGTCGAGAGTGGACATGATATTTTGTATCTTCTTCAGGATATGCGGGAATTTGAATTATACGGAACGGTCAGAGCGGTTATAAGTGCCTGCGATTCTGTGAACTATATTACGGACGATGAGGACCTGACGGAAGTTTTCCGGTTGGTGAATAATTATCTGGATCCGGAAGGGCTGTTTGTATTTGATTTTAATACGGAATATAAGTATCGGGAGATACTTGGAGAACAGACAATTGCAGAAGACCGTGAGGAATGCAGCTTTATCTGGGATAATTATTACGATGAAGACGAACGGATCAATGAATATGAACTGACTCTTTTTGTGCGGGACGAAGAACAACCACAGCTTTATCGTAAGTATCAGGAAGAACATTTTCAGAGAGCATATACGCTGGAGCAGATCAGACATATGCTTACTGAGGCAGGACTTGAATATGTAACTGCCTACGATGACTATACAAAAGAAAGTCCACATGACCGGAGTGAGAGAATCTGCGTAGTGGCAAGAGAACATGGGAAAGGATTGGCATAAGATAGATGATGGAAGATTATATTGTAAGAGCGACGGCAGCAGGAGGACAGATGCGTGCATTTGCTGCGACAACGAAAAACCTTGTAGAGTCTGCAAGAGTGCATCATAATACAAGCCCGGTTGCGACTGCCGCACTTGGAAGGACACTGACAGCAGGGGCAATCATGGGAAGTATGATGAAAAATGATACAGATATGCTGACACTTCAGATTCGTGGAGACGGCCCAATCGAGGGCATCACTGTAACTGCAGACAGCCATGCAAATGTAAAAGGATATGTTGGAAATCCGGACGTGATGCTGCCGCCAAAGAATGGCAAGCTGGACGTCGGAGGAGCAGTTGGTATCGGTCTTTTGCAGGTGATTAAAGATATGGGACTCAAAGAGCCTTATGTGGGACAGACAATTCTTGTAAGCAGTGAGATCGCAGAAGATCTGACTTATTATTTTGCAAGTTCCGAGCAGGTACCTTCCTCAGTGGGACTTGGTGTTCTGATGAATAAAGATAATACTGTACGCTGTGCAGGTGGATTTATTATTCAGTTGATGCCATTTGCAACAGAAGAGACTATCAGCCAGTTGGAGGAGAATTTGAAGGATGTGACTTCTGTTACAGATTTTCTGGACAAGGGCTATACACCGGAGCAGATGTTAGAGAAACTGATCGGACATCTGGATCTTGAAATCACAGATACTATTCCAACACAGTTTTACTGTAATTGTTCTAAAGAACGCGTAGAGCAGGCAGTTGCAAGTATCGGAAAGAAAGACATTCAGGAAATGATCGATGAAGGAAAAGACATCGAAGTAAAATGTCATTTTTGCAATACGGCATATAACTATACAGTCGAAGACTTGAAGAACATTCTGAAAAGAAGTAAGAAATAATCAGGTGAATAGACCGGATAATAGAATGGTAGAGAGAGAATTGCGGTCAATTTATGACCGCAATTCATTATAAGATATTAGATGTAAATTTATATGGAGGAAGATTATGAGACATGGTTTTATAAAAGTCGCGGCAGCAACACCGGATATCCGGGTAGCGGATGTGGATTACAATAAAGGGCAGATTATAAAGCAGATGGATGAGGCAGCAGAAGCAGGTGCCAAGATTATTGTATTTCCGGAGCTTTGTATTACAGGATATACATGCAGTGATCTTTTCCTTCAGGATATTTTATTAAATAGTGCGAAAAAAGCACTTGTAGAAATTGCAGAACATACAAAAAATCTGGATGCGCTTGTGTTTGTGGGAGCCCCTATTGCAGTTGGCGGGGAACTTTATAATGTAGCAGCAGCTTTGAACCATGGAAATATATTAGGTTTCACAACGAAGAGCTTTCTGCCCAATTATGGGGAATTCTATGAGATGCGCCAGTTCCGTCCGGGACCGAAAAAAGCAGAGAAAATTCTGTTTGGCGGAAAAGAGATTCCATTTGGACCGCAGCTTTTATTTGTGGAAAATCAGATGGCTAATCTGATCGTGTCAGCAGAAATCTGTGAGGACGTGTGGTCACCGGTTCCACCGAGCATTGAGGCGGCAAGAGAGGGAGCGACTGTGATCGTCAACTGTTCGGCCAGTGATGAGACGATTGGAAAGGCTTCTTACCGGGAGGCATTAATTTCCGGGCAGTCTGCAAGGCTGATCAGCGGGTATATCTATGCCAACGCAGGAGAAGGTGAATCGACTACAGATCTTGTATTTGGCGGACATAATCTGATTGCGGAAAATGGAACGATTCTGGCAGAGGCGAAGAGATTTTCGAACGGGATTATTTATACAGAATTTGATGTACAGAAAATTGCGAATGAACGCAGAAAAAATACGACATTTACAGAGACACAGGAACATGTACTTCCGAGGATTCCGTTTGGATTAGAACAGACAGAAACTATTCTTACAAGAACATTTCCGTCCAGACCATTCGTCCCTCGTGATGATCAGGAGAGGGCAAAGCGTTGTGAGGAGATTTTAACAATTCAGGCGATGGGACTGAAAAAGCGGCTTGCACATACTCATGCAAAAAGTGCAGTAGTTGGAATATCCGGAGGTCTGGATTCTACATTGGCACTGCTTGTGACAGCCAAGGCATTTGATGCACTGGGACTTGAGCGCAGCGGTATTACGGCAGTGACCATGCCGTGTTTTGGAACGACAGACAGAACGTATCAGAATGCATGTAAAATGTCTCTGAAAGTCGGAGCAACTCTCAGAGAAGTCAGAATCGGTGATGCAGTTATGCAGCATTTTAAAGATATTGGACATGACCCACAAGACCACAGCGTAACTTATGAAAATTCACAGGCGAGGGAGCGGACACAGGTGCTTATGGACATTGCCAATCAAACTGGAGGACTTGTAATCGGAACCGGAGATATGTCAGAACTGGCACTTGGCTGGGCGACCTATAATGGAGATCATATGTCTATGTACGGAGTAAATGCTTCCGTGCCAAAGACGCTGGTCAGACATCTGGTTCATTATTATGCAGACACTTGTGAGGATCCATCGTTGAAAGAAGTGCTTTATGATGTGCTTGATACGCCGGTAAGTCCGGAACTTCTGCCGCCAAAAGACGGTGAAATCGCGCAGAAGACAGAAGATCTTGTAGGACCATATGAACTTCATGACTTTTTCCTGTATTATTTCCTGAGAATGGGATATGAGCCAGGAAAGATTTACCGGATCGCGAAGCTTTCCTTTGCCAGGGAGTACATGATAAGAACCACATATATAATAGGAAGAAAGAACATCCAGGCATAATCAATAGAATATCGAAGTGACGTTCCACCCATTGTGGTTGTTATATAACACATTGCAAAAGCAACTACCAAAGCTGTCATTACGAAGCCTCTGTTTCCTGTTTCTTTTACGATTCTTCTGCCGGTCCATGGAATCAGAGCAAGCAGCCACATAATAGGATAAGCAAATATTCCCATACAAGCCATGCTGTAGAAGAAGCCCATGTAATTACTACTTGTCGTTGTCGGATTTAAGTATGGAAAAACCGAACTTACGCTTGGCGGCATTAACAAGCCTTTGCTTATTGCCACAGGAAGTTTTCCAATATCCGTTATATGGTAGTAACTTGTATCGTACACAGTTAATTGATACTTTGCTCCAAACTCTGTAATACTTCCGAAACGAATATAATTGTAATACATTAGAGCAATTCCAATCACCAAATATGGCAAGGCAAATGTTATTATCTCTT
>OGWV01001156.1_pt1 | contig 16703 bp, 14 predicted proteins | sample 1576081 | NCBI WGS metagenome assembly OGWV01 (sample SAMEA3541541, study PRJEB24748) | human gut metagenome | biome: human gut; feature: human-associated habitat; material: faeces | place: China | collected 2012 | reverse complement strand
AATCGCGGGGCACGCGAGGATAGCTTGTAGATACTTGGCTCAGTAGAGCCATTGAACAAGAAGCCCCCACTTCAAAATCAGAGATTTAAGTGGTGGGAGCATGTCACAACAATAGAAATTGTATCGCAACAGCGATATAATAAATAAAAGATCATATGCCTGACATGGGAAATATAAGAATCAAGGATGAAAATATGAATAAAACAACAATCATAACCAACGTACAAACCCATCTTTTTGAGCTGCAAGACTTAAAATACCGCGACTTCCATGCAAAACTAATGCCGACAGTCAACAAAGAAAAGATCATCGGTGTCCGGACGCCGGCACTTCGTGTATTTGCGAAGAAGTATGGAAAAACGGATGAAGCAAAAGAATATCTGCAGATACTGCCACATCAGTACTACGAAGAAAATAATTTGCACGGACTTTTGATCGAACAGATTAAAGACTATGACACATGTCTGGAAGAACTGGAACGTTTTCTTCCGTATATTGATAACTGGGCGACCTGCGATATGCTTGCGGTCAAGGTAATGAAGAAACATCTGGATACATTTATAGATGAAGTATACCGATGGATGGAATCCGACCATGCATATACCATCCGGTTCGGTATCAGTATGCTGATGCGCTATTATCTGGAAGATACATTTCAGATGGAGTACCCGGATAAAGTGGCACAGATCCGTTCGGAAGAATATTATGTAAATATGATGCGTGCATGGTATTTTGCGACGGCGCTTGCAAAGCAGTATGATAAGATTCTTCCATTTATCGAAAAGCAAAAATTAGATGTCTGGACGCATAATAAGACGATCCAGAAAGCTATCGAAAGTTACCGGATCACGCCAGAGCAGAAAGAATATCTGAGAGGGTTAAAGATTAAAAAATGAAATCCATATCCATTTATACGATCACAAGAAATCAGAATATCGAACAGCTGCAAAAACTGGAACGTCAGTTATCCGGAAGAGACTATTTTCTGAAAATGCGGGAATGGGAACTTGAAAGTATGAAAGCACTGACAGCCGAATTGGAAACCTGCATGGAGGATGTATATGCACTCCGTTTCTTTTATTCGTTTCAGATTCCGAGACTTGGAAAAGAATTTGACCTTTTGCAGATCAAGGAAGATCAGATTATTAATATTGAATTAAAAAGCGGTGTGGTATCGGATGAGGCCATTCGCAGACAGCTTTTGCAGAACCGTTATTATCTGTCGGTGCTTGGAAGAACGATTCATTCGTATACTTATATCAGCAGCCAGAACCGCCTGGTAAGACTGACGAATCATGATCATATCGCAGAGGCAGACTGGGACGAATTATGCAGAGCTTTGAAAAGAGAAAGTCCGGATTATGACGGGAATATCGAAGAACTGTTCCGCGCAGAACTCTATCTGATCTCACCGCTCAGAGAGCCGGAACGCTTTTTACAGAAAGAATATTTTCTGACGGCACAGCAAAGAGATATCGAACGACAGATCCTGAAAGGAATCCGTGCAAAACATTCCGACTATTACTGGTTCAGCGGACTTCCGGGGACGGGAAAGACGTTGCTTCTGTATGATCTGGCAATGAAATTGTCAGTGCGTCAGCGGGTCTGCATGATTCATTGCGGGGAATCAGGAAATGACTGGAGACTTTTGCATAAACGTCTGCGCCGGATAAAGTTTCTGTCTGCCGGTCAGTTATCGTTTCAGACAGTAAAGCAGCCGATAACCCAAAACGTGTGTACGGAAGAACCCTCTGATATATTTTTAGAATCATACAGTGCTATTCTGGTGGATGAAGCACATCTGCTTTCCATGGAACAATTAAAGATATTAGAAGAGCGTAAAAAACAAATCCCGGTAATCTTTTCCAGCGATACGGAAGATATGATCTCGCCTGAAGAACTGGATCGTAAAATACCGCAGCGGCTTGCCGGTCTGCCGGATGTGCAGAGCTTTCATCTGACGAATCGTATCCGTACAAATGCAGAGCTATCTTCCTTTATCCAGAATATGATGGATTTGTCACGTAGAAAAGGGAAGAATGGATATCCCAATATTGAAGTAGTGTATGCGAATGATGATACAGAAGCAGCATATTTGTTACAAGGCTATATGAGACAGGGCTATCTTATGAATTCAGATGTGAGGGATGTGAACCGTCTGGCGGTCGTGATAGATGAACGGTATTATTATGATGAGGACAGTTATCTCCGTACGAGAAAGATTTGTGAAGATGCATATGAGACAACTTGTACAACAATGTGTAGAGACAGGAAATCAGATGTAAGGATTCTTTTTCACCAGTTGAATCAGGCAAAAGAGAAACTGGCAATTGTGATCAAGGATAATCCGGAAGTGTATGATACGATTTTGAATCTATTATAGAAAGAAAAATTGCCTGGTTTCGAAATGCATGGTATAATATCTCTCAGGTAAAATATTGAATCAGAGAGGTTTTTACAATGGGAGAAAAAAATTACAGTAAAGTACCTGTATTTGAAAATGGACTGGCACAGCCTGTTTTCAAATTCACAGACGGAAAGACAGGAGAAAACTATGATCCTGCCACATCAAGTATCGTAAGATACTGCGTATATGTGGAATCTGACTACGACATGGACGGTGATGGAAAAAGAGATCTCGTCAAAGCATTTATTCAGGTTCCGAGAAGTGCTGTAGAAGGCAGTTATAAGGCGGCAACATTATATGAAGCACGTCCGTATTGTGCAGGAGTGCAGGCAGACGGATATGATCATATGAAAGAAGTAGAAAGCAAAGAATACCGCAAATTTGACTTTGCAGATCTTGACAAAGAAGTGCCTGCACGTATTCCGGAAGGGACGATCAGTGCCATGGATCTTGCATTAAAGGCAGATCCGGCAGACTGGTATTATCCGGATAAAGGAAACAATAACAGCATGGTATATGAGAATCTGGATAATTTTAATTATTATCTGGTACGTGGCTTTGCAGTGGTCGTAAGTGCCGGATTCGGAGCACTTGGTTCAGACGGATTTAACTATGTCGGTTCCGAATATGAACGGGATGCGTTTAAGTCTGTTGTGGAATGGTTACATGGTGACAGAGTGGCTTATGAAGATCGTGAAGGAAAGATTCAGACGAAGGCAGACTGGTCCAATGGAAATGTTGCCATGACCGGAAGATCTTATGCCGGAACCATGCCATTTGCAGTTGCAACGACAGGTGTGGAAGGACTGAAAACAATCGTTCCGGTTGCAGGTATCGCAGACTGGTATACACAGCAGAATATGCAGGGTGCACAGCGTTACTGGCCAAAAGAGATGCTGAACAGTTTCCTGGCATATTTCTGTTCCAGCCGTTATAATGATGAGACATTGTCAGAAAAGCAGTTGGATGATATTGCAGCATTCCATCATGAGTTAAGTCTCCAACAGTTAAAATGTGGATTCGATTATGATCCGGAATTTTGGGGAGCCGGAAACTACCGTCTGCATGCAGACCAGATCAAGTGCAGTGCGCTGATCGTACATGGATTCAATGATGAAAATGTATCTACAAAACAGTTCGAAATGATGCATACCGCATTCGAACAGGCAGGACAGACTGTGAAACTGATCCTTCATCAGGGTCCACATATCACACCGACCATGGCGAATAAGAATTACGGAATCCTGATCGATGGAAAATTCTATGATGATATCGTAAATGAATGGATATCCCATTATCTGTACGGAGTAGAAAATGGTGCCGAAAAGATGCCGGAAGTACTTGCTCAGACGAACTATGATCAGAAAAAATGGGAAACAGAAAGTGCATGGGAAACAGAGTATACCATGAAGCTTACTTCAAAAGAAGAGAGTAAGACAGTGATTGATACAGACTGGGAAAAAGCCGGTGTCAGTGCAGAAAACTTTGATGATGTGATGGCACTGAAGTCTACAAATATGGCTCAGCGTTATGTGACAGATCCATTTGAAAAAGCCGTGACTGTACAGGGAACGGTATGCCTGAACTTAAAGGCAGCATTAAAAGACGGAAATATCGAAACAGATTTCGATCCGGAAAACAGAAACGATGTGGATACACTGACCATGCAGCTTGGTAATTCCAAAGTATCCGGCAAAATGGATGATGTAGAGATTGCAGTGCTTCTCTGTGATGTATGTGACGAAGAATTCGACAGTATCCAGACTGTAGATCCGGAAAGAAATATTGTTCCGGTCACGACAGTAAAAGAAGGCGGAATCATGAATGGCGGAGATCTTCCGGCATTTGATGAGGCAGAATTCAATACTGTACATAAAAAATACCGTGTGATCACACGTGCATTTGCAGATCTGTGTAATCCGGAAGCAGGTTACGCACCGGAAACGGCACAGAACAGCATCGAGCTTAAAAAAGGTGAATATCATGATTATACCGTATATCTCAATGCGACAAGATATACTGTAGAGCCGGGACACAGACTTGCAGTAGTTGTTGCAACAGAAGATCCGGTAAACTGCCTGATCCATAAGACATATTCGGTAGAGATTGATGACAACTCTGTGATGGTGGAAGTTCCTGTGACAAAAGCGAGTGAGGACATGGGACTGAATAAAGCGGAATAGATAGAATATCTATCGGAAATGAGAAAAGTACGAGCTGCTGGTTGAAATATTAGAAGTAAATGATTGAAAAAATAAGAACTGCTGTTTTAGGAGTAAAGTCTTAAAATAGCAGTTCTTTTGTGTTGCCATGTGTTCGTAAGGAGCTGCTTGGCTGCCAAAACATCTGTAAGGAGCTTTGCCAATGGTAAGTTTTTTGTATCAGCAGACGTTTTTTCAAGAATTCATGGCCACAAATCCCGGAATTCATGGCCAGTTATAACAATATTTGTAACTATCGTGGTACAATGAATGCAATAATTATGTGAATAAATACGGAGAAAATATAAATGTTTCAGATAGCAATGATAGAAGATGAAGAACATACAAGACAGGAAGTGGAAAGACTTATTAGCCGGGAGTTCGAGAAACTTAAGGTGCAGGATATAACTACCGAAATATATAAAACAGCCGAAGAATTTCTGGAAGTTAAGAAGCACTACGATGTAGTTATCTCAGATATTGATCTTCCGGGGAAAAGCGGGATCGATCTGGGAAGAATTTTAAAGGCAGAACAAAAAGATATCTGCCTGGTATTCCTGACATCGTACGCCGAATTTGCAGTGGATAGTTATGTCCTCGAGGCATATCAGTATATTTTGAAAAGAGATATGAAGGAACGTTTGCCGGCAGTATTACAGAAAATTTATCAGGAAAAGCAAAAAGAGAGCCAGAATTTCTTCTGGATCGGTGGGGTGACGGACCAGAGAAAATTATATCATAAAGACATTATCTGTATCCGCAAGGTCAAAGGGCAGAAGTATGTTGAATTTGTAATGGTAAATGGTGCATACAAAGAACGTCTGGCACTGCATCAGATTTTTGAAGATTTGAAAAGCCCGGCTTTTATATTTGCCGGAAGAAGTTATATTATCAATATCGATCATGTGGATCGGATCACGACGGCTGCCATCTATCTGGAAGACGGGATTAAGATTCAGGCAGGGGCAGAGACTATTCAGGATGTGAAGACACGGATCATGGAATATTGGAGAAATGTAGAATGAAAAAGTTGTAACATCCGGAACTGGTGTCATCCGAATTGATAGAACTTTTGAAGTATATGGAACACAGCACGGAAGAAGTGTCAGAACAGTGTAAAAGTGAACGGATTCAAAAGATACATAGACGAGTTTGTCGGATTAAAGCAAGTGAAAAAACAGAGGTGAAGTATATGAAGGCATGGGAAGAAAAATTGCTGGAAAGACAAAAAGAAAAAAGAGAATTGCTCAGAAAAATGAATCATAAGATGTCCATTGAGGAAATTGCAGATGTATTGGATATGGATGTTTCAGAGGTGAAACATATCATTGAAGAACAAGATGATACAGGAGATTGAATCGGAAAATAATCGCAAAACAGGAGAGACCATCTGACATTATTCGGATGGTCTCTTCTGCCATTTCTTTATGGTTATACTGTTCCGGTAATTGTCAGAGTGCTGAATCCCGGATTAGAACTCCATTCACCGGTAGTCTCGTTGACGGTAAATGTTGCTGCAGGAACAGTAACTTTTCCGGCACCGGTAGCAAAAGTACCGGTAGTTTTATCATAAGTGTAGTCTTCACTTTCTGTCCATGTGCTTCCGTTAAAGGTGACAGTCAGATTAGAAAGTATTGGATTAAACGTATCGGTAACGATTACGGCCGTGGCTTCATTTGCAGGAACGTTTCCTTCATTCTGAATCAGGAACGTGTAGGTCAGGCTTCCGTTTTCAGTAACAGGTACCGGACTGATAGATTTTGTGATACCTAAGAGCGGCAAGGCTTCTGCATTTACCGTTTCCTTAGCGGTGATAGAAGTAATGCCGTCTCCACTTGCAGTGACCGTGTTGGTAATGAATGATTCATTGGTGAGAGGAGCGTATTGATTTACAGCTGTTTCATAGACCAGTGTCAGATTGCCATTTGCGGGAACAGTTAATCCAGAGAAGACAAGCGGAGGACCTGCGGTTACAACAGGTGCAGCCTGTAACGTTCCGTTTGTATAGTATTTTACCGTGTTATCCAGATACGTTAACGGTGTCAGTGAAGTAGTAGAAAATGCATACGCACCAAGGTCATCTGTGAGTGTAAGTCCTGTAATAGGAGTGGTACCGGAGTTAACAATACTTATAATATAAGTGACGGTACCTCCTGGATGATAGGTATTTTTTACTGCAGTTTTCGAGATTGACAATACTTCGAGAATCTCACCGACGGCAATATTTGAATTAGTAACAGAATTTCCGTAACGGAGTTGTGCCTGGTTCGTAAATTGAGCCATATTTTTAACCTTCCTTTCATATATGTGTCTACAATATAATATATGTCTGTGGAGTAAAATTGCCCGGGGATAATTTGTAGAAGATTTACAAAAATCTGCAACGCATTTATATTTACCAATTCATTTATTTCAAGCCCAAACAATCGGGTAAGAATCCAAGATGAAAATCATAAAAAGCTAATACATGTCTGATAAAAGAAGATAACGGTATATACTGGTATATATATAAATTCTGCGTTATCATATGCATAAAGCTAAACAGTTCTTCTTTGCAGGTATTATATCTGTACAAGAGAGGAGAACTGCTTATGAACCAAAGAAAATCATTAAAAGAATTAAACTTGCTGGATAAATTTCTGTTCGATGAAGCGATGGATGATCCGGAAAATGTAAAGACGATGTTGGATATCATACTTCTGAATACCAGGGGCAAGCATCCCGAACTGGTGTCACCAGAATTGATAGAATTGTTGAAGTATATGGAACGTAGTACGGATGAAGTATCAGGGGAGTGTAAAAGTAAGCGGATTCAAGAGATGCATAGACGAGTTTGTCAGATCAAAGCAAGTGAAAAGACAGAGGTGAAGTATATGCAGTCGTGGGAAGAACGGATTATGATAAAACAGGAAGGAATTGCTGAGGGAAGAATAGAAGGCGAAAAAGCACTTTTGAAAAGTTTAATTGAAAAGAAGATGGCAAAAAAATATTCTGCAGAGCAAATTTCGGCAATGTTAGAGGTCGATGTTTCAGAAGTAGAGAATATTATGAAAGAAATACAGAACGAAAAGTATCTGTAAGAAATTGTTAGTGGCAGGTTCTGTGGGTAGCAGCTTTATACTAATGCATGGTCATATTATAAGAACGGTCAGATATGTTTATCAAGACATGTCTGACCGTTTTTCGTATAGCAGGGGATGAAAGAAAACATGCGGTTTTTCTGTGTGTAATTACCACGGTAGATCCATACTTTTAAAATTTCATGGTCAGAAAACCCGCTATTCATGGCCATTATAAGGCGGAAGAAGAAAAGGCATGGTACAATAACTATAAAGATTTCACGTGAAAATAAGATGGAGAACGATAAAATGAATGGATGGACAAAAAAGAGAAAAGTAGATACTTTTATGGGGATTTTATTGCAAGTGTACTGTTTCTTCCCGTGGATGCGTATAAATAGAAAATGGAATACGATTCACAGGTATGTAATTAAGACCTTTCAGGAAAATGATTACATCAAGATGTATAATCATACATTTTTAAAACAGCATATGTGGAAATGGAAACATTCACAGGTAGTTGCGTTTATATTTTTACTGATGTTAATATTCCTGATTTTGCTTCAGAGTATAGAATTGTATGAATTATACCAGTGCATAAAAAACGGGAATCAATCAACAAATTATCATGTATTTGTTTGGATTACTTATCTTGCAGCATTTTACATCTTTATGGCTATAGCATCTACCGGATTTGCAGAATTTTATTCTATGCCGATGTTTTGTTATATGATGCTGTTTCTGGCTGTCATAGGAATCTGGATATTTCTTGATATTCAGGCAGAAGCATGGGACGTTGAGACAGCACAGCACAGAGCTGAACTGGAAGAGCAGGATAAGAAGATGCTCCAGATGAAAGTAAAGGCGATGGAAGAACAATATAGGGAAATGTTAAAGAGCCGGAAGATTGTTCATGATATGAAGAATCATTTGCTTGCATTAAAGAAATATACGCAGGAACAGGACTGGAAGGGATTGGAAGAATATCTGAACGAACTCAGCCAGGACATGTTGGATTACAATTACCAGATCTGGACAGGAAACCATATGCTGGATATGATTCTTAACCAGAAAGAGAAGGAGGCAGAGAAGCAAAAGACGCAGATGCAGATCAGCACGGAAGTATTCACAACGCTTCCGTTTTCTGACAGAGAGATCATTTCACTTTTTGGAAATCTTTTGGACAATGCGTTGGAAGCGTGTGAGCAGATCAAAGAAGGAGAACGCTGGATACATATAAAAATGAAAAAGAAGAATCAGCTCTTATACATCGAGATTGTAAATGCGGCTAAAAATACGGGAATACAGACAGATGAAAATTTTGTATCAAAAAAGGATGGAGTGTTACATGGTTATGGAATGAAAAATATCCGGGATATTGTAGAACAATACAATGGAATGTTTCAGTGTAAAAGTCAGGAGGATCGGTTTGAGGTTGTGATTACTATTTACGGATAGGAGGCGGGTGAATATGAAAGAAACAAAGAAAAGAAGATATATCGTATCGACAATTATGTACGGTATGATTTTGATTTTTATTCAGCTTCCGTGGGTGGTTTTGAAAGGGAAAAATTACAGTATATATGCAGCATATTTCCGAATCAAAGAAAAAGGAATAAAAGCACTTTCGGAGATGGCAGCGTCTGTCTGGGATGGGAATCTTACGATAATCCGGATACAGTTAATACTGCTTATTGTATTTCAGATCGTGATTGTATTACATACAGTGACACAGTGGCTGCATAAGGAATATTATCTGAATATCGCTGCGTTAGTTGTTCTAGGTGTATATATTGTGGTGAATGAATCCGGATTTGGAATGCTTGCGGATAATTCAACAAAAACGATTCTGATTTCTGCAATCATCATGATATTTGTTATGGCAGAAGTGCTGATCAGAAAAATGCTTGATGTATGGAAAGATGCCAAGGAATCAGCAGAAATATTTGCGGAAAAGGAACGGGAAGAAAAAGAAGAAGAGCGCAGGAGATTATATTTTCCGGGGAATTATACCAAACTTTTTTATCAGATGGTCTGGCACAATTTTAAATATGACTGGAAAGATTACGGTCTCCTGCTGTTCTGTGGTGTAATCGTTTCTGCATTCTCCTTTGCAGGACTTGGAATATATCAGATGATGGCGAAGGCTCACCGGGCAGAGAATTTCCTGCTGGGTGAAGGACTTGGAAGGATATTGCTGAATGCAATGCTTCCGATGGCGGTATGTGCCATCTTTTTGATGGTGTTTGTTCTCGTATTTTACATGAAAAAATGGACGCAGAATTACAGTGTATTCGTGACGCTGGGAATTCGAAAAAAAGCGTTGTATACGATTATTGGGATAGAGATCGTAGTCGCTTTTTTGTGTTCGCTGATTGCCGGCGGTTTATTGGGAAATATGATCATGTTTCTGTTCCGGAAAGTGATTTTCTCAATGCTGGCAAAAGGAATTGTTCTGTCAAAGGTGACGTGGCTTACTTATGTGAAAGGTACGTTGGTGGTGTTGGCGGTGTATATAATTGCATTGATGGCGACCAGGGATATCGTATCGGATTTCAATCTGGTCAGGGCATCGATCAGAAACATTGCAAAAGAACCTATGCCGCAGAGGAGGACAAAGTTATTCATAACAGCCGGAATCATAATCTGTATGATCGCTATATTCGAATACCGGCAGTTGAGAAATCATGAAAGTATGTATCTGCTCTTTGCATTCTTTGCGGGTATATTTTTACTGATTCGTTTTGTAGGAGCCGGATATTTGAGACGTGCAAAAAAGACACCGGCATATCTGCCACAGATGCTGAACCGGAATCATTTGTATTATAAATCAAAGACAACTGCAAGGTATGTGCTGGCACTTACAATATTGAACGTATGCGCAGTGTTTTACTTTCTGTTTCAGGTAGTTTCGGTAACGATTGCAGAGGAGCCGGAAAGTCTGTATCCGTATGATTTTGTCTGTATTGCAGATGATGGAGATGATGCGATTTTTGATAGGATAAAAAACGGTTATCAGGCAAAAATCATAGAATATCCGATGGTGCGCGTGGCAAATGCAGATAAGACAGAACAAAACGAAGGCGTGCAACAAGGAAAAAGACCGCAGGGACAACAGATCGGGATTTCTGAATCGACATACAAACAATTGAAAAAATATGTAGATCCATCGTATAAGGAAGAAGCAATGCATCTTGATCGAAATGGAAAGAAGATATATCTGGTGCACCAACAGGATCGCTCCGTGAAGGCACAGCCGGTGGATTGGACATTTGGAAAGAAGAAACCATTTTTGCATATCGGTCTTCCGTGTGAATATTATACCTTATATTCGCCGAGCAAAGCATATCCGAAAAGAACAATAGAAGGGGAAGAAATTGGAAGTCTGATTGGATGTTTCCGTCAGGGAAAACTGGAAAATATCGTTGTATTCTCGGATGCATATTTCAAGAAAGCACAGGGAATGTGGAAATACACGAACATATTAACCGGAGACAAGATAGAAGAAAAGGCCTTGCGAATAGATGGTGTCACAATTAAGCAGGGTCCGACGAAGCTTGTACTGATCCAGACAGACCCAAAATACCAGAAAGCAATTGAAAAGAAAATGAAAAAGCTGGAAAAGAATCATACATATGAAGCGCAGTATGATTTCGAAGTACATTGCTGGTATTCAAAAAAGACGGCAGTCAATGATCTGAAGACAGAATATATGATGAAACTGATCATAAATACATTCGTATTGCTTACAATGACCATCTCCGGCCTTTTCCTGATGTATATTAAATCGTTATCAGAAATGAGTGATAAGAAAGTAAGGGCTGACTTTTTGAAATGTATGGGAATGCGAAAGAAAGAACGAGTATCACTCCTGAAAAGAGAACTGTATTACTTTTACTGGCTGCCGGAGCTGATAACGATAGTCGTGACCAGTATCTTTACAGCAGCAACGTTTCATGCTCGGATGTATACGCATGCCGTCAGAATTGCATGGCTGAAACATGCTGTCTGGATATGGCTTATGTATCTGGCAGTACAGTGGGGATTTGCATGGATATTAGGAAGATTTATCATTCGAAAGGTGGAAGGAAAAGATGAATAAACGGGAAGTTATGAAAGTGGAGAACCTTGTCCGGAATTATAAAATGGTCTATTCTGACAGACAGGATGAAGAAGAAATTAAAGTTTTAAAAGGGCTGGATTTTACCATTGAAGAACAGGAATTTGTCGGGATCATGGGAAAATCAGGCTGCGGTAAGACAACACTTTTAAAAGTGCTTGGCTTGATCGACAAACCGACTTCCGGGAAGATTTTCTTTACGGGAAAGGATGCGTCAGAATTATGGAGTGATGAACTGGCGGATATACGAAGAAGAGAGATTGGATTTGTGTTTCAGGATTTTTATCTGTTAAATAGTCTGTCTGTAAAGGAGAACATCATGCTGCCGATGGTGTTGGACAAGGCACCGGTTGATAAGTGTTATAAGAATGTAGAAGCATATGCCAAAAACTTTGGTTTATCACACCTTCTCGAGAAGCAGCCATATGAAGTATCCGGCGGAGAAAAACAGAGAGTTGCGATTTGCCGTGCGCTGATCAATAATCCAGATCTGATCCTCGCGGACGAACCGACCGGAAACCTCGATTCCAAGTCCGGGAAGATCGTGATTGATGCGTTGAAGGATATAAACGAACATATGGGAAAGACAATCATCATGGTCACACATGATCCACAGATGGCAAGCTATTGCAGCCGGCTGATTTTATTAAAAGATGGTTTGATTCTGGAAGATTTGAAGAATAGTGGGGATCAGGAATTGTTTTATCAAGAGATTCTTGGGAAGATGAAAGAGTTGTAGAGAAAACGGAGTAATGAAAATGGTTGATGAGAAGAAACATATATCCAAAAAAGAAAAAATAGAAATGAGTGTATCGATCATTCTTTATATCATTTCACTTGTTCTTGCCCAGCTTCCTTGGTTCGTATTAAAAGGGAAAAGATATAATCTTTATAGTGCATATTTTCATGTGAAGAGATATGGAACAAGCGGTTTGTCGGAGGCAGGTGCATCCATATGGAACGGGAATCTCCTGTTGCTAAAAATCCCGCTTATTGTATTTGGGTTATATGAATTATGTTCGGTTGCATATATAATGACAGTAATATTAAGAAAAGATAAAAGACTGAATATTATCGTTATGGTGTTGGGATATGCGGCCATGCTGTTACACTTGACGACCGGCCTTGCAACGATTGCCGATAATACGACGATGACGATGCTTTATCCCCTCGTACTTACCGGAGTGAATGTGGTTGAATTTCTGGCGATCCGCATGATTGACATCTGGAAAGAATCCGTGGAGCAGGCAAATGAAAGTTTCAGAAAAGAAAAAGCAGAAAAAGAGGAAGAACGGAGAAGACTATCGTTCCCGGGAAAATACACGAAATTATTTTATCAGATTGTCTGGAAAAATTTTCAGTATGACTGGCAGGGCTACCGGTTATTTCTGTTATGCGGGACGATTGTGACAGCTCTTATTTTTGCCGGAATTGGTTCTTATCAGATGATGGCAGGGCTGCACCGGGCAGAAAATTTTCTGATAGGGGAAGGACTTGGACTGATCGTGTGGAATGCAATGGTTCCAATCGGAGTATGTGCAGTATTTCTGATGGTATTTGTATTGATTTTTTATATGCAGAAATGGATGCAGAGTTATAGTATATTTTTAACACTCGGAATCCGTAAAAGAGCATTATTACTGATCATTGGTCTGGAAATTGTGATCGCATTTATCTGTTCTCTTCTTACAGGATGCATCATTGGAAATGGCATCGTAATGATACTTCGTAAATGTCTGCATTTTCAGATTGGAAGAGATATGGTACTGGCAGCAGTTACCTGGAAAACGTATGTAAAAGTTGTGTTTGTGATGTTTCTGATTTATCTGATTGCACTGGCTGCGACCAGAGATATTGCGACCGATTTTGATATTACCAATGCGGCAGTAAGAAGAATACGGAAAGAAAAAGTACCACAGAAATTTGTATCGGTATTCTGGATTATAGGAGTTGCATTATGTGCATGGAGTCTGCTGCAGTACCGTGAATTAAGAAACCATGAAAATATAAAATTAATAGCATTCCTATTCTTAGGACTGTTCCTGCTGATACGTTATACGGAAAGTATATGGATACGAAATAAGAAAAAGAAGAGAACGTATATATACCGTATGTTACAGGACAATCAGATTTATCACAAATCGAGGACTTTGGCATGGTATATGTTTGTGTTAGTCATCCTGCATATCTGTGCGCTGTTTTACTTTACCTTTCCGGCTGTTTCGGTTACCATTGCAGAGAAACCGGAATCCCTGTTCCCATATGATTATGTATGTATCGCTGATGATGGGGACGATAAGTTTTTTGACTATATCAAAGAAACGTATCATGCGGATATCACATCATTTCCGATGGTGAGGGTGACCAATGCAGACAAGACAGAAAAGTCGGAAAGTATCCGAGAAGAAAAGATACCACAGGGGCAGCAGATCGGAATCTCGGAAACGACTTACCGCGCGTTAAAAAGGGCAAATGGTCAGACTCCGAAATTATCCCCAAATGTATTAGATGCAAATGGAAATAAGGTTTATCTGGTGCATCAACAGGATCGCTCGGTAAAGGCACAGCCTGTAGACTGGTCATACGGAAAGAAGAAACCATTTTTACATATCGGAATCCCTTGTGAAGGATTTTCTATGTTTCGTGCCAAACTGGATTCGCCGACATATATACAAAGGACAATTGCAGGAGAAGAATTTGGCAGTCTGATTGGTTGCTTCCGACAGGGAAAACTGGAGAATGTGGTTGTGTTCTCGGATGAATACTTCAAAAAAAGCGCAAAAAATGTGGAAGTATACGAATATTATTGACGGAAGCATTATTACAGATAAAAAAGATCGTATAGATGGAGTAACTGTATCGCAGGGACCGAAAAAGCTTGTTTTGCTCCATGTCGATAAAAAACGTGTATCGGAAATTGAAAATGAAATGCAGAAATTTGCCAAAAAACATAAAACTGATCTGGACTACGATGCAGAGATCAGCAGCTATTACAGTAAGGCAGCTGCGGTCGCAGATATGAAGACAGAACGTGCAACAAAACAGATTGTAAATATATTTGTTATTAGTGCGATGGCGATCGCAAGTATGTTCCTTGTCTTTGTAAAAGTACTGTCTGAGTTAGAGGATAAGAAGAACAGAGCAGATTTTTTGAAATGTATGGGCATGAAAAAGAAAGAGCGGATGCGTTTGCTACAACATGAACTGTATGTATTTTACAGAATTCCGATGGAAGTGGCGGTAGTTGTAATGGTGCTGTATACGTTGGCAACATTCCATGCAAGAATGTACAATTTAAGTGTACAAAAAGCATATGTTAAGAACTGTATCGGACTGTGGCTCGGTTATGTTGTGTTGGAATGGATATTTATATGGATACTTGGAAAATTCCTGATCAAGAAGGTAGAAACAAATGAGGAATTTATGTGAGTAATTTGAAAACAGGAGAAGAATGGGAGAAAATGACATGAAAGAATGGACGAGAAAAAGAAAAGCAGATATCGTGATGGGAATCATCCTTCAGGTGTATTTTCTAGTTCCGTGGATCCATCATCATACGATGTATGGATATTTGTATCAGGCACTGAAAATGAACGATTATGTCAGAACATATAACGAAATGCTTTTGCCATCGCTGAAAAAGATATGGGGATATACGAAACCGACTGCTTTTGTTTTCTTGTGCATTCTTTTTTTGATGTTGTTTTTTTCAGATTGTAGAATTTATGCGGTTGTATCATATTTTTATCAATGAAAGGCCTGGTGATTACAGGGGATTTTTCTGGATATTGTTTATGATCGCATTTGCAGTATTTAATGATGGTTTTACTTATGAAGATGTCACAGAATATTCTTTATATCCGGTATATGGTGAGATATATATGATCCTGCTGCTTGTACTTGTTGGTGTATGGATCATTCTTGATGCGTTGTTAGATACATGGGAGTCAGAGCATGCAATGTTGCTGACCGAACTGGAAGAGCAGGAGAAAAAAGCATTGCAGACAAAGGTCCAGATACTGGAAGAGCGTTATCAGGAAATGCTCAAAAGCCGTAAAGTTGTTCATGATATGAAAAATCATATCCTTGCGCTTAAGAACTATGATCAGGAACAAAATTGGAGCGGCTTGCATGAATATCTGAACGAGCTCAGTGAAGATATATTGGAGTATAATTTTCATGTCTGGACGGGAAATCATATGTTGGATATGATTCTCAATCAGAAAGAAAAAGATGCGCAGAGACAAAAAACGGATATGCAGATTGATACAGAAGTTTTCTCTACGCTTCCGTTCACAGACAGGGAGATCATATCTCTTTTCGGGAATTTACTGGACAATGCACTGGAAGCCTGTGAACAGATCAAAGGAAAAGAAAGATGGATACGAATTAAGATAAAAAAGAAAAATCAGTTAATCTATATTGAAATAGCCAATGCGATTGCAAAGAAACCAGACCAAAATGGATCGGGATTTATATCGACGAAAAAAGAGAATGGATTACATGGTTATGGAATGCGGAATATTCGGGATATTGTAGAGAAATATGAGGGAATATTTCAGTATGAGATACGGGATGAGTCGTTGATGGTTATAATTTCGGTGTATGCGTAATCAGTAGATGAAGAAGTTAATAACAGTTTTTTGAGATTTGTAGAAGTTTCACAAAAATGAATCTTAAAAAAGGGTAGAAGAGCTTACCGGAAAGCACATTACATTCTATGAAGGAGATGTAATGGACGAAGCTGCTTTAAAAGCAATGTTTGAGAAAGAAAATGTAGATGCAGTCATTCACTGTGCTGCACTTAAATCAGTCGGAGAATCCGTACAGAAGCCATTAGAGTACTACCGTAACAATATAACAGGAACTCTGACGCTGATGGATGTTATGAAACAGACCAGTGTTAAGAATATTGA
>OGWV01001152.1_pt1 | contig 16728 bp, 19 predicted proteins | sample 1576081 | NCBI WGS metagenome assembly OGWV01 (sample SAMEA3541541, study PRJEB24748) | human gut metagenome | biome: human gut; feature: human-associated habitat; material: faeces | place: China | collected 2012 | reverse complement strand
TATGTCCGTTTTTCGGTGGCGGATACCGGTATTGGCATTGCGCCGGAAGCGATCAGGCGGATTTTCCGTTCTTTTGAGCAGGGATCGAAAAACACGTCGATGGCGTATGGTGGCACGGGTCTGGGGCTGGCGATTTCGAGTAATCTGGTCAGGATGATGGGCGGCACGCTCGAAGTGAAGAGCCGTTTGGGGGAGGGCTCGGAGTTTTACTTTACCTTGCCTTTGCCGTTTGCCAGTGTTTCTGAAGTATTGCCTCTAAAGCGCGCTGAAAAAATCCAGCTGGATGAAAGGGATTTTTCCGGCAGGCGGGTGCTGGTGGTGGAAGATAATGAAATGAACCGCGAGATTGCCATATCGCTTCTGGAAATGCACGGGTTTGTCGTGGAAACGGCGGTCAACGGCAAGCTGGCGGTTGACGCCTTCCTGTCGCATCCGGCGGGGCACTATGACGCTATTCTGATGGATGTGCGCATGCCGGTCATGGACGGGCTGGAAGCGACGAAGAATATCCGTATCTCGGGCAGCGAGGATGCCAGAAGTGTTCCGATTATCGCCATGACGGCGAATGCTTTCGATGAGGATACACGCCAGTCGATTGCCAGCGGCATGAACGGTCACCTTTCCAAACCGGTCGATATGACCCTGTTACTCGATACGCTGGCGGAGTATCTCGTGTAAGGCTTTCACGCCTCCATAAAAAACGGCAAATCAATTTGCCGTTTTTTTTATGCCTGAACGGATGGCAGGGAGGGATTTGCCCCCCGTTTTTTGGGCGAACAGGCACAAGGTTTTCGATTTCGGATGGGTGATATGGACACATGCTGAAAAGAGTCCTGTTTTTGCCTGTAAACGGAAAGACTTTTTGTTCCACTTCGGCTTTCAGCTGCTTCATCTTCGGCCTTGCCGTCGTCATAGCTCACGCGAACGCGCGCGGGCGCGCTGCCGATGCCGAGGAATCCGGCTTTCGCGCGCTCAAGAATTTCAACAGAAACGTCGTCTCTGTCCATCTTCAGCTGCGCGAGCGCGCTCTGGATGGCCTCGTCCTCCGTCTTGCCCGTTACGTCAATAAACTTGATCATTCAGACAAGCTCCTTACAATTATTCTCCGTAGTGCTCGGGGTCGTAGGAACGGCCGCGGGCATAGGGGCGGTCGCCGACGCGTCCGCTTTCGTTCGTGGAATTTTTCTTCTTCATGGATTTTGCAGCCTGCTTTTCCGCACGCTTTTCCTTGAGGCTCTTCTTCTCAGCCTCTTCGGCAGCGTACTTGCGCTGCTGCTCGCGGGCGGCTTCCATGCGGCGCAGACGGTCGTCGCGCTTCTGCTTTTCCTTCTCGCTGAGCTCGTCCTCCATGTGGCTCTTATAGTACTTGGTCAGAACCTTTTCCTGGATGGCGTAGAGCAGCGAGTTGACGATCCAGTAGACGCCGAGAGCCGCGGGCAGCGTAAAGCCGATCCACAGCGACATGAGCGGCATCATCCACATCATCATGCGGCTGGAGCGGGCCGCGGCGTCGTTGCCCTCAGCGGCGACGTTGCCGGCCATGGACGCCTTGGACTGCAGAAAGCTCAAAGCACCGGAAATGAACGGGATCAGCACAACGCCGATCACGGGCCAGCCGCCGGTGAAGAAATCTTTCCACACATCCCCCGGCATGACCGTAAGGTCAAGGCCGAGGAAGTTGTAGTTCACGTTGAGAAGGCCGTCAAACTTGCCGGAAAAATCCGCAAAGTTGTCGGAAATGAACTTGGCAAGGCCGATCTCCTCATAGCCCTTGCGCACGAGCTCGGCATTGTAGCCCAGGGTGGTGGCAAGGGTCGTGATCTCCGTCACGACGTCCTTGGAGAGCATCATGAAGCGGCTGAGCGGCTGACGGATGATGGAATACAGAGCGATGAGGATGGGGAAGGGCAGGAAGCTCCAGAGGCATCCGCTCATGGGGTTCACGCCCTCCTGTGTGTAGAGGAGCTGCATCTCCTCGTTCATGCGCGTGGGATTATTGGCGTATTTCGTCTGGATCTCTTTCACCTTGGGCTGGAAGAGATTCATGCGCATCATGCTCTTTTTCGACTTCATCTGGAAGGGCAGCGTGATGAGCTTCACGACGATCGTGAAGAGCACGAGAGCCCAGCCGTAGGAGCCGGTCAGCTCATAGAAGGTGCGCAGGACCCAGGCGAAGGGAACGCAAATGTAGTAGCCGATGGTTGACATTCTTCGGTTTCCTCCGTGGTTTTAGGTTCGGTCACGGGACCGGGTCGTAGATTTTTCCGCCCTTATAGAACGGATGGCACCGCATGATACGCTTGAAGGCAAGCCAGCCGCCCTTGACCGCCCCGTACTTCTCGATCGCTTCGAGCGCGTATTGAGAGCACGTGGGGATAAAGCGGCAGCAGGGGGGACGGTAGGGTGAGATGGCCCTGCGGTAAAACCGGATGAGAAACAGCAGAAAGCGTTTCATGCCTGCGTCTCCCACAAATCGAGCTTTTTGCACGTTTTTTCAAACGCGCGCTTGAGCTCCCAGTAGTCCGCGTGGGCGGCCCTTGTGCGGGCGACGACGATGCAGTCGTAGCCCTGCTTCATCTTCCCCTGGCTCAGGCGGAAGATCTCGCGGATGCGGCGGCGGACGCGGTTGCGCACGACGGCGTGGCCGAGCTTGGTGCTGACCGTGACGCCGAGGCGGTTGTGTCCGAGCCGGTTTTTCCGGTAATACACCACAAGGCAGGACGAAACACCGGACTTGCCCTTGGCATACATCCGGCGGAATTCGTAATTTTTCTTGACGGTGGTGGTGCTTTTCACGCGTGATCTCCCTGCTTTTGCGGATTTCTCCGCATAGCCTGCAAGGGACGGCGATCGAAACACATTCTCATCGGCCGTCCCTCATTGTTTCATGTGTAGCATACGATACGCAAGTTGCTCCCGCTTTAGTGGGTCAGACGGGCGCGGCCGCGTGCACGACGGCGGGCGATAACCTTGCGGCCGTTGGCAGTGGACATTCTCTTGCGGAAGCCGTGCTCCTTGGAGCGCTGGAGCTTCTTGGGCTGGTAGGTGCGAGAAGTAGCCATTTCGTTTTACCTCCTGAAAAAATTTTACCGGCAGCACCCCCTTGGGGAGGCGCTGCACTTACTCGACGGCGGGCGGAGAAAAACTCCCCGCGGACCGCAGTTGATAAAAATAGTGCCGTATTGATGCGGCATACGGGGAGTATTATATCGGTTTTGCCGCATTCTGTCAACCAAAAATACAAAAATCGGTGCATGTTTCCATTTCCCGCAAAACCTTGTGGCGCGTATCGAACCATGCAACTATCTCTTGTGTCCTTTTGCCTGTTTTTCAGGGCTTTTGCACTGCAAAAAACAGCGTTTTATATTTAGAATATGTGTTGCGTTCGCGCGCGTTTTTTGGTATAATGTGGGGAGTAAATTTTCGGCTGTCACAGCCGTTTATTCCAAAGAAAGAAAGGAGCGCTTCCGTGAACTCTGTTGCAGACATCTGGAAGATCGTTCTCTCCCGCCTCAGCCAGGACCTGTCTGAGACGACCATCTCCACGTGGTTCGACGAGGTGGAGGCCGTGTCCATCAAGGACCGCACGCTCTATCTCCACTGCCCGAACGATTTTAAGCGCAGCACGATCGAATCCATGTTCTCTGACCGCATCAAGGATTCCCTGCGGGACATTTACTCCGCCGATTTCGACGTCAAGCTCCTCTCCACCGCGGAGAGCACCGCCCTTTTCGAGCCCGAGGTCAAAAAGTCCACCGCGCTGCTCGATTCCGGCGAATTCACGTTCGACACGTTCGTCGTCGGCGAATCGAACAAGATGGCCTATGCCGCCGCGCGCGCCGTGGCCGACGGCGTGGGGCACTACAACCCGCTATTTATCTACGGCGACTCCGGCCTTGGCAAAACGCACCTCATTTACGCCATCGCCCATCAGATCCGCACGACGCGCCCGTCGGCGAAGATCATCTACATCAAGGGCGATGATTTCATCAACGAATTCATCGAGCTCGTGCGCGCGGGCCGCGGCAGTGAGTTCCGCGCGAAGTACCGCGACGCGGACCTGCTGCTCGTAGACGACGTGCAGTTCGTCGCCGGCAAGGAGCAGGTGCAGAACGAATTTTTCCATACGTTCAACACGCTCTACGAGGCCGGCCGCCAGATCGTCCTGACCTCCGATAGACCGCCCTCTGACATGCACCTTCTCGACGACCGCCTGCGCACACGCTTTGAGTGGGGCTTACTTGTCGATGTGCAGCCGCCCGATTTTGAAACGCGCCTTGCTATCGTGAAAAACAAGGCTGCGCAGTGGGGCACCGTCATCGACGATGACATTGCGCGTTACATCGCCGAGAATGTCACGTCCAACGTCCGTCAGCTCGAGGGCACGATGAACAAGATTCTCGCCTACCGCGACCTCATCGGACGCGAGATGGACGCCGACGCCGCGCACCGCGCGGTCGAGGACTTTATGAAAAAGAACGCGAATCTCGCCCCCACGGCGGCGATGATCATTACCGAAACGTCGCGCTACTTCGGCATCGACGAAGAGGTCATCAAGGGCCCGTCTCGAAGCCGCGAGGCCGTCAACGCCCGTCACTGTTCGTAGCAGGATTCATCGGATCACCTCAGATGAACTTCATGGATGCAAAATGTACAATCAAGGGAAATGATGTTACTCTTACAGTTGGAAAACATGTTCTTAAAGTACCGGCTTCTAAGAAGCAGGCACTGATCGATGGCGGATATGACGGAAAGACAGTTGTTCTTGGTATTCGTCCGGAAGATGTACATGATTCACAGGCGTTCATCAGTAACTCTCCTGACAGCGTAATTGAGTCTACAATCAAAGTTTACGAGCTGCTTGGAGCAGAAGTATTCCTGTACTTTGATCTTGAGGGAACTCAGATGACAGCACGTGTTAACCCACGTACAACACTCAGAACCGGAGATCACGCAGTATTTGCACTTGATATGGAGAAGATTCATCTCTTTGACAAAGACACAGAGTTGACTATTACAAACTAATCCTTTACAATTAAACTAAACACGGAGGGGGCTGTACTTTTCTCGGAAGGTGCAGCCTTTCTTCCATCTATTATTATTTTGTTTTATTTACGGAGAAGTACTAATGGCTAATACATCCGAACTTGAAAAAGGACTCAATGAACTAAAACGTTTAACAGGAATCGCACTTACAGTGACTGCCGAAGACTCTGAACAAGAACAGCTGGCCCTGGAACAGATCCGCTGTCTCTGCCTTGCCTACCGGGAAAAATATAATAAAAATGATTTTCTTATGGGACTGATGACCGGCGGTGTTCCTTCCTATGATGTACAGCAGCGTGCCGCACGTCTTCACATTGCGCCGGAAGAAAATCGAATTCTCTTTTTGATTGAAATGAAGGAACCTGATGAGATTGTAGGAGAGATTCTTAAAAATCTGTTTCCTTCTCAAACAAAAGCTTATATCGTTCCTGTTTCAAAAGAGCGACTGGCTGTATTATATCCATTTCATGAGACAAAGGATTCCAAAGATTCTGCTGATGAATATGCAAGACATCTGGCTCATGCGATTGTTGATACACTGAATGCGGAAGCTCTTGCACATGTTCAGGTTTCTTTTAGTCAGATGATTCCTTCTCTTTTGGAATTATCCGTGGCTTTTCGGGAGGCAAGCCTTGCACTGAAGGTTGGAAAACTCTTCTATCCGGAACAGACTGTCTTTCCATACAATAAACTGGGGATTGGACGCCTGATTTATCAACTTCCTGCTTCTCTGTGCGAAAGCTTTCTCCAGGAAGTTTTCTTAGACGAGATTCCTGACAAGTTGGACGATGAGACGCTCTTGACGATTAACCGTTTTCTTCAGAACAATCTGAACATTGCTGAGACTTCACGCCAGCTCCATATGCACCGCAACACGCTGATCTATCGTCTGGAACAGATTGAAAAGCGTACCGGACTTGATTTGAGACAGTTTGAAGATGCAATGACATTTAAGATTGCAACAATGGTTATGAACTATCTTCATGCTGAAAAAGGAAAAAATTGCACTGCGGTGTAATTGATATATATTAAATACTATATAAGAAAGGACTTATAACTTATGAATGACGCATTATGTGAACATATTGTAGCCAGAAAGTCAAAACCAATGGATTTTATCATCCGCATTCTTATTATTGTAGTGATCGTTGCGGTCGCAATCGTAGGACTTCCGTTTCTTGGATTTTTTGCATTTGCACTTGCAGCAATTTTGGCTTTACTTGCTTATTATTTTGCATTTCCACTCTTAAATGTGGAGTATGAATATTCCCTTCTGAATCACGATTTGGATATTGATGCAATTTACAGCAAAGAGAAAAGAAAATCCAAAATGAACTTAGATATTCAGAATGCCGAGATTATTGCACCAAAAGGATCTCACCGACTGGACTCTTATCATCCGGAAACAACTTGCGATTTTTCATCCAAAAATGCAAATACAAAGATTTTCGCAATCATGATCCCGATCAATCAGAAAATGACTTGTGTTTATATTGAACCTGATGAAAAGATGATTGAACATATGAAACAATGGATGGGAATGAAGATGTTCGTAGATTAATATTGAATATTTATTTCTAACTCAAACAAGTACCACAATCAGCAACTACTAATTGTGGTACTTGTTTTTTCTTTTCTGTCTGGTTGTAGATTACGAATTACAATTACATACCTAAGACATCATAATCTTATTTTTCAGCAGCATCTGCTATATATTTACATGCGGCAAGTGCAGCTACTGCACCGTCCGCTGCCGCTGTTGTAAGCTGACGTACTTCTTTTGTCCGGCAGTCTCCTGCTGCATAGATTCCCGCTTCTGACGTCTTGCAATCTTCTCCGGCAACAATAAATCCACCCTCATCTAACTGAACAACATCAGCAAATTTTTCATTCTGTGCAATCTGTCCGACAGCTACGAAAATTCCGGAAACAGCAAGTTCTGATTCTTCTCCTGTTACTTTATTCAAAAGCCGCAGACTTTCCACCATCTGCTCTCCACGGATTTCCTGAACAGTTGTATTTAAGATAAACTCTACATTTTCTTTCTCTTGCAGACGTTTTACAATCTGATCTTCTCCCCGAAATTCGTCTCTTCTGTGAATCAGATAAACTTTGCTACAGTAATTTGATAGAAATTCTGCATCCTGGAGTGCTGTACTTCCACCTCCGACAACTGCAACTTCTCTTCCCCGGAAAAACATTCCATCACAAGTTGCGCAGTATGAAACTCCTGCACCTGTCAGACGTTCCTCTCCCGGAACTCCAAGATGGCGGTGTGTCACACCAGTGGCAAGAATAATGCTTTTGCATTCATATTCTTTTTCCGTTGTTACAATCACTTTATAATCCGCTTCTTCACGGATACCTGTCACCTGCTCCATTATGGTCTGTGTTCCCAGCTTTACTGCCTGATCCATCAGATTCATAGAGAATTCACTGCCGCTCACACTTGCAATTCCCGGATAATTTTCTACATTCGGAGAAGATGTGATCTGACCACCGAAGGTTGTTCCCTCGAAGAGTACGGTCTGCTTTCCTGCACGCTGGCCATAGATAGCCGCAGTCATCCCTGCAGTTCCTCCACCGATGATTCCAATATCATAAATTCCCATATTTTTCCTTTCCCAACAAACTGTTTCTACATTTTCTGATTGCTGTAATTCATTTTTTCATTTACGCTAAACTGTAATATGTTTCAATCACTTCTTACATATTTCTGGACATATCTGCACAGACTTTCTCTGCCTCGATCACTGCACTTCTAAATCCAAGTTTCTCAAGTACACGTACAGCCTCGATGGTTGTTCCTGCCGGTGAGCATACCATATCTTTCAGTTCTCCCGGATGCTTCCCTGTCTCGAGTACCATCTTTGCACTTCCAAGTACTGCCTGTGCTGCGAACTGATATGCCTGTGATCTAGACATTCCCTCAGCTACTGCTCCGTCTGCCATTGCCTCGATCATCATAAAGATATACGCCGGTGAACTTCCGCTGACTGCAACAACCGCATCAATCAAATGTTCCGGCACGATCTCCACTTTACCAAAAGCGCTAAGAAGCTCCAATGCATAATTCTTCTCTTCTTCTGTAACTGCATCATTTGGGCATGCTGCTGTCATTCCCTCTCCTACTAATGCAGGCGTATTCGGCATTGTTCTTACAATCTTAACTTTCTTTCCAAACTGCTCCTCAAGCCATGCGAGAGTCTTACCTGGTGCGATTGTAATAATCAGCTGGTCTTCTCTTACTGCATCTTTGATCTCAGCAATTGTCTGTGCATAGAATTGTGGTTTTACAGAGAGAACTAATACTTCTGCTTTCTGTGTTACTTCTATATTATCTGCTGTCACATGAATTCCATGCTCTTTTTTCGCACGTTCACGTCCAGCTTCCATAATATCTGAACCGATGATCTCTTCCGGGGCAATAATTCCCTTTTTGATGATTCCGCCCATGATTGCTCCTGCCATATTTCCTGTTCCGATAAATCCTAATTTCATGATCTTAAGTCTCCTTTTCTTTTACCATTACTGTTCTAAGAACCGTGTCCAGTAACCTTTTATCTACATGTATCCGTCTCTCACCCAGAATTTTTTCTCATCCTCTAATGGAATTTCTTCTGTGTCCATCCAGTCGATTGTAATAAACTGATTCCTGTTCAGCCCTTTTAGCAGTTCATTGATCAGCCATTCACGTCCCTGAACTTCCATTGTAACGGTTCCATCCCATTCGTTCTGAACCCAGCCAACCAGATTTAGTGAATTCGCCAGATATTTCGCTGTATAGCGGAATCCAACCCCCTGTACACGACCGTGAAAAACAATGTGCTTTCTAACTTCTGCCATATCTGATCACTCCCTTGAAGCAATTTATGTCGTACACTACCGTTATTCTAACACATTTTTTTACCTTGTACAGTTCTTTTCGGTAAACAGTTCCTGCTTCCTGTGTTATAATGGGAATAACTTTTCTGAAGGAGGGCTTCGAGAACGAATGAGTAATTATGAAACATCACAGACTTCTGATCTGAAAGAATTGATAAATAAATTACGAGATACACAGACTCTCTCTAAAAATGAATGGATTCGGCTAATTGACGGAAGAACCCCTGAACTTGCCGACTATTTATTTGAAAATGCGCGCGAAGTACGAATCACTCACTATGGACATGATGTTTATGTCCGCGGACTAATTGAATTCACTAACTATTGTCGTAACGATTGTTATTACTGCGGCATCCGCAAAAGTAATCTGAATGCACATCGCTACCGTCTTACCAAAGAAGAGATTCTTAACTGTTGCAAAACCGGATATGAACTTGGTTTTCGCACCTTCGTTCTTCAAGGTGGTGAAGATGGCTGGTTCACGGTTCCGCGTCTGGCTGATATTGTCTCTGACATCCACAAAAACTGGCCGGACTGTGCAATCACACTCTCTGTTGGAGAAATGGAACATGATGCATACCAGACTTTATTCGATGCCGGCGCTGACCGCTATTTACTTCGCCATGAAACTTATAATGATGCACATTACCGTAAGCTTCATCCTGCTTCCTTAAGTGCGCGTCACCGTCAAAACTGTCTGTGGGATTTAAAGTCTATCGGCTATCAGATTGGAACTGGATTCATGGTCGGTGCACCTTTCCAGACAACTGAGAATCTTGCAGATGATATGCTTTTTCTAAAGGAACTGAATCCGCATATGGTTGGGATTGGTCCGTTTATCCCTCACCACGACACACAGTTTGCGGATGAACCTGCCGGAACGCTGGAATTGACACTTTATCTGCTTGGATTGATTCGTCTTATGCTTCCAAAAGTCCTCCTTCCGGCAACAACTGCTCTCGGTACGATTTCTCCGACCGGAAGGGAACAGGGAATTCTCGCCGGAGCTAACGTCGTTATGCCAAACCTGTCTCCAACAGAGGTTCGCAAAGATTATCTGCTTTATGATAACAAGATCTGCACCGGTGATGAATCGGCACAGTGCAAGAACTGCCTGGCCCAAAGAATGGAGTCTGTCGGATATCATGTTGTTGTAGACCGGGGAGATTCCTTGAATAAGTAAAAAGAAGTCCATGGTATGCGACATATCGCATTTCCATGGACTCCTTTTCTATTCACACCTCGCCTCACAGCACAGTGTCATTTTTTCATTTTCTCTACTAGCTATAAGAATTACTCTACAACAGCTAAGATCTCGATCTCAACGAGAACAGCCTTCGGAAGATCCTTAACTGCTACGCATGAACGAGCTGGTTTGCTTGTGAAGTATTTCTCGTATACTCCGTTGAATGCTCCGAAATCAGCGATATCTGCAAGGAAGCATGTTGTCTTTACGACATTTTCAAAGCTTGATCCAGCTTCTTCGAGAACAGCAGCGATGTTAGCGATAACCTGCTCTGTCTGTCCTTCGATTGTTGTGGCATCTACATCACCTGTAGCCGGGTTGATCGGGATCTGGCCTGAAGCATATAACATTCCGTTAACTACCTTTGCCTGAGAATATGGTCCGATTGCAGCTGGTGCCTTTGGTGTTGAAATTGTTTTCATTGAATTCTACCTCCTGATTTATTGAAATTATAAGTTCTTAATGAAATTATATAACGTTAAAATCGTTTAGTCAATAAAATTTCATTCACTTAACTATTTTTCATTGACTTCTTTTTCACACAAACCAGCATATCCATGATAAAATAAAACCATCAATATACTATTTGTCTGTTTTGACCGAACAAAACTGGATATCTTTCACACAGACAGAAAGGACGCATGATTATGCCAACCGGAAATTTAAAATTAACTTCACTTGACAAAAAGATTCTGCACTCATACTGTCAGACACTCGATGGACTTTCCAATTATCTTGGAAATGGATACGAGATTGTCCTTCACAGTCTGGAAGATTATGAACACTCTGCAATCAAGGTCATCAACGGATATCACACAGGACGTACCGAAGGTGCACCGATTACCGACCTTGCGTTGAAGATGCTCGAGCAGATCCGTCGAAATGAAGAAAATGACCATGGTGTTATTTATTTTTCCACAAATGTAAAAGGAGAACCGCTGAAGTCAACTACAATTCCTGTCAAAGGAGAGAAGGACAGAATTATCGGACTGCTCTGTATCAACTTTTATATGAATACAACAATGGCAGATTTCTTCTGCAACTTTGCTGTTCCGATTCCATCTGATTCTGACGGTCTCACAGTCTCCGGTCAGATTCATGAGACATTTTCCCAGAGCAGTTCTGATCTTCTTGAGCAGACCATTCAAACCGTTCGTCAAGAAGTGTTGATGGATTCAGCAATATCGAGCACAAATAAGAATAAAGAAATCATTTTCCGACTTTACCAGCAGGGAATCTTTAATCTAAAGGATGCCGTCGTCACGATTGCCGAAGCGCTGGGAATCAGTAAGAATACCGTATATCTGCATCTGCGCAATCTTGAGAAAGTAAATAATTAGCACTATCTGATATGCAAAACATTACTGTTTACGCAGTGAAAAGGACAAGACACTTTCTTTTTATCTAACATTTCATTCGAAAGTATCCTGTCCTTTTTTCATCCTTTATTTTCCAGCCGGCATATATCTCAGAAGTTCTCCTGCCACGCTGGAGATTGGCATTGTCTGAAGCCATACATGTCCAGGTCCGGTGACAACTGTATTGAACACACCTTCACCGCCGAATACCATATTCTTAAGTCCCGGTACTGTCTGAATCTCCATGCTGCAAGTTGCATCCATTGCTGCAAGATATCCGGTGTCCACTACTATCTGCTGTCCCGGTCTCAGTTCATATTCTACCACATGTCCGTCAAATTCCAGAAATGCTATTCCATTTCCTGAAAGTCTCTGCATGATAAACCCTTCTCCACCAAAAAATCCTGCTCCGAATTTCTTTTGAAAGAAAATAGAGAGATCAACACCTTCTTCTGAAGCGAGAAATCCTGACTTCTGTACAATCAGTTCCTGGCCCGGTGCAATCTGGCGCGCTACAATCTGCCCCGGAAAACTGGATGCGAATGCGATCATCCCATTACCTCCCGTTGCTGTATAACGGTTCTGGAACAGTGCCTCGCCTGAAAACATTCTTCCAAATGCTTTTCCGATTCCTCCGTTGGAAGTTGTCTCCATTTTCATATTCGGAGACATCCAACTCATAGAACCGCGTTCTGTAATCATTCTTTCTCCATTCTCCAGATAGCAGACCACTACCGGAAGGGTATCACCTTTGATTTCATATCTCATGGTTTATTCCTCCTGAATCATTCTTCCTAACATATTCTGTAAAGTTCCATCTATTCTAAGAATACTATTCTTTTACAACATTTTCCAGTCCCTAATCTTCTTTTTTCTCGCTCATCTCCAATTTAGGAAGTATGATCTCCGCCTTGAACAGGTCTGCTTCTGTTGTAATATTTAAATTACCATGCTGTAGCTGTGCAAAGCTCTTGGCAATTGCCAGGCCAAGTCCAGATCCTTCGGTATTTCTTGAAGAATCTCCTCTTACAAAACGGTCCGTGATCTCCTCTGTATTGAAATTCAATTCCCCTGCGGAAACATTTTTCATAAAAATCTGCACGTCATCCGGCCGCTCATTCATTTCTATATAAACTCTCGTATGCGGCATTGCGTATTTTGTAATATTAACAATCAAGTTCTCAAAAATTCGATATGTTTTTTCACTATCCAGCCAGAGAACTACTTTGTCCTCCGGAAGTTTCCAACGGAATTCCAGATGTGCTTCTCTAATCTTTTCCTCGTTCTCAAGCTCCGCCTGACGGATCAGTCCTACGAGATCCACTTTCATGTAATTCATCTGGATAGTCTTACTTGCTGCCTTACTCATCTCAAAGAGATCCTCAATCAGGGCTTTCAGACGAAGAGATTTTCTCTCAAGTACTTCTGTATATTCTTTTCTCTTTTCTTCGTCTTTTTCATTCTTTAAAAGGTCAATATAAGTGATGATCGCAGTCAGCGGAGTACAGAGATCATGAGAGACATTTGTCACAAGCTCTGTCTTCATACGCTCATTTTTCACTTCTTCATCCACCGCTTTCTTGAATCCGCTCTGAATCTTCTTCAATTCATCCTGAATCGGACGGAAGATTCCGACATCACCTTCGATTGGAAGATCTAGCTGTCCTTCTGCAAGCTGATTTGTTGATTTAAGCAGAAGCTGATATTTCTTCTTGATTCCATTTAGCACTTTCTTCATTACAAAGAATAAAATGATAGAATAAACAATTAATGGTATCAGTCCTATGCTGTAAGAAAATAATTTCACTACTAAGAGCAGAAGAAAGTTCAAGATCACGATTCTGAGGATTCCTTTATTTCCTTTATCCCGCAGATCCATCTGAAGAATTGCTTCATATTGATGATGCAAAAATGCTTTCATATCTTTCCATGCTTTCTTCAATAAATGTCTCTTTTCATGTACTTCTCCACGATTTTCCTTTCCCCAACGGATCAGCATTCCTACTATTGTGTGTTCTTCCCAGTAATTTCTTCCCTCTGTAAATATAAGTCGAAGACTCTCTGCCACACAGAAGAAAACTCCCAGTAGGCAGAACCAGATACCCCAGTTGATTCCCAGCATACTGATTGTATTCCACATAATATTTCCTGACGGGTGATAGTTCTCAAAAGACCAGTATACTAAACCTGCAAATGCATCATAGCCTATACCCAATGCAGAAATCCCCAGAATCACTGCAAGTTCAAATGGCATGCGGAATATTTTTCCTTCGTATCTTCCAACTTTTGGAATACATGGAAGAAGTAATGCTGCAAGCAGAGCTCCTAAAAAGAAGAGTGCAGCGGAACTCCAGAACATGGAATAATTATAATCCACATACTCGTCTTCCTCCTGATTTGCAGAAATGAATTCATCATAATTTGCATCTGTCATCCCATAAACGATACTGATTCCGTTTGTCTGCTCTTCATCGTCAATCTGATCCTCAAGATCTGCATCCATACAATAATAAGACAGATCTTTCTCCACATCGTACGCTTCTTCCGGTGACAGTTTCGTACCGCTAACTGTTACATTTGACATTGTTCCGGATGTGCCATACTTATATTCGATTTTGAGAACATAAGAATTATCTGACTTCAAAGCCTCGTTTGTCTGGTCGTCATTTCCTGCAAGCAAGGGATTCCCTTCTTTGTCAAAGATCTGATAATCCATATATTTTTTAAAAAGAGAGAATGCACTGTCTGACATTAATTCCATCTGTTCCGATGCATCCATCGCATCTGTGACCTCGCTATAGAGAAGGCGATTTCCTGTCGCAAGGGAATAGTCCATTCGCTCAATACACTCTTCAACATCATCTTCTACTGTAAATGTTGATGCGATATTTTTTCTTACCACATAATAACTTTCCACAACACCTGCTGCGAATAAGCTAAGAATTACTATCGTTATAATTGTTCTTATCTTACGGTTGCTTTTCAAGTTTGTATCCAACTCCCCACACCACCTTTAAATATTTTGGTTTCTTCGGATCGATTTCAATCTTCTCCCGAATATTTCTTACGTGTACCATGATCGTATCTGTATTAATTGCCTTTTCCTGCCATACTCTTTCGTAAATCTCTTCGGATGAAAAGACTCTTCCCGGATTCTTTGCCAAAAGAAGCAGAATCTTGTATTCGATCGGAGTTAATTTCACCGGATTGCCATCCATTGTGACTTCTACCGTATCCTCATTAATCTCAAGTCCTCCGATCACATGTACATTTTCCTGTGGTGTGAGCTTCTCCAGAAATCTGCGGTAACGTCTCAGCTGGGAATTCACACGGGCCATCAGTTCCATCGGTGTAAACGGCTTTGTCACATAATCATCCGCTCCGATGTTGAGCCCTGTGATCTTATCAACTTCCTCTGATTTTGCTGACAACATGATTACAGGAAAATCGTATTTCTCGCGCAACTTCATCGTCATACGAATTCCATCCATACGTGGCATCATGATATCAATGATTGCCAGATGGATTTCTTCCTTCTCAAGGACTTCTAATCCTTCGATGCCGTCTGCTGCCTGAAACACCTTATACCCCTGACTCTGCAGATAAATCTGTACACCTTCTCTGATCTCTTTGTCATCCTCTACAATTAATACGTGATTGATCTCCATTTTGTTTCCTCCTAAAAAAATAACCTCCTTTATATATCTACAGAATACTCTGTAAATCTAAAGGAGGCTTTTATATGTTTCAAAAGATTTTCTTAAGCTTACTATAGCTTTTTTAAAAATATTGTTCTTTTAGTTCTCTGCATTCTGCTCTCTGAAGAAAATCTGACCCGTAGAAGCGTCCATTCCGTCCACAATTGCCAGTGACTCCAGCTGGAATCCAAGATTACGGATGATTCTTCCGCCTGACTGGAATCCTTTCTCAATTGCAATTCCGATACCTTCTACTGTAGCTCCTGAAGACTGAACGATCTGGATCAGTCCCTGTAGTGCACATCCGTTCGCAAGAAAATCATCAATAATAAGTACATGATCATCCTCTGAAAGGAATTTCTGTGAAACGATCACATTATTCTTACACTTATGTGTGAAAGATTCAACCTCTGCTACATACATCTCACCGTCTAAATTGATGCTCTGAGACTTCTTTGCAAATACGACCGGTACATCAAAGTGTTCTGCTACGATACAGGCGATTCCTATACCGGAAGCTTCGATCGTAAGAATCTTGTTGATGTTCTTGTCAGCAAATCTCTTCTTGAATTCTGCACCCATCTGATTCAAAAGTTTAATGTCCATCTGATGATTCAGGAAACTGTCAACCTTGAGAACATTGCCCTCTTTTACAATACCATCTTTTACAATTCTTTCTTCCAAAAAATTCATCTTTCTACCTCTTCCTCTGTGATTTCCCCAAAATGTGTTACTGCTCAGTGTAACCCCAAAAATATTTCTTAAAGTATAGCACAACTCCATATAAGAAACAACGTTAACAAGACGAAAAAATAGTACAAAAATAATTCTAAAAAAGCACTTTCCTTATCCGGTTTATCAAAACCGAATCGCATCCATTCCGGATGCTTTTCTGCCAGCAGTTTGCAGGCTTCAATGAGATAGTCGACTCCTTTTCGTTTGTCGGTGATCTTTAACGAGCCGAACAGAACCAGTTTCTTACCTTCTGGCAGCATGAACTTGGCACGTGCTTCTTTTTTGTTCATGGGTTTGAACAGGTTGGTATTAATAGCGTTCGGAATATTGGTGACGCTTTTTCCTTCAAACAATGCGCTGGTCTGTGCTTGTTCCTTCAGCCAGTGACTGCACGTGACGAAATGGATGGGAGCGTAGCTGTATAACTTTTGTTTTTTGCGGAAAGTGCGGTAAGATAAATCTTTCCGGCCACCTCCTTTGTAGATGTAAGGGCAGTCGTGACATTCCTGCTGATAGTTCTTACATTCCCGTGCGTAGTGGCAGATACCGGTACATGGCCACATATCGTGCATGGTCCATACCACAGGTTTGCCGGAAGTGAGTATTTTCCGTATATCTTTCAGCGAGAGCATTCCTTGGTTGACCCAATGCAGGTGGATAACGTCGGCCTGGCGGAATTCCGGAAGTGAGGTGATGTCTGTGCCTGTGTTGGCTATGTCAACGTCGAACAGATGGTATCGGCGGAAACGATTGGCACTCC
>OGWV01001151.1_pt1 | contig 16729 bp, 18 predicted proteins | sample 1576081 | NCBI WGS metagenome assembly OGWV01 (sample SAMEA3541541, study PRJEB24748) | human gut metagenome | biome: human gut; feature: human-associated habitat; material: faeces | place: China | collected 2012 | reverse complement strand
GGTCACAAGGTCATTCTACCACTAGTGTGCGAGCACACGTGGTGTCAGACCTTTTAACCCTGGTATCTTAAGATAACAAAAGTATAATATAAGAAAGAGTCCGGTGTGGTGTGATGCAAGTTGAGGTCATATCACATCAGGCTCTTTCTTTTTTTGAAGAAAAAAGGTATACTTTTCAGGAACGCAGAAATTGGAGCAGCGGTTGCAATGGAAAATGGAGACGAAGAAGTAAAAAGGCTGCAAAGTATATAACAAAGTCCAATATAGAATCTGGTGTGGCATATACAATTCGGGAACTGTTGAAAAGGCAGGGAGGAAAAGCAGATGGGGAGAACATACGCAATCTCTGATGTGCATGGAATGGGTCATCTTCTGGATCAGATGCTGGAAAAGATTGCATTTTCAGAGGCAGACAGACTTTATGTTTTAGGAGATCTGATTGACCGGGGACCTGACCCGGCAGGTGTGCTGGATCTGGCAATGGAACGGAAAAATATCATTGCATTAAAAGGAAATCATGAGGACGCATTTGTGGATTGGTATGATACAGTACCGGATAAGATTCACAACCGGTACTATTATAATACTTATGATTTTCTGATGGACAGTCGCAGAACCAGGGAAAGACTGCCGGAATATGTGGAATTTATGAGGAAAATGCCTTTATATAAAAAGCTGAGGATTGATGGGGAATGTTGGCTTCTTGCCCATGCCTGTACAGAAGAGGTGCTTTCATTTTGGAAAAGAAAAGAACGAATGCTTTGGAGTACTGAAATGATTGATCGGGGGAAAGGGATTCCCGGATATCATTCGGTGGTCGGTCATGTACCGGCTTTTACGATTCGTGGAAATACGAACCGACCGGCAAAGATCTGGCACAGTGAGGATGGATGGCTGACGGATATAGATTGTGGAGCGGCATTTCCTGCATTTGGAGGACGACTGGGATGTCTCTGCCTGGAAACGGGGGAAGAATATTACGTTGCGGATGCAGAGATTTTAACAACATAAAAAAGAAATTCGTGGTATACTGGTTTTACTGCATAAAAGAAAAGAGGTCAAAAAATGGATGTCAGAGAGATGAGAAATGAGGCACTTGGCAAAAGAGTTGTCAAGGCACTTGAATCCAGAAATATGGATGCTTATTATGCTGAGACAAAGGAAGAAGCAGTGCAGAAAGCACTGGAGTGGATTCCGGAAGGAAGTACGATCAATATGGGAGGTGCCTCTTCCGTACACGAATGCGGTCTGATTGATGCGATAAAATCCGGAAACTATAATTTTTGTGACAGAGATAGAGCAGCTACACCGGAAGAGAAGCAGGAAATCGCGAGAGCAGCATTTTCCTGTGACTGGTTTCTTGGAAGTGTGAATGCGATGAGTGAAGATGGAGTGTTCATCAATATTGACGGAAATGCAAACCGTGTAGCAGCATATGCATTTGGACCAAAGAATGTACTTCTAATTGTTGGTATGAACAAAGTTGTAAAGACACAGGAAGATGCAATGAGCAGGGCAAGAAATGAAGCTGCACCTGTAAATGCACAGCGTTTTGGAATTGATACACCATGTTCCAAGGCTGGAAGCTGCTTTGACTGTAAGAGCCCGGAATGTATCTGTTGTCAGATTCTTGTGACAAGATTCAGCCGTCAGAAAGGTCGTTTCAAAATTATTCTTGTAGATGAGAATCTTGGTTTTTAGTAGCTGGAGAAGGAAAAAAGAATGGGAAGAAATAGAAAGAAGCCGGTGCGCCGCAGATTAGAAAAGCGGCAGAAACGAAGCAGGCAAAAGAAAAAAAGCGGTTTATTTGACAAAGTAACAATGGTGATCCTGGTTGTGGCAGTCTGTGTTTTTGCATTTTCGCTTTATCAGCTGGTACGCACAATGGTGCCATATTATTCTGGTGGAAAAGAGTATGATAAGCTCAAAAATAAAGCAATCACTGTACAGGAGCAAACAGATGATCCGGGGGATGTATCGGGAAACACATTTAAAGTAGATTTTGATGTGCTTTTGCAGGAAAATCCAGATACGGTAGCCTGGATCCGGTTTGATGAACCATCAATCATCAGTTATCCGGTTGTAAAAAGTGCAGATAACAAAGAATATCTCACGAAGACATTTTCTGCAAATGATAATAAACTTGGAGCTATTTTCATGGACATGAGAAATACAAGTGATTTCTCGGACAAGAATACAATGATTTATGGTCATAATATGAAAATAGGAGGAGAGATGTTTTCGCAGCTGAAGGAGTATGAGGATGAATCATTCTATAAAGAGCATCCGAATTTCTATATTTATACACCGGATGGAAAAACAAGGACTTATACCGTGTTTTCAGCAGCTGTTGTGAAGGATACTGCAGATCAGTATAATCTGACGTATGCGACAGACGAAGCGTTTGAGAGTTATTTGAAAATGTGTAAAGAAGATTCAGCATATGACACAGGAACAGAAGTGAATGCGCAGTCTCAGATTGTCAGTCTTTCAACTTGTACCAATGTAAGAGAAGATGAGAGATTCCTTTTGCAGGGAGTATTGACGGCGACAGACGGAGGAGAAGATTAGAATGGCAGACAGATTTGATGTAGGCGACATTATTAAGATGAAGAAACCTCATCCATGCGGAAGTCAGGAGTGGGAGATTCTCCGGGTCGGAGCGGATTTCCGTCTCAAATGTATGGGGTGTGGGCATCAGATTATGGTGCCAAGAAAATTGGTAGAAAAAAATACAAGACAAATTACAAAAAAGGCTTGAAACAACAAATTCTTTATGGTATTATAAGAAACTGTGACATGCTGATGGAACAATTCCAATCAGTCATTCAATTTCCTTGTTCCCGGGAGGAACCGGGGGCCAAGAGACCATAAGGAGGTAAAATAAGATGAATAAGTATGAATTAGCTGTTGTTGTAAGCGCAAAACTCGAAGACGAAGCAAGAGCAGAAGTAATCGAGAAAGTGAAAACAATGATCACTCGTTTCGGCGGTAATGTAACAGACGTTGATGAGTGGGGCAAGAGAAGATTCGCTTACGAGATCCAGAAAATGAAAGAAGGATTTTATTACTTCATCCACTTCGAGGCTGAAAGTACAGTTCCAGCTGAAGTAGAGCAGCGTATCCGCATTATGGACAATGTACTCAGATATTTATGCGTGAAACAGGAAGCATAAGCGGAAAGAGGTATATATGAATAAAGTAGTTTTAGTAGGACGGTTAACAAGAGACCCAGAAGTGAGATATTCACAGGGAGACAGTGCTACAGCGGTTGCAAGATATACACTTGCTGTAGATCGCAGATTCAGAAGAGACGGTGAGCCGACAGCGGATTTTATTCCGTGTGTTATATTCGGACGTTCCGCAGAGTTTGCTGAGAAGTATTTCCATCAGGGAATGCGTGTCTCAATTTCCGGACGTATCCAGACAGGAAGCTACACGAACAAAGATGGTGTGAAAGTATACACAACAGAAGTGATCGTGGAAGAACAGGAGTTTGCAGAGAGCAGAGCCGAGGCCGAAGCTAACAGAGCAAGTTTCCAGCGTCAGTCTGCACCGAGTCCGGCACCTAGCGCAGATGCAGGTGATGGCTTCATGAATATCCCGGATGGTATCGATGAGGAGTTACCGTTTAACTAAGTCGGAAAGGAGATAACCATCATGGCTTACGAAAAAGGAAGCAGACCAGAGGGTGGATTCAAAAGAAGAGGCCCAGCTCGTAGAAGAAAAAAAGTTTGCGTGTTCTGTGGTAAAGAAAACAACGAAATCGATTACAAGGACGTTGCAAAATTAAAGAAATATGTTTCTGAAAGAGGAAAAATTCTTCCTAGAAGAATTACAGGAAACTGTGCTAAGCACCAGAGAGCTCTTACAGTAGCAATCAAGAGAGCTAGACACATTTCTCTTATGCCTTACGTTCAGGACTAATTGAGATAATTAGCTAATAACAAGATCGAATTTTTGGAGAAATTCAGAAATTCGATCTTTTTGCTTTTTTCTAACTCATTTTTGCATAATACAACCTATAGCATCTTAGGGGAAAAGATGCTATAATAGATTAGCTATATTGTAATTAGTCACATATGGTGGTGATTGATAGTAGTCCCAGGTGAGGTATTAGTTATGAAAAAGAATAAAATGCAGCTGAAGGGACAGCTCAGAATGTACATGCGATGGCCGCTGATCATGACACTTCTCTTGATTGGCATGGATGTATGGGTGTACATGGTAGACAAGAAAGCCGGACTTTTGATGTCAGTGATCATAATTATATATGTAGGAATCGCTTTTTCGCTATATTTCTATAACAGATCTTTGATCCTGGCAGATCTGATCCAGTTTTCAGTACAGTACAAAGGTATTGAAAACCGGCTGCTCAAAGAACTGGCAATTCCCTATGCGATTGCGCTTGAAGACGGGAGGATTCTGTGGAAGAATGATTGTTTTTTAAATCTGACAGAGGGTCAGAGAAAAGAACGTTATCTGAACCGTATGATTCCAGAATTACATCCGGGTGTGTTTCCAAAAAATGATGTGGATCATGTAGAATTGGAAGTAACTTATCGTGAAAGAAGTTATCAGGCAGAGCTTCGAAAAGTATCATTGGAGGGATTCAGTGAGAAAGAAGAGTTGCTTCAGATTCCGGAAGAGCAGGAATATTTTGTTGCAGTTTCTTTAAGAGATGTGACAGAACTGAATGCCTACATCCGAGAGAACGAAGACCAGAGAATGATTGCCGGATTGATTTATATCGATAACTATGACGAGGTCATGGAAAGTGTTGAGGAAGTCAGACAATCCCTTCTTGTGGCATTGATCGACCGTAAGATCAATAAGTATATCGGAGACGTAGATGGTATCGTAAAGAAACTGGAGAAGGATAAGTATTTTATCGTACTTCGAAAGGATGCTTACAAAAAGCTGAAAGAAGACAAGTTTTCCCTTCTGGAAGAGGTAAAACAGGTTAATATCGGTAATTCAAGATCAGCAACGCTGAGTATTGGTTTGGGATTGAATACGGCAACGTATGCGTTGAGTTACCAGTATGCACGTGTGGCAATCGACCTTGCACTTGCCAGAGGCGGGGATCAGGCAGTTATTAAGGACTGCAACGGAATTACGTATTTTGGTGGTAAGAAGGAGCAGACAGCGAAGAATACACGAGTGAAGGCGCGTGTTAAGGCTGAGGCACTTCGAGAGTTTATTGTGACCAGAGACAAAGTTATTGTTATGGGCCATAAGATTGCTGACCCGGATTCTTTCGGTGCATGTATGGGTATTTACCGTGCTGCAGTAAGTCTGGAGAAAAAGGCACATATCGTGATCAATGAAGTTACCGGATCTGTTCGCCCGTTGTATGATGAGATTCTGGAGAGCCCTGCATATGAGGATGATATTTTTATTACGTCAGAACAGGCATTGGATTATGTGGATGACAATGCAATGGTCATTGTGGTAGATACAAACAAGCCACAGATGACAGAGTGTCCGGAACTCTTGAAGAGATCAAAGATGATTGCAGTGCTGGATCATCACAGGCAGAGCAGTAATATTATTGAGAACGCGGTACTTTCTTATGTGGAGCCGTATTCTTCTTCCACCTGCGAGATGATCGCAGAAGTTCTACAGTATATGGTAGATGACATCAAATTCCCGGCACTTGAAGCAGAGTGCATGTATGCCGGAATTATGATCGATACGAGAAACTTTATGAACCGCACAGGTGTGAGAACCTTTGAAGCAGCAGCATTTTTGAGAAGATGTGGTGCAGATATTACACGGGTACGTAAGATGTTCCGTGATGATATGGCATCTTATCAGGCAAAGGCTGAGGCAGTCCGCAATGCAGAAGTTTATCGTAAGGAGTATGCGATTGCAGTATGCCCAAGCGATATTGACAGTCCTACAGTGCTTGCAGCACAAGCGGCGAATGAATTGTTGGATATTAGCGGAATAAAGGCTTCTTTTGTATTGACAGAATATGAAAATAAGATTTATATGAGCGCGCGTTCTATCGATGAAGTGAATGTTCAGATTATCGCGGAGAAGCTCGGTGGAGGCGGTCATATTAATTCCGCGGGAGCACAGTTTGACCACACGAATATGCATGAAGCAGTCAGTGCATTGAAAGAGACTATTGATAAAATGATAGAAGAAGGAGATATTTGATAATGAAAGTTATTTTATTACAGGATGTAAAATCTCTTGGAAAAAAAGGAGAGATCGTAAACGTAAATGATGGATATGCTAGAAACTTTATCATTCCAAAGAAGCTTGGACTGGAAGCAACAGGAAAGAATCTGAATGATCTGAAGCTTCAGAAGAATAACGAGAAAAAAGTTGCGGAGGAGAACCTGGAGGCAGCGAAAGAGCTTGCAGCTAAGATCGCAGAAGCCAAAATTGTAACACACATCAAAGTTGGAGAAGGCGGAAGAACTTTCGGTTCTGTATCAAGCAAAGAGATTGCAGAGGAAGTAAAAGCACAGTTGAATCTTAATGTTGATAAAAAGAAGATCCAGTTAAAAGAAGCGATCAAGACACTCGGAACACACAACGTGTCTGTAAAGCTTCATCCACAGGTTACAGCAGAGCTGAAAGTAGTTGTACAGGAAGAAGCATAAGGAGACGAAATCTTTATGGATATGGAAGCAGCAATGAAACGAATTCCTCCGCACAGTGCGGAGGCTGAGCAGGCAGTGCTCGGTGCGATGCTGATGAACAAGGAGGCCATTACGGTGGCCTCCGAGATATTATCAGGGGATGATTTTTATCAGACAGCATATGGAATCTTGTTTAATTCTATGGTGGAACTGTTTCATGCGGGAAAACCGGTCGATCTGATCACCTTGCAGGAATATTTGAAAGAAAAGGATGTCCCGCCAGAGATCAGCAGTATGGAGTTTGCAAGAGATTTGCTGATGGGAACACAGACTTCTGCGAATATCAAGAGCTATGCTGAAATTGTACGTGAAAAATCAATCATGCGTCGCCTGATCAAAGTAAATGAAGAGACAGCAAATGCCTGTTATCTGCAGAATCAGCCATTAGAGGAGATTTTGGAAGATGCACAGAAGCAGGTTTTTGCACTTGCAGAGACAGGGAATTCAGAAGAGTATGTACCGATCAAGCAGGTTGTACTCAATGCATTGGATGTAATTGAGCGTGCGTCCAAGACAAAAGGAACAGTAACAGGAATTCCGACAGGATTCATTGATCTTGATTATAAGTTGTCCGGTCTGCAGCGCTCAGACCTTGTACTGATCGCAGCCCGTCCTTCTATGGGTAAGACAGCGTTCGTATTGAATATCGCACAGCATGTGGCATTTCGTCAGAATAAGGCAGTAGCAATCTTCAGTCTCGAGATGTCCAAAGAGCAGTTGGTAAACCGTCTGTTCTCATTGGAGTCTCATGTGGATGCACAGATACTAAGAACCGGTAATCTGTCAGATACGGATTGGGAGAAGTTGATCGAAGGAGCCGGAACAATAGGATCATCAAGAATGATCATTGATGATACGTCAGGTATTACGATTTCAGAGATGCGCTCAAAGTGTAGAAAATACAAGTTGGAGATGGGACTTGACCTGATCATTATCGACTACTTACAGTTGATGAGCGGAAGCAATTCAAGAAAGAATGAGAGCCGTCAGCAGGAGATTTCTGAGATCTCACGTTCTTTGAAAGGTCTTGCCAGAGAATTGAATGTGCCGGTGCTTGCACTGTCACAGCTGAGCCGTGCGGTTGAGCAGAGAACAGATAAGCGTCCGATGCTTTCAGACCTCCGAGAGTCCGGAGCAATCGAGCAGGATGCCGATGTCTGTATGTTTATCTATCGTGATGATTATTATAATCCTGACACGGAAGATAAGAACATTGCAGAAATTATTATCGCAAAACAGAGAAACGGCCCGATCGGTACAGTGCGTCTTGCGTGGATGCCACAGTACACTCGCTTTGGAAACGAGCTGCGTCAGCAGGACCAGGAGATATAAAAAAGAAAAGGACAGGCACTTGTTGGAGAGCGCCTGTCTTTTTTCGGTATATAAATCCAATAAATCTACCGGTATGTGCAGTGTGCAATTAGAAATCGCAGAAATGCTATGTAAATCTTTTTTTGAATCTCAGTACCGGACTATTCTTCACACTTTCTCTTCGGGTCGCCTGTTGCTGGCGAATCAGGCTGTCCAGTTTACGGAAATGTTCTTCTTCCTGCCGTTCTTTCGCCTGGAAAAGAAAATCCATCTCACGTATGACATCTGCGGTGACCTGAGTGCTGATTTCTTTTTCTAATGCTTTGTTATTTTCAGTAACGACTTCAGTCAGCACTTCTCCGATGAGTGAACGTACATGTTCCAGCTGGGTCTTTGTGATGACTTCGACCGGAGTAGTGGTAGTGGCCGGTTTGCACTCAGATGTCAGGTCAGGTGCGGGTGTTTTGGTAAGGGCATTCTTGTCCTTGTTTTCAGTGTGTCTCATTATCTGACGTGTAGATTTCAACTCTGGGATCAATGGCTTCAGATCGCGAAGCAGAACCCCTTCATTCTTAAGTTTTTTAATACAGCAAAAGAGCTGGATATCATCCTGGGTATAATATCGATGTCCCATCTCTGTGCGGCCGATAGGAATATGAAGTTCATCTTCCCAGTACCTTAAGACATGGGATTCTACCTGAACCTTCTTGGCAGCTTCAGAGATCATAAATCTGACTTCACCCATTGATTTTCTATCCTCCTGTTAGAATCATTGCGATTACTGTTCTGATTTCGCTACATTCATTATAGCATAGAGAAATTATGAAAGGAGTGCTAATCGTTCGTCAAATTATGGCAAAAAAAGAAATCCTGCTACATCGAATCAATCGGATGAGCAGGATTTCTGCGTTTTGTGATCACTTAGCGCTTATAAATTATGCCTCAGAGATAGCGCCTGTAGGACAAGCAGCCTCACAAGCTCCGCAATCTACACAAGCATCAGCATCGATCTCATATTTGCCATCTCCTTCAGAAATAGCGCCTACTGGACATTCGCCTTCGCAAGTACCACAGCTTACACATTCATCACTAATTACGTGTGCCATTGTATGTACCCTCCTTTTTTGGATTACGATAGGTTTTTCCCTTTTCGTTATCCTCATTTTAATACAAGATGGGGAAATATACAAGAGTTCCTGATGTATTTATTTGAGTAATTTATAAGTTAGTTACTGTTCACACGGTGTGCGACCAGCAACGCATCTCGCCATTTTAAATCGCCTTTGGCGATGGGGCGAGATGCATTCAAGCCAAAACATGCATCCTCCGTGCCAATCAGCGGAGTGATTGACACGGGAGTGAGCAGTAACTGAGTTAGTTTTGTGAAACTTGTGAACGTGGAAAATAGAAGATTTCTATCCTAAATTAGTAAAAAACAAAAATTCACGAGATTTTAAGAAATTATCTCTTCCATTTTTCAAGGATTCGTGTATCATAATGGATTGAGAGTTAAAAAGTAGAAAACATAGAGATAAAATTGTGTAAATGAAAAGAAGGAGAAGGTTATGCGGAAACGAAATGTAAGAGCAGCGATTGCGGCAGCACTTTGTATGACGGTACTTGCAGCCGGCTGCGGAAAGAAAGCAGATGATCCGGTTTTTACAGGAGATAAGACAGAAACACCGGTATATCAGGCGAATCTGGATGCAATCAAATCTTCTGCATATGCATCGGTAGACAATCTGGATCTGGAACCTGGAACTTATATTTCTGTAATCGGAAGGGCATCTTCAACACCATATTGGAATCAGGTAAAGGCAGGGGTAGAGCAGGCAGCAACGGACTTGAATACAGCACTGGGCTATTCAGGAAATGATAAGGTAAAAGTATTATACAGTGCACCGGATGAGAATGATAATATCGATCAGCAGGTGAATATTCTGGATGAAGAGCTTGCACGTTATCCGGATGTGATCGCAATTTCCAGTGTAGATGCAAGCGCATGCTCCGTCCAGTTTGATCTTGCGATTGAGAATGGAATTCCGATCGTAGCATTTGATTCGGGAAACAGCTATCAGAATATCCAAAGTACTTGCAAAACGAATAATATAGAAGCGGTAACAACAGGAACAAAGAATTTCTGTGAGAAGATCGGTGACAGTGGAGAAATTCTGCTGCTTGTGCATGATACAGTATCAGATACGGCGAAAGAGCGTGAGGCAGAAATCAAAAATGAACTTGCAGCAAATCATCCGAATGTGACTGTTACAGAGACAATTTATCTGGATCAGCTGGAAATGTTGAAGAAACAGATTGTGGCTGAACAGGTAGGGGTAACACCAGAAGAACTGGCAGCCGCAGAAGCAGGAGAAAAGAAGGAAGAGACAACAGGAACAGGTGATGCTTCCGAGACAATTGCAGATGCAGCATCGAATGCGGCTTCTTCATCAGCAGACGAAAGTGCGAATGAGACAGCACAGGAAGCGGACAATGAATTGTCCGAGAAGATGCAGCAGGTCAACGATGGCGCGGCAAAGATGAGTGATGAAGATGCAATTCAATATTATATGGAGAAACATCCTGATTTAAAGGGATGTATTGCTACGAACGAGACAGTAACCCAGCTTGCAATTAGGACGCTGGATCAGTTTGATTCAGAAAAACATATTACATTAGTAGGGTTTGATGCAGGAAAAGAGCAGGTCAATGCATTGAAAGATGGAAAGGTGGATGGACTTATTGTGCAGAATCCTTTTGGAATGGGATATGCGACAGTAGTTGCAGCGGCACGTACAGTTCTTGAGATTGGAAATGAAGCTGAGGTCAACACAGGATATGTGTGGGTGACAGCAGACAATATGAATGACGATACGATAACACCGTTCCTTTACGAATAAGTTGAAAATAAATCGAACAATTTCATAAAAGAAAAGAGCTTGTCAGGCAAAAGAAAAACATCAGGATTTTATTACTTCTATATTTCTGAATTTCAGAATGAAGTATAAAACCTGATGTTTTCTTTGTTTTATTCACGTTGTCCTTTAAGCTTTGCTTAAAGAAAAAATAAATTCGGTGCCAACCCCTTCCGTACTGATTACATTGATATGTTCATCGTGAGCCTGTATGATTTCTTTTACGATCGAAAGTCCAAGTCCGGTTCCTTTCTTATCCTTTCCACGGGAAAGATCTGATTTGTAGAAACGCTCCCAAATCTTATTGATTTCCTTTCTTGAGATTCCGATTCCATGATCTTTTACGGAAACAAAGATTTTATCATTTTTCGTTGTTACTTCTACTGTAATAGAAGAGTCATTCTCACTGAATTTAATCGCATTATCCAGAAGATTATAAAGAACCTGTTGGATTTTGCGTCGGTCCGCCATTACATTGATCTGTTCAGACAGTAGAAAGAGCTTAATGGATATATGCTTCTGAGTACAGACACCCTCGAAAGACTGGGCAGTATGTTTGATCATCTCCTGAATATCAAAGGAAGTCTTATTGAGCAGGAGCTCTTTTGTATCAAATTCGTTCAAAGTAAGAAGATCCGTTGTCAGGTCAGTCAGTCGTTCCGTTTCGAAGAGAATGATATTTAAGTATTTCTCATGAAGCTCTGGTGGGATTGTTCCGTCTGCCATTGCTTCTACATAACCCCTGATTGAAGTCAACGGAGAACGGAAATCGTGGGATACATTTGCTACGATCTTTTTCTGATAATCATCAGAATCCTTCAGTTGTGCAGCCATAAAATTCAGTGATGCGGATAAATATCCAATCTCATCATGCCTGTTTACCGGAATCTCGTAATCCAGATTGCCCATGGCATATTGCTTCGCAGCTTCTGTGATCAGCAACAATGGACGATGGACGAAGAAATGGAACCCGAGCAGGAAGATGAAGGACAACAGGAAAATAACTCCAAGAGAAATATAAACCGGAACCATCAGCGTGCGGCATCTTTCGTTGATCAGAGAGACAGGGCTGTGAATGATCAGATATCCCTTTGTATAAAATCCCTGTGTGACAGGAGCCATTACAGTAATCATATCTTCCTGAAAATAATTATGATAGGTTCCGATCATGTACTGGTTGCTCCCGATTTCGGCCGGATCAAAATTATTGACGGATTGTGGCGCAGTAGTATCCTTCAGGTTGGCAGAGGTGATCATTGTACCATCTTTTTCAACAAACCACAGAGAAGAATTAAGATACGTCTTCATAGCAGATAACTGAGAATGAACAGCCCAGCTGGAAGATTCGTTTGAAAAATAGGAAGGCAGATAATTATCTGCAATCATGGTTGCTTCTCTGTATAATGTCTGCGAAGTATCTTTTTCCAGACGTTCGGTGATCAGTTCTGTGGTTAATGTTGCTGTTGTGAAAACACATAAAAACCCGAAAATAATATAAAGTACAATAAATTTTAAATGCAGAACGGCTTTCATAATTTCTCCCTAAGTACTCATCGGCCACCAGATGCTGTTTACAGTATCCAGGACCGATGATTTAAATCTATTTTGTCTCAAATTTGTAACCAATTCCCCATACAGTACTGATATTCCAGTGAGGGTGGTCTTTAATCTTTTCGCGCAGACGTTTAATATGAACATCAACGGTACGAGTGTCTCCGATATATTCATAGCCCCAGATACGGTCTAAGAGCTGCTCTCTTGTGAATACCTGATTCGGTGATGCAGCAAGACAGTAAAGGAGTTCTAATTCTTTTGGCGGCATATCAACAGGATGTCCGTCACACACAACAGAGTAGTTTGTAAGATTGATCGTCAATCCGTCAAACTCCGCACATTTTGTTTTTTCAACAGAAGTATCATTCTGTTGTCCAACCTGATATCTTCTCAGAACAGCTCTTACGCGGGCAACCATTTCCTTAGGGTCAAATGGCTTCATGATATAATCATCCGCTCCGAGTTCCAGTCCGAGAACTTTGTCAAATACTTCACTTTTTGCAGAAAGCATGATAATCGGTGTGGCAGCTTTGGAACGAATCTCACGACAAACCTGATACCCGTCAATTCCCGGAAGCATCAGATCAAGAAGGATTAGATTTGGCTGATAGCTGTCAAAAGCTGCAAGCGCATCTTCTCCATCATATACTAATTTTGTATCAAAACATTCTTTTGTGAGATAAAGAGAAATCAGTTCAGCGATATTCTCATCATCATCTACGATTAGGATTTTCTGTTTTCCAAACATTCTTTTTCCCCCATTAACCATGATAAGGTAGTTGGTAACTGTTTAAAATAATTAGCCAAGTTCTACAATTGTTACACCTGCGTCACCTTCACCAAATTCGGCAAGGTGATAGGATTTTACATGTTTCTGACGACGCAGATATTCATGAATTCCCTTTCTGAGTGCTCCGGTTCCCTTTCCGTGAACTACACGGACAGTATTCAGGTGAGCGAGGATTGCGTCATCCAGGTATTTATCCAGCTCAGCAACGGCTTCATCAACAGTACGTCCGAGCAGATTGATCTCAGGTCGGACAGAAAGAGATTTTCCCATTTTGATTTTGCCTTTTGAAGTACGGTTCATTTTCTTTGGTGCATATGGAGAGACTTCCTCGATAATCTCCAGATCAGAAATGTTGACCTGGGAACTGAGGATTCCCATACGTACGGTAAGATTCCCTTTGGCATCAGGCAGAGAGCTTACGGTTCCTGTCAGGTTCATGCTGAGAACTTTGACAGATTCTCCGAGTTTGAAGTCAGATGCTTTATGCTCTTTCTTTGGTTTCTGTGCTTTCATTGCAGACGCAGATGCTGTATCTTTGATCTTCTTACGCAACTTTTCGCGTTCCTTTTCCATCTCGGCAGCAGAAATGTTTTCCTTGCCGAATTTACGGAAATCCTTGATTGTCTTGTCTGCAATTTCTTTTGCTTCACGCAGAATGGCGTTTGCTTTTTCATTTGCCTCGCGTAAAATGCGGTCGCGCTGATCATCTAATTTCTCCTGGCGCTGTTTCGCCTGGGCTTTCAGGTCTTCCGCTTCTTTCTTCAATCGTGCGATTTCTTCCTGTTCCTTTTCAATCGTCCGTTTGCTTGTCTCAAGATCAGTAAGAAGATCTTCAAAGGAAACGTCCTGTTCACTGAGCCGTTTCTTTGCATCTTCAATAATATAATCCGGCAGACCTAATTTCCCGGAGATTGCAAATGCATTACTTTTACCAGGAATACCGATCAGCAGACGGTAAGTCGGACGAAGACTTTCTACATCGAATTCACAACAGGCATTCTCCACACCCGGAGTGGAAAGTGCATAGACTTTTAACTCGCTGTAGTGTGTGGTAGCCATTGTACGGATTCCTCTCTGGTGAAGATGGGACAGAATAGAAATTGCAAGTGCGGCACCTTCCGTCGGATCTGTACCGGCTCCAAGTTCATCAAAGAGAACCAGCGAACGTTCATCTACTTTCTTAAGGAAAGAGACAATATTGGTCATATGAGAAGAGAATGTACTAAGGCTCTGCTCAATACTCTGTTCATCTCCGATATCTGCAAAAATTTCGTGAAAAATGGCAAGTTCCGAGCGATCTCCGGCCGGAATGTGCAGACCGGACTGTCCCATCAGAGTCAGCAGTCCCACCGTTTTTAAAGAGACGGTTTTACCACCGGTGTTTGGACCGGTCACGATCAGCTGTCGGAAATCCGCACCGAGACGTACATCAATCGGAACCACTTTCTTAGGATCTAAGAGTGGGTGTCGGCCTTTGCGGATGTTAATCCGTCCCTCTTCATTAAAGACAGGGGCAACACCGTTGTAACTTTTGGCAAGTTCGGCTTTGGCAAAAATAAAATCCAGTTCCGCAAGAACAGTATAATCCTGACGGATTCCGTTTGCGTTTTCTGCCACACGGTTGGAAAGATCTGCTAAAATGCGGTCAATTTCTTCCTGTTCTTTTAAAAACAGTTCCTTAAGTTCGTTATTTAAATTGACGACAGCCATTGGTTCAATAAATAAGGTAGAACCGCTTGAGGACTGGTCATGTACCATACCGGGAACCGAGGTTTTGGATTCGGCACGAACCGGCAGACAGTAGCGGCCGTCACGCATGGTAATCACAGCATCCTGCAGATAGCTGCGGGTGGTTGTGTTGTTCATAAGACCAGTCAGCTGTGCGTGAATGCGGTCGTTCATCCCCCGGATGGATTTACGGATTTTAGAAAGCGCCGCAGAGGCGTCGTCTGCAATTTCGTCTTCCCCGACAACACAGCGGCGGATTTCATCCAAAAGGGGAGAAAGCGGCTGGATCTGTGAAAAAAGCGGTGACAGGGAATCTGTTTTTTCATCGTTGCGGTCGCTTCGGTCGTATGCTTTGACCCGCTTGGCAACTTCCAACAGAGAACAGATCATAAGGAGCTCTGTGGTATTTAAGGTGCCACCGATATCGAGACGCTTCAGGGAAGCGTTGACATTGTGAACGCCGGAAAAACTGATGCCACTTCCGCGGTACAGGCGGCTGAGTGCATCTGCCGTAGTTTCCTGCAGATGTGCAATTTCCGCAGGATCGGTCAGGGGAACCAGTTTGTGACAGCGGTCTTTTGCCTCTTCACAGCTGGCATAATCTGCCAGACGCTCCAGTATTTTATAATATTCAAGTGTATGATAAACTTTCTGATTCATAGTGATATTCCTTTTTATATAGTATTCTCTCTTGTATTATAACGCAAAGTGCCATTTTGGAAAAGAAAAATAATGTGATTGTTGCAAGTGCATGGAAATGCGAATATAATAGTGGTTATGAGTGATAAACAGCAACCAAAGAATGCGTTTGTCAGAGAACAGATTAAGGACAAACCAAAGAATTATAAACGTATGTGGGTCCGGTTGGGGGAATCTGCTGCCTGTGGGGGTGTATTTGCGCTGGCTGTGTGTCTGGTGCTGCTTTTTATGATTCCGGTTCTGCGGCAGGAGGAAGGTTCTGTGCCGGATACCGGAGCACAGGATTCACAGCAGGCATCGGTGGAAGAAACGGAGCAGGGGTCTGAGGAAAAGGAGGAGACACAGACTCCGGAAGGGTCGGGATTTTCGTTTTTCGATCCTTGGAGGCGGTCGCATGGTGCATTTGCGTGACGTTTACGATCAATTTCGTGCAGTGTTACTGGATGATGTACCGGGTGACGTTCGCGAAAAGCCGCCTGTCGGGGTTCTGCCGACAGCTCGTTTCGCCGCTGGCGGTAAGCGGGATACTCGTGCTGTTGCTGGGAGCGACGACGGCCCTGACGAAAGATTCTCCGGAACTTGTCGGCATCCTGGCGAAAGGGGCCGTTTTTTTATTAACTTTGTTTGTGTACCTGCAGGTTAGCGGGGAATATGATATTTTGGCCAAACTCAAACGTAAAGGTAATCCGTCATGAAAATCCTGTTCCTCGTATTCCACGGTTTCGATGCGTTCAACGGAATCAGTAAGAAGATCGGCTATCAGATCGAGGCGTTGCGGATACTCGGTCATCAGGTCGAGCTCGGTTCGCTCGCTGTGGACGAACGGGGACGCTGGAAACGCATGGGCGGCGACCGGGTCGTGGAGGATCTCGGCGCCGGGATCGTCGGGAAGTTGAAAAAAAGATGGCGTTACGGTTCGCTCGCCCGTTACATCGTAGAGGACGGTTTCGATTTCGTTTACATGCGTTCCGATCATAACGCCAATCCGTTTACGATTCGGATGGCCCGGCGTGTACGCCGGGCCGGCATCGCGATGGTGATGGAAATTCCGACTTATCCCTACGATCAGGAGTACC
>OGWV01001145.1_pt1 | contig 16764 bp, 13 predicted proteins | sample 1576081 | NCBI WGS metagenome assembly OGWV01 (sample SAMEA3541541, study PRJEB24748) | human gut metagenome | biome: human gut; feature: human-associated habitat; material: faeces | place: China | collected 2012 | reverse complement strand
TTATGGCAATCCTGTTGTAGGTTTTGATTTTGTGCACAATAAGAAAACACGTGATCTATATGATCAATTGGGTTTATCAGAGCAGTATGTTTCAGATGAATCGATGCTTCATGATGGAATTAAATGTGCTTTTGAGAGAGAACAAAAGCAATTAAAAAGTGTATATAAAAACATGAAGCAGAAGGTTGATATGCATTTTGACGAGATAGCAGATAGTCTGACAAAAAATAATCAAGGTGGATACAATGAAGCCTTTTTGTCATTTTCTGATGTAATTGATGAAATGTCAGGTTTATTGTCAGTGTTGTCAAATCAATATCGCGATAGAACAGGAGTTATTGAAAAATATAAATCTGAAGCGCAATATAATTTATTGAATTGGCAGAAATGCTCTAATGAAATGATAGAATTATATAATAAATATCAAAAGCTTGCGGATGAATATAAAGAATTAAAAGAAAGAATGGAGTGTAAGGAAAAACTGTGAAGAGAGAGAGAATTTTCTATCTGGACTTTGTACGTGCAGTTGCAACTATTAGTATTATATTTACGCATTATAATGCGTTATTTATATATAATACATCTATCCCAATGCCACAAAAGGCTATTTTGACGATGACTGTTGGAAATGTTTATATTGGAAGCTGGGGAGTATCGCTTTTTTTAATAATATCCGGAGCAGCTTTGATGTATGTATATGAAAATGAGCTGGATGTTTTAAAATTTTGGAAAAAACGCTTTATTAACATATATCCTATGTTTTGGATAGCATATATTTTTGCTATGCTATTTAATTTCTATAGGATTGGAAGTATAGATACAAGCATTGGAAAATGGAGATATATTTTTTCTATTTTAGGAATTGATGGATATATAGCAAATTGGGGAGTTCAGACCTTTTTTCTGGTGGGAGAGTGGTTTTTGGGGTATATAATTATTATATATATTATTTTCCCGATATTGAGAAAGGGCGTTAATGAATATCCGTTATTGTTGGCGATTATTACAGCAGTCTTATATATTCTGTCAATTGTATTAGGTGCTAAAGATGTTTCCCTGTTTGTAAAGCTTCCGGAATTCCTTTTTGGAATGTATTTTATAAAGTTTATAAAAAAGCCAAATTTGAAAATGGCTTTGATTTCCCTTGTTATTGTTGTTATTAATACATTAGTCAAACCGGATTTTATTTCTGTTGTGCAGTGTACATACGTAGGGATAGCTTCATTTGTCTGTCTGGCATATGTTTCTGAGTTACTTCAGTTTGATATAATTCAAAAGATATGCAAGGTAATATGTAAATACAGTTACCCATGTTTTATAGTTCATCATTTTATTATTTACAGAATGGTGGAAAAATTCAATTTAGATAATATAACTATGGGGCAAAATTATTTGTTATTTGCCTGTTGTATAGTTGTAATAGCTGTATTTTCGTATTTACTTTTACATGTTAATGATAAAGTTGTTCAGTTATTAAAAAAGGAGGCAAAATAAAATGCAATTTAAAAAAACAGCAACTATAGTGCTGGCTGCGACTATGATAGTAACATCATTTAGTTTCAATACAGTATCAGCATCTGAAACAGCAGAAGCTGTTGACCAGGTGAAACAAATTGAAAATACAGAATCAGAAAGAACTGCAGAAACTGCACAGTCAGATTTCGGAATAACTCATGTGATACTTGATGATTCTAATATGCTAGATGAAAATAACCAGGCAATTGTAGTTGGATATACAGGAGATACTCCGGAAAAAGCTGAATTAAATGTCAAAAATACTAAAACAGGTGAGAATATTTCTATTAATTCATGCAAGATTTCGTCATCAGGATTATTATTTGAGGTTTCTTCAGGTTTAGATGATTATGAATTGATTGATTTGTCAATTTATAATAATGAAATCGCTACAAAGTTTGACATGAAAAAAATGGGATTTGATAAGGATAAGCCGGATGCTTATCTTGATGAAAATGAAATACAGGTTGAAAATTATTCAGATCTTGAAAATTATTCAAATCTTGCAAGGTCATCAAATGGAAAGTATGTTGTTGTATTAGATCCCGGACATGATGATACTCATACAGGAGCAGCAGCAAATGGTATTTCAGAAAAGGATATTAATCTAAAGATAGCAAAGTATTGTAAACAGGAATTGGAATCATATTATGGAGTTCAGGTATATATGACGCGAACAACGTCTACATGTCCGTATCCCGGAACAACGTCTACAGATGATAACGCTAAAAGGGTAGAGTATGCAAAAAGTGTTGGTGCAGATGCTTACGTCAGTTTCCATTGTGATTCATCAAGAAATAGTGGAGCAAGTGGAGCAAAAATATTTTATCCAAATGCAAATTATAATGGTAATATTGGCTCGCAAGGGGCAGGGTTGTCACAAAAAATATTGGATAATCTCACATCGTTAGGATTAAATAATCATGGAATATTAATTAGAAATTCTGAAGATAACACACTATATCCGGATGGATCATTAGCGGATTATTATGGGGTTATAAGAAGATCTAAACTTAATGGTTTTCCAGGAATAATTATTGAGCATGCATTTGTTACCAATAAGTCAGATGCATCATTTATGGGAAATGAGGATAATTTGCAAAAGATGGGGCATGCTGATGCATTGGGTATTGCACAGTATTATGGATTATCAAAAACCTATTTTGGTGTAAAATCTGTAGATTTCTCACAAGAAAATGATTATGACAGGATTACAGTTAATGCTGATTCCAATATTGGTGAACCAAAATATAAGGTTCAAGCTTATGATTTGGATAAAAAAATCTGGGTAACCTTAGCTTCTGATTCCACAGATTCTACTGTTACCTGGAAACCGGAAGCAAAAAGCTATTATATTCATGTGGAAATTACTGCACCTAATGGTGCGGTGGCAAGCTATGATTCGGCATTTTCGTCAGATATTGATTATACAAAAAGCTATGTTAAAATAAATGGAGCAACATGGAAGATTAATCCACATTCAATAGATTTGGGTGTTGGATATAATCACAGTGGTGGTGATGTTTTATTTAAGTGGCAAGTTTATAATCTTGATACTAAAAAGTGGACCACTCTGGCTGATAGATACAGTGGTAATTGGATTACATGGAGACCAACACCTGGAAATTATTGGGTGCATGTAGAAGCAATAACACAAGGTGGTGCACAAGATCAATATACTTATTGTTTTAATGTTGGTACAGACAAGTCAAAAACACCAATGACACTAAATGGTATGACATGGTCTGTAAAGAAAACAGGTATTGATGTTGGAACTGCATATTCATCGGATGATAAAAATGTGAAATTTAAATGGCAGGCATATAATCTGGATACAAAGAAGTGGAGCCGAATAGCAGATTGGAATGGTGGAAACTGGGCAACATGGAAACCTCAGCCGGGTAATTATTGGCTTCATGTTGAAGCAGCAAATGGTGATGGTGGATTTGATGAGCAAACCATTTGTTTTGCAGTTTCAACAGACTTTAGCAAGAATTATATTGATTTAAATGGTATTGCGATGATTGATAAATCATCTTTATATCAGGTTGGTGTTACATATTCATCTAATGATTCCGATGTGCAGTTTAGATGGCTTCAGTATGATGTGGTAAATAATCATTGGTCACTTGTTTCTGATTGGAATAAAAGCAATTGGACAAACTGGTATCCAAAAAATGGAACATATTGGATATATGTTGAAGCAAGAACATCGGATGGGGTTGTAAATTCTATGACACAGGGAGTTATCGTAAATAGATAACATTGAATTAATGACATGGTATATTATCTTTGAAGTTGATTAAATTATAAGCATTGCATAATTGAAAAATGAGATTGCAATGCTTATAAATATAAGAAACCTATGAGGAATTTAATAATGATAAAAAAAGCAATTAACGGGATTAAAAAAATATATAATAATGATAAACCTTTGATAATAGAATGGATAATGGTTGGCATTATTTCTTTTATTATATTGTGTTTCTTTATACATGGCGATACTGAAAATTTGATTAAATGGACACTAAACATGTTTGATGTTACAGTAAAAGGAAAGCCATTAGATTTTTATAGGTATTCTATCGAAAATCCCAATATGGCTCCGAATAATTATGTTTCAGGAACATTATATAGTTTAATAATTTGGGCAATATGGAATATTCCTATAGGGATAATTAAAACAATATTTGGAGTTGAAGTACTGCATAACCCGCTTGTGTATATATGGGGAAAGTTATTTCTTGTTTTATGTTTATGTATTACAATGTTTTTTGTGAATAAGATTGTGAAAAAAATAACTGGTGATGTAAATAGTGCTAAATGGGCAATGTTTTTATTAGCTTCATCGCTATTTATATATATAGGTGTTTATTATGGAGGACAAAATGATATAGTTATATGTGCATTTGCAACAGCAGCTGTGTATTGTTTAATGGATGGAAGGAATAAATGGTTTTATTTTTTGGCTGGTATGGCTATTTCTGTAAAATATTTTTTCTTTATTCCATATGTTGCAATTATATTATTGCTTGAAAAAAGAGTTTTAAGGATTATATATAAAATCGTATTAGGTATTATTCCAACAGGAATATATTGGCTTGTTACAAGGGCTTGTCCAATGGTTAGTGAATCAGCTTCACAAGGTAGTCCGATTTCTGTTCTTTTAAAAGAAATGGTCGGTGGTGCTTTTCCGGTGGTGTACAATAATTCTATTTCTTTATTTATTGGAATGTTATTGATAATATATATTTTGGCATATTTAACTTCACCTCAAAATGATGATGAAAAATATAGATATTTGATATATTATATTGTTGCAACGTGTCTTGCTATGTTACTATTTTCAACATTTCAGTATTATCGTGTTGTTATGGTATGCCCATTTATTGCAATATTGATGGTTATTGATAAAGAAAAATATCGAATTAATGTAATTATGGAAACAATTATTTCTATTTCGCTGTTTCTAATTTTAATAATACAAAGTGGTCTTTATTTATTTGTTTCAAGTGTTGTAAACAAAAATGTTTTTAAGTTTGTATTTGGAACAAGTGGTGTTGAAGAAAACTTTAGTTTAGGAATGGATATTTCATGTTGGATTTCAAATGATATGTTGACGATATTATTGCAGATATTTGCCACGGTAGTGGTGATTTTAAGTATATTTATCCTGGTGTTAAATAATCCCAGAGCTAAATTAGGGTTTTTAAATATACCATCAATAAAAACGGAAAGATGGATATATTGGTTAAGAACATTGGTTGTTGTTATTCCTGTTTTTTATGTTTTAGGCAGGATGATTGTATAGTTTATATTATTTTTTAGGAGAGAATACTATGATTAATTTTAACGTACCACCGTTTATCGGAACGGAAATGGATTATATCAAAAAAGCAGTTGAAAATAAAAAAATTTGTGGAGATGGAGAGTTTACTAAAAAGTGTAACGCATGGCTTGAGGAAAAGACGAAAACAGCTAAAGCACTTCTCACAACATCATGTACACATGCAACTGAGATGGCTGCCCTTTTATGCGATATTAAAGAAGGCGATGAGGTAATTATGCCATCATACACATTTGTTTCCACAGCGGATGCGTTCGTATTAAGAGGTGCAACAGTAGTTTTTGTGGATATTGATCCGAAAACTATGAACATAGATGCTAATCTTATAGAGGATGCTATTACAGAAAAGACAAAAGCTATCGTACCGGTTCATTATGCCGGTGTGTCTTGTGATATGGACAAGATTATGGAAATTGCAAAGCGTCATAATCTTATAGTAATTGAGGACGCAGCTCAGGGAATAATGAGTACTTATCATGGAAAGGCTTTAGGTACTATAGGCGATTATGGCTGTTATAGTTTTCATGAGACAAAAAATTATTCTATGGGTGAAGGTGGAGCCATCTTAATAAAGGATAAGGATAAGGCAGAAGAAGCTGAAATCCTTAGAGAAAAGGGTACAAACCGAAGTAAATTCTTTAGAGGTCAGATAGATAAGTATACATGGGTAAATTATGGTTCATCATATTTACCTAGTGACATGAATGCGGCATATTTGTATGCACAGCTTCTGCAGGCAGATATGATTAATAATTACAGACTTAATATATGGAATACATATTATGACGGATTTGGCGAGTTGGAGAAATCAGGGAAGATTGAGCTTCCATATATACCGGAAGGCTGTACCCATAATGCTCATATGTTCTATATTAAAGCAAAGGATCTGCAAGAGAGAACAGCTCTGATTAGTTTCTTGAAGGAAAATGGAATTCAGGCTGTATTTCACTATATCCCATTACATTCAGCTCCGGCAGGAAAAAAATTTGGTAGGTTTAATGGTGAAGACAAATATACGACAAGAGAGAGTGAAAGACTTATGAGACTTCCTATGTATTACGGTCTTAAGGATGAAGAAGTACAGTACATTATAAGTAAGGTAAAGGAATTTTATAAGTAAAATAGGTATTATTATGAAGAAAATAGTTATATTTGGTTCAACAGGAAATATTGGAGCGTATTTTACCGATTACTGTAATAATATGATAGATAAAAAGCAATATGAAGTTATTGCTGTAGGAAGAAAACATACAGATTATTACAAGAAAGCAGGGATTGAATATATAAATGTGGATTTATGTAATGCATCAGATTTTGAGAGGCTGCCAACAGAAGATTTGTATGCTGTTGTTAATCTAGCGGGACTTTTGCCTGCTTATATGAAGGAATATGATCCATTTAAATATGTGGAGACCAACATAAATGGTGCACTTCGCATTTTGGAATATGCCCGAAAGAATAATGCAGACAGGGCTTTATATACTCAGACATGGGCAGAGCAGGCAGGATATTGGGGAAAAGAAGATGTTCTTCATCCTGAGTATCCAAGAAAACTGTTGTTTACCGGTGATCATGCATTTTATGCTATTACAAAAAGTATGATTGTAGATACAATGGAGTATTACAAGCAGGAATATGGTCTGAAAAATTTCGTGTTCAGACTTCCTAATGTGTATTTGTATCATCCGGAAAAGTATTATTATGTAGATTGTGTCAAAAAACCGATTGGTTATAGATATATGATTGATAAAGCCACAGCAGGTGATACTATTGAGATGTGGGGAAATCCGGATGCATTTAAGGATATCCTCTATATAAAAGATTTGTGTCAGATGATGTATAAAGCTCTGTTTGCACAGGTTGATGGTGGAACTTACAATGCAGGAACAGGAATAAGAACTACATTACGTGAGCAGATTGAAGGGATAGTAGATGTGTTTTCACCTAAAGAGCATAGGTCAAATATTGTTGAGAAACCCGAAAAAAGCAGTTTTACAAGTTTTGTGATGGATATTGAGAATGCAAAAAAAGATTTAGGGTATAAACCGGAGTTTTCATATATAAGATATCTGCAGGATTACAAGAATGAGCAGGAACTTAATCGTTTTGCCGAGCTTTGGAGGAAATAAAAAGATGAAGAAATTAGCAATAATTGGGGCTTCATATTTACAGGAACCATTAATAGAAAAAGCAAAATCTATGGGAATCGAGACGCATGTATTCGCTTGGGCAGCAGGCGATGTGGGAGAAAAGAGTGCAGATTATTTTTATCCTATCAGTATTGTAGAGAAAGATGAAATCTTAAAAAGATGCAGAGAGATTGGCATTGACGGAATATGTACGATAGCATCAGATCTGGCAGTAATTACAGTGAATTATGTGGCAAATAATATGGGACTTACAGCTAATTCCATTGCATGTACTGAAAAATCTACAAATAAGCATTTGATGAGAGCTGCTTTTGAAAAAAATGGAGATCCTTCTCCTAAAAGTATTCTGGTGTCATCAATAGATGATTTAGAAGGAATAGAACTGAACTATCCCATTATTGTTAAACCTATAGACCGTTCTGGAAGCCGCGGAATAACAAAGCTACAGGATTCATCTGGACTTGTAGAGGCAATCGAGGATGCTAAAGCTCAGGGATTTGAGAAAGAGGCATTGGTGGAGGAGTTTGCTACAGGCCAGGAATATAGTATTGAGTGTGTTTCATGGAAAGGAAAGCATCACTTTTTAGCAATGACACATAAATTTACCACAGGGGCACCACATTTTATAGAAACCGGACATATGGAACCGGCACCAATATCACAGGAACAACTGGAACAGGTAAAAAAAGTTGTCTTTCATGCTTTGGATAGTCTGGAAATCACATATGGAGCATCGCATACAGAGTTAAAGATTGCTAAGGACGGCACAATTGCTTTAATTGAAATCGGTGGCAGAATGGGTGGCGATTTTATCGGAAGCAACCTGGTGCAGCTTTCAACAGGAATTGATTTTGTGAAGGCGGTTATTGATATATCATTAGGAGAAGAACCGGACTTGGAGTTGGGAGATCATGCGGCAGCGGGGGTTAGATTTGTATTTGATCAGAAAGATGTTGATATATTAGAAAAACTCAAAAAAGAACATCCTGAATATATAGTTGATATGGATATTAAGCCGGTAGATGGACACGAAGTTATAGATAGCTCCACAAGATATGGTTATTGCCTGATGAGTGCAAAAGATTTGAAATCGCTATATCCATATTTACCGGATGACATGGAGGAATAATGATGGATAAGTCGAAACTAAAGGTACTTTTTGCATTGCATTTGATGCTGATGATTTATTCTATGAGTGGCATATGTAGTAAAATGGCTTCACAGCAGGATTTTCTTAGCTTTAAATTCTGTTTATTTTATGCTATTATTATTTTTCTCCTGGGATTTTATGCGATAGGTTGGCAGCAGATTATCAAACGACTTCCGTTAACTACGGCATTTGCCAATAAAGCTGTAACTGTTGTCTGGGGAATAATATGGTCAGATCGTTGGACGATGTAGATACGAATGAATATAAGTTTGATCTCGAAATCGACATTGAAACGGCGATTATTCGCTCTGAATTAGAAAGAGAACAATTAAAAGTCTTGCAGAGAGAAATTAATAACCTGACGAAGCAACAGCGGGAAGTGTTATATCTGAAGTATTATAAGAAGATGAGTTCAGATGAGATTGCGCAGGTAATGGGATTGACTTCCCGTACCGTATATAACACGACTCACACGGCAATATCCAGGTTAAGAGAGCAGTTGAGTAAAACTTTCCTGCTTGCGGTGGGAGCTAATTTATGGATTTTTAATTGATGTGAGGTATGGAGGATAATACGGAACTTTTAGAAAAATATATCGAAGAAGGTAAGCTTCCTCTGAAAGGCGAGTTGTTTTCCCGTAAGGCGAAGATTGCTGAGAAGTTGAGGTTGCATCGTGAAGAAAGTCGTCGGATTACTGTAAGCCGCCAACGGAAACGGGGAGGTGAAAGGTCGGCAGCCCTGTATTGGGGAATAGTGGCTATGTTTATTGTTCTTTTGGGAATAGGTGGTTACTATTTCTCAGAGGAAAAACTAGTAACGGAAACTACGGCAATGGATTATGAACTGCCGGATGGCAGTAAAGTAAAGCTGATGGGAAACTCTTCTCTGTCTTATAATCGCGTCACATGGTTTTGGGAACGTAAACTTCAACTATTGGGAAAAGCTTTGTTTAAAGTGACTCCCGGAAAGACTTTTACGGTTCAGACCGAAGCCGGAGACGTTTCAGTGCTCGGAACCAAATTCCTGGTGGTACAACAAGGAAAGAAAATGCTTGTAAACTGTGAAGAGGGCAGCGTGAAAGTTGCGACGCCGGTGGGACAACGGACATTGACTGCAGGACAGAGTGTTCGGTGTGACGAAACTAAGATAGTACCTGTGGAAAGAAAGGTACCAACACCGGAAGCCGAATACCCGGAAGTTCTGGGCTATGAAGACGACCCGCTGATTAATGTAGTGGCGGATATCGAACAAATATTCAAATTGACAGTTATCGGGCATGAGAAATGTGAAGGGCTGACTTATAGTGGAACGGTTCTGACTAGAGACTTGAATGCGACGTTGGAAAATGTCTTCGGTTCTTCCGGAATCGGTTATCAACTTCGAGAGAAAGAAATTATTTTAGAATAAAAAAGAGGCTGAATTCAGCCTCTTTTTTATTTAAATCGATTTTTTTTCGTTTTTTCTTGGTAAAAATGGAGTAAAGGCTTCTCTTCCTAATATAAGTACTCTATGAATAGTAAGATTAAGATTAGAAAAGAATTTGAGTTGCTGTGAGACTAACATGAAAAAAGTCAAAACAAACAATAGATTTTGGTAGCAGAATGAGTAACTACCAAAAATAGTGAGTCGGAAATGGTTCCCTCGCCGGAAGTTATAGTTGTTGAATTAGCTTAGTTTTCCGACTAAAAAGGCTGGGTTGAATTTTAGAAGGTTTACAACCCAGTCTGACACTAATTTTTTTAGAAAGCCGATGAGGCCAGAATGTTGTATTTATGTTGTGACCGGTTTTCTTCTGGTAGTTTGATAGGTTAAGAAGGTATGAAACCAGAAGTAGGGCTAAACCGGGTTGTTATCAGTCAGTGCATTTATTTAATAATTGTTTTATCCAAGGTGTGAGAGAAGCAGGAGGGAGTTTCTCTCATACCATTTGCTTTTATATGCCGAGGACATTTTGTTGTCAATCCTATCCCAAACTTGCGGTTTTATACTTTATTATCCCTTTCTTAATTAATTTTATAATAAAAAAATGGTATTTTCGGACGCTTTTTAGACAAACGGCTTAAATTACTAATAGTTTATTATATGGAAAATATCGAAACAGCGATTCTGCTGATGGTGGTCGGAATGGCTACCGTATTTGTTATTCTGCTGATTGTGATTTATTTAGGTAAATTGCTGATTACTTTAGTCAACAAGTATGCTCCCGAAGAAGTGGCTCCTGCCAAACAGGAAACGCCGAGAGGTCCTGCGCCTATTCCGGGGAATATCTTGGCTGCCATTACTGCGGCCGTGAATGTTGTGACACAAGGTAAGGGAAAGGTCACCAAAGTAGAAAAGTTATAATTAATCAAGTATATCATTATCATTGAAAGACATGAAAAGAGAAGTAAAGTTTAGTTTGGTATTCCGAGATATGTGGCAGTCAGCCGGAAAATATGTACCTCGTGTAGACCAACTCGTGAAGGTAGCTCCTGCCATTATTGAAATGGGCTGTTTTGCCCGTGTAGAAACTAATGGCGGAGGTTTTGAACAGGTAAATTTATTGTTTGGCGAAAACCCGAATAGAGCCGTGCGCGAATGGACAAAGCCATTTCACGAAGCAGGCATTCAAACCCATATGCTCGACCGCGCACTGAACGGACTCCGGATGAGCCCCGTTCCGGCGGATGTCCGCAAATTGTTCTACAAAGTGAAGAAAGCGCAAGGTACAGATATCACCCGTACATTCTGCGGATTGAATGATGTACGCAACATTGCTCCTTCTATTACATACGCCAAAGAGGCAGGAATGATTTCACAATGCTCGCTTTGTATCACTCATTCGCCCATTCATACTGTAGAGTACTACACCAATATGGCGTTGGAACTTATCAAATTGGGGGCGGACGAGATTTGTATCAAAGATATGGCAGGCATCGGTCGCCCCGTTTCATTGGGCAAGATTGTGGCGAATATCAAAGCGGCACATCCCGAAATACCTGTACAGTATCATAGTCATGCACCGCCCTGCCGGACAGCGCCGCGGTCGATGCGCTGCAGCAGGCGGGCTATTCGCCTTTGACGGCGCGCGTGCTGGCCGGGCGCGGCTGCGGGACTCCGCAGCAGGCGCAGGAGCTGCTGTGCGCGGACGCGCCGCTGTTTGACCCCTTTCTCCTGCGGGAGATGGACCGCGCCGTGCAGACGGTGCGGCAGGCGCTGCAGCTCGGGCAGCGCATCGCCGTGTTCGGCGATTATGACGTGGACGGCATCACGGCCACCTGCCTGCTGACGGATTTTCTGCGCGGCATAGGTGCGGACTGCGTCGTCCACATCCCCGGGCGGCTCGAGGAGGGCTACGGCCTGAACGCCGGGGCCATCCGCCAGCTCCATGCGCAGGGCGTGCGGCTCATCATCACGGTGGACTGCGGCATCACGGCGCTGGAGGAGGCCGAGCTCTGCCGGGAGCTGGGCGTGACGCTCGTCGTCACGGACCATCATGAGTGCAAGGAGCAGCTGCCGCAGTGCGCGGCCGTTGTGGACCCGCACCGGCCGGACCGGACGTATCCGCACACAATGCTCTCCGGTGTCGGCATCGCCTTCAAGCTGGCCGCTGCGCTCAGCGGCGATCAGGACGGCGTCGCCCGGCGCTATTGCGATCTCATCTGCCTCGGCACGATTGCAGACGTCATGACGCTGCAGGGCGAGAACCGCCGCCTTGTCGTCATGGGCCTCGAGGCCCTGCGCCAGCCGCAGCGGCTGGGCCTGCGCGCCCTGATCCATGCCTGCGGTATCTACAACAACAGTTCTTCCGAGCAAAGAATCTACTAACGCCTGAAAACGTTCCTCTACCTTCACAAGTGTACTGGCAATACCAATAACACCTTCATCTTGTAAAACAGATGGGGAAATTGTGCTGTTTCTTCTTCGGATATTTGTAAGCGGTAAAAAGGTTGCCCGGCCAAAACGATTCTTCTTTAAAAAGTTAATCATCTTTTTAGCAGTCTCATTATCCTCAGTAACAATATTCTGTAACGCCCCACCAAGCGCAATTTCAATGGCGGTCTCGTACTTTTCCGGAAGTGCTAAAATATCCGCTACTACACCGATGATGCCTGGATTGACATTCTTTTGTTCCATGATACGGCGGATAGACTGATTATACCCATCATAGCGCTCCGTAATGTTCATCAATGTCTCATAGCGGGACTTCGTACGAAGGTATTCTTGATTTAAGTTCCCCATCTCGTCCTGATATTTCTGTTCTTTTTCCTGAAGATGTTCTTCCCTTTTCTCAAGTTCCTGATATAGATTTTCCTGCTTTTCAAAGGCCTCTTTTGCTTCATCCTGCTGTTTGAGCAGTTCTTCCGCTGTTTCGTTATATTCCTTTAATTCGGAGTTAAAAGAAATATAGCGACTGTTATACTCAGCATTACGAATCTCCAACTGTTCTTCCATTGCCGCATAACGGCTCAGTTTTTCCTTTGTGTCAGAACTGGTGTTCATAATCGAAAAGAGACGGTCATTCTCCCCGGAAATCTTCTTCTCGCAAGATTCCTGTTCTTTTCTTCTTGTAAGAATGGACTCTTCTAACTCTTCTAACTTCTTTTGTCCGTCACTGATTTCCTGTTTTTTTTGAACAGTTTCTTTTTTTAATACCTCGATTTCCGCTGTTTTTGTGTCTTTTTCTTCATCACTCTGTTTTTCTAACTCTTCATAATGTGTAATTAAAAGAGTGTTCGATTCTACTTTATGAGAAAGTAAAAGAATCTCACTATCTTTCGTCTCTTTTTTCTGGCGAAGCTCTTCTTTTTCTGATTCCTTTGTCTCAAGACTTTCTGTGACTGCCTGCGTCTGATCCTGAAGCTTTCCATTCTTTTCCTTAATCTTTTCGTATGTCTTTCTCGTATCCTCTAAATCTCCGGAAACGATTTTGTACTGGCGCTCATTTTCCTCCTGCTCTTTTTTCAGTCGTTCATAATCATAAAGGAAAAGATGAATATCAATATCTTTTTCTTCATCACGAAGTTTTAAATATTCCTTTGCCTTCGCACTTTGTTTTTCTAACGGACCGACCTGTTTTTCAAGCTCAGCCAGAATGTCGGTAACACGCTCTAAGTTCTGGCGTTCCTGCTCTAAGGATTTCTCAGTAACCGTACGATTCTTTTTATATTTGGCAATTCCAGCTGCCTCATCAAATAATTCTCGGCTGTCTTCAATCTTGCCACTTAAGATTTTTTCCACCTGGCCCTGTCCGATAATCGAATAGCCCTCTTTACCAATACCGGTATCGTAAAAAAGCTCCACGATATCTCTTCTTCGGCAGGAACTTCCGTTAATGAGATACTCACTCTCTCCAGAACGATATACTCGTCTTGCCACCGTCACTTCCTCATAATCAAGAGGAATAATACGGTTTGCATTTTCAAAAGTAATCGCCACATAAGCAAATCCCATCGGTCTTCTGCTTTGTGTACCGGAGAAAATAACATCTTCCATCTTCGAACCTCGAAGCTGTCTGGCACTCTGCTCACCTAAAACCCAGCGCACCGCATCTCCGATATTACTCTTTCCACTTCCGTTCGGGCCTACAATACCTGTAATTCCCTGTGGAAACTCAAACACGATCTTATTGGCAAAGGACTTAAATCCATTAATTTCGATACTTTTTAAATACATACTACCTCCGCCGCTTTTTTAACAACAGTATCGTCTGATAAGCGGCAATCTGCTCTGCTCCCTTTTTTGTCTTTCCTTTACCGATAGCATATGTCTTACCACCGATTTTGGCCTCAACGGTAAACTCTTTATTATGGTCTGGACCTGCTTCTCTTGTAAGGACATACTCAAGACGTGGATCAGGACCTGCCTGCACCATCTCCTGCAAAATCGTTTTCGCATCATAAAATAAGGATTTATCTTCTACATCTTTTAACAGATGCGTATGAATAAATGTTCTCGCTCTATCCATTCCGCCGTCTAAATAAATCGCTCCGATCAATGCCTCAAATGCATCGGAAAGAATAGAATCTCTCTCTCTTCCACCCGTTGCATCCTCTCCTCTGCTTAAAAGAAGATATTTGCCAAGTTCTACATCTCTTGCACAGATAGCTAAGGTATACTCACATACGAGACTGGAACGAAGCTTTGTAAGACGGCCCTCATTATAACCTGGATATTCTCTGAATACATAATCAGAAATGGTAACCTCTAACACAGCATCTCCCAAAAATTCCAGACGCTCATTATTTGCCTTCCTTCGTCCTCTCTGCTCATTCGCATAGGAACTATGTGTCATTGCCAGTGCTAATGTACGCTTATTTGTAAAAGTATAACCTATCTTTTCTTCTAATCCTTTAAATCTCTCTGTCCGAATCATTACTGCTCGCCTGCCTTCTCTTCTTTTGCCTGTGCCATTTCTTCTGCAAGATGCGCTACAATCTTTTCATTAATACGCTGCTCTTTAAAAGTAACACACTGGAAAATGGCAGTTTTTGTCTCTTTTGCCTTTGCACTTCCGTGAATCTTTACAACAAGTCCCTTTAAACCAAGAAGTGGTGCTCCGCCGTACTCTGTTGCATCAAATGTCTTTAACGTATCTTTTAAAGCAGGTTTTACTAAAAGACCACCAATCTTACTTCTCGTTGTGGACATCATTCCTTCTTTAATTACATGAATCAATGTGCTGGCAAGACCTTCCTCAAGCTTTAAGATGACATTACCAACAAACGCTTCTGTTACGATAACATCTGCCTCACCCTTTGGAATATCTCTTGCTTCAATACTTCCGATAAAATTAATATTCTTACATGCCTTTAATAAAGGATAGGTTTCCTTTACAAGTGCATTACCTTTTGCCTCTTCTGCACCAATATTTACAATAGCAACACGAGGATTCTTTACACCGACAACGTCCTCCATATAAATAGAACCCATCTGTGCAAACTGTAAAAGATGTTCTGGACGGGCATCGACATTCGCACCGCAGTCAATTAAAAGCGAAACCCCTTTGGCTGTTGGAGTAAGAGGGGCAAGAGGAGCTCTCTTTACTCCTTTTCCCTTTCCAATTAAGACCTGTCCACCAACAAGAATCGCTCCTGAACTTCCGGCAGAAACAATGGCATCGCACTCGCCGCTCTTTACAGACTTAATCGCAACAACTAAAGAAGAATCTTTCTTCTCACGAATTGCCTTTGTTGGGACTTCACCCATATCAATAATTTCTGTTGCATTCACAATTTCAATGCTTGCTTCCTCATAGGTATATTTTGCAAGCTCACTTTTTATTTCTTCTTCTCTGCCAACAAGAATTACTTTCATACCTTTATTCTCATTTACTGCCTCTACGGCTCCCTTTACTGTTTCAACCGGTGCGTAATCGCCACCCATGGCATCTAACGCAATTACAACTTTATTTTCCATCTTTTTTACCTCCTAAAAAAACTCATACGTTATAAATATACTAGAAAATGAGAAAAAAAGCAATCAAAAAACCACCCGAAGGTGGTTTTCTTACTGTTTTTCATAAAAAAATGACTGAATTCCCTGGAAATTATACTTTTTCGCACCAATAATCTGCTCAGTGCTTCCTACAAACAAAATTCCCTGTTTGCATAAGGAATCCGAAAATCGGCGGTAAATCCGCTCCTTTGCCTCTTCCGTAAAGTAAATCATCACATTCCGGCATACAATCAGATGAACTCTCTGCGGATATCCATCTTTTAACAGATTGTGCTGCTTAAAAGAAATACATGATTTTAATTTGTCAGAAACACGGTAAATACCATGCTCATCTTTTTCTAAAAATTTATCTCTGTAACGCTGCGGCAGTCCTTTAATGCTCTGACCGGTGTAACACCCCGCCTTTGCTTTTGCTAAAACTTCCGCGTCCATATCCGTCGCCAAAATCTGAACTTGACTCAATGGAAGAAAATCACTTAAAACCATCGCCAACGAATATGGCTCATCACCTGTTGAACAGGCTGCACTCCAAATACGCAAAGGTTTTGGAAAGCGTTTCAAAAGCAGTGGAATGATATCCTTTTCCAAGGTCTGCCATTGCAGAGGATTTCGGTAAAACTCTGATACATTGATAGTCAAATATGTAATAAAACTATCATGAATTT
>OGWV01001133.1_pt1 | contig 16814 bp, 14 predicted proteins | sample 1576081 | NCBI WGS metagenome assembly OGWV01 (sample SAMEA3541541, study PRJEB24748) | human gut metagenome | biome: human gut; feature: human-associated habitat; material: faeces | place: China | collected 2012 | reverse complement strand
GTCCATGGCAGCCTCGCACATCTTCTGCCCGCCCTGGCAGTGTATAGTCATGAGGGAGGCGCCCGTTTTCACGCCCGCCCTGACGGCCTGCGCCACCGTGTTGGGGATGTCGTAGAATTTCAGATCGAGGAAGACCCTGAAGCCCATGCCGGAAAGTTTTGCGATGATATCCGGCCCGGCCAGAACGAAGGCTTCCATGCCCACCTTGCACCAGGGCACAATGCCTCTGAGTGTGCCGGCCATGGAGAGAATCTGATCCGTTTCGGGAAAGTCGAGGGCTGCAATGAGCTCAGCCATGGGGAACTCCTTAGAAGAGAAGAGAATCGAGAAGGGCTGTGTGGAGTTTCGGGGCAAGGGTGGCCTGCAGGTAGGCGGCCCTGAGATCCTGGTAGGCGCGGTCAAGGTCATCGTTGAGGATGAGGCTGTCAAACCATCTGGCTTCGCGGATTTCCTGCCGCGCGTCGGCGAGGCGGACCCTGATGACCTCATCGGTATCCGTGCCGCGCCCGCGCAGGCGCTTCTCGAGCTCTTCCATGCTCGGGGGCAGAATGAACACGAAATGCGCTGAAGGCAGGGACAGATGGAGCTGTGCCGCCCCCTGAACGTCAATGTCGAAGAGAATATCCCTTCCCGCGCGCTGCGCTTCGAGAACCGGAGCGAGCGGCGTGCCGTAGAGATTGCCGTGCACTTCGGCCCACTCGGCGAATTCGTGCCTGTCTCTGCGCGCTATGAAATCTTCCCTTGTGGTGAAATGGTAATCGCGGCCGTTTACCTCTCCTGCGCGGGGGGATCTCGTGGTGAAGGAAATGGAATAGGTGAAGCCGGGAAATTCAGCGGTGAGTTTCCTGATGAGGGTGGTCTTGCCCGCACCCGAGGGGGCGCTGATGACCAGAGCTGTGCCAAGGCGCATTATTCTGTTTCTCCTGAACTGAAACGCTGGCTCATGGTGTCGGGCTGTATGGATGACAGGATGACATGGTTGGAGTCAGTGACAATGATGGAACGGGTTTTCCTTCCCTGTGTGGCGTCAATGAGCCTGCCTTCAGAACGGGCGTCTTCCCTGAGCCGCTTCATGGGCGAGGAGGCCGGATTGACGATGCTCACGATGCGCGAAACCGGTACGAAGTTGCCGTACCCGATATTGATGAGCCTGTCCTGCTGCATGGCGTTTTGTTCCTACTCGAGGTTCTGCACCTGTTCGCGGCATTTCTCGAGTTCGTTCTTGTAATCGACAACGAGGCGGGACAACTGGACATCGGGAATCTTGTTTCCGCAGGTGTTAATCTCGCGGAAGCATTCCTGCAGGGTGAAGTCAAGGCGGCGTCCCACGTCGCTTTCCTCCTGCAGAAGCTCTCTCAGATGCTCGAGGTGGGTCGAGAGCCTGGTGATCTCCTCTGTCACGTCCAGCCGGTCCATGAGCGTTACGACTTCCTGGAGGAAGCGTGACTCCTCTATTTCGCCGCAGTTCAGGGAGGCGAGCTCTTCATTGATGCGTTCGTGCAGGGCTTCCGTGCGATCCTTTTTGATGATCGGCGCGCGTTCCCTGATGAGTTCGGTCCACTCTTCCATGCGCAGCACCCTGGCCATGAGGTCGCGGGAGAGCGCCTCTCCTTCAGTCTGGCGTGCCTCGTTCCAGTCATCGAGCGCCAGGGCGAGTCCTTTTTCGAGAGACGCCACCACGCTTTCGTCGAGATCCTCGGCCGGCGCGTCCCACAGCCCGTCAATGGCGAGGAGGGCGTTGTAGTCCGGCGTGAAATTTTCCTCTCTCGATTCGGCGAGGGCCGCCAGCGCGTCCAGCATGCCCGATGCCTGGGCCGCGTCAAAATGCGGCGCGAAGAGGCCCGAGGCGAACTGAAGTGACAGGGTGATGTCGACCCGCCCCCGCGAGGCGCGGCGTTTCACTATTTTCTCGAAACGGCTCTCCATGTTGCGGACGGCCGCGGGCAGACTCCACTTGAGCTCAAGGCGTTTGCCGTTGACACTGCGGACCTCCCACTGCTGGGTGAGTCCGCTGTCTTCCATGATGTATCTGCCAAAGCCAGTCATGCTTCTCATGGGGAATGCTTCCTTTCTACAGGTTATATCCCTTTCTTCTAAAGTGATTGGGGGGCATTTTCAAGTGTGGTGAAGAGCGGGAACATGGCAAAATCACCATAATGTCATTTTTTCACAAGGTAGGATTATTGATTCAAATTAAAGGAGCGAATTTGTGAGTTTTCGGTTCAAGAGCAAGGTTTTTGGGAGAATACACTGATACGGCTCAGCATTTGATGAGCCGTATCAGTGTATGTTCTCTGAAAATTTCTAGGCCGCATAGAGAGGCTTCCTCCCTATGCGGGAAAAAGTTCGGTTCCTGCGGGCTGGAATAAAAAAGGCCCATGCTGTAATCTTGTGTTACTACACAAACCAAAGGGGGCTCAGGAGAACGGTATGAGTCTAAAAATATATCATTACCTCTCCAAAGAGAAAAAAGATTATAATATTGATTATGGATAGATGTTGTCAAATGCATTGTGTTACATAAATAACGTGCATAAAAATTATTTAAGTATATTAAATAATATTTTATATAATGATGGTGATAAATTATGACTTTTAAAACTAAAAAATGTGATTTTTTAATTTTTATTATAGCTTATATATTAATAATTGTTTACATTAATTTTTCATTTACATTTACACATGATAGTAACAATAAAGGTAATCCTATTTTAATAGATAATAATATACAAATAAATCAAAAATTATATTTTAAAAATAATCCTATATTTAAAATAGATATTTTATTAGGGAAAAATGAAAAATATAACTCAGGAAAATTAATAATTTATTTATTTGAAAATGAAAAAATTGTAGAAAAGTGGGAAAAAAATGCATCAGATATTCGTAATAATGAATACGCAAGTTTCTTGCTTTCACAGCCATTGTTTATGAAATTTGAAAAAAAATATAATATTATTATTGAAAATAAAGATAAAAACACTCGTGGAATATATTTATATAAAAATTCAAATATAAATAACGAAGATGATATATGTATAAAAGTATGGGAAGAAAACATTAATAAAAAAAATAAAATATTAATATTATTTACAATGTCATTTGTGTTACTTATATTTTTATTATATATATTAAAATACAATTTATTTATTTCAATGTCTTTTTTACTTTTTATATTTAGTACTATATTTTTTTATATATTCCCACTAGGTGTAGAGCCAGATGCAATGAATCATTTCTTAAGGGCCTATGAAATATCTGAAGGGAAATTTATTACCCCCAAAAAAGATATTGGAAAATTAGGTGTAGATTATTTGCCAAAAGCATTAGAAAAATATTATGATTCGGAAAGTACTATAGATACAAAAGATTTAAAAGAGTATTCTTTTCTTAATACAGCTGTATATTCACCTATAAGCTATTTACCACAGAGTATTGGAATAACAATAGCAAAAAATTTTACTAATAAAACTAAAAATATTTTTTATTTTTCAAGGGGCATTGCAAGTATAACAAATATATTGGTATGTTTATTTGCGATATATTTGATACCGTACTATAAAAGTTTATGTTTTGTAATTTTAATGTTTCCAATGACATTAGAGCTGTTGACTTCAATTTCTCCAGATGGATGGATTATATCTTTAATATATTTGTATACATCGTTAATTATTTATATTATCAAAAAAAGACATTTATATAACAAACAAATAATTGGTATTATAATAATAAGTTGGTTAATTTCTTTAAACAAAATTGTCTATTTGCCTTTTTCATTATTAATTTTATTAATTCCATATTCATGTTTTAAAAGTAAAAAAAATAGTAAATTTATAAAATTAATAAGTATAATAACATCATGCTTGTTTAACTTTACTTGGCTATTTATTGCTAAATCCTATTTGGCTAGCGGGTTGCCTGCTGGTGTAAATTCTCAAATGCAATTGCATTTTATTATTTCAGAACCATTACAATATATAAATACTATTTGTTTAACGTTTCTTACAAACTTTGAAACGTATATAGTACAAATGATAGGAGGATCTTTGGGATCTTTTATCGCTCCGACAACGGCATTCTCTTCAATGACCGCGTTTTCGGCAACCATTGGTATGGCTTGGATTTTTATTTTTGATTATTTTCTTGTCAATTAAGGAAAGAGGAAGTTCCTTAAATAATGTGTATGAGATGTTAATACCTTCTTGTATAGTTTTATCTGAAATAATATTAATATCTACTAGCCTATATATACAATGGACTACTTATAAATCACTTATTATTGATGGCATTCAAGGAAGATATTTTATTCCATTCATGCCATTGCTTTTATTTATTATGAATAAAAAATTCAATGTTAAATGTACTTTTAATGAAATTAATTATAAAGTTATATTTATTTTTATATTTTTCTTAGATTCTATAGCTACTTTAGATGTAATTCATTATTTTATATAGGAAGGAAAATTATGAAAATTGCTATTATGATACCATGCTATAATGAACAACAAACAATTAAGAAAGTGATAACAGATTATAAGTCTGTATTACCTAACGCTGATATTTACGTCTATGACAATAATTCTACAGATAATACGGCCGAAATAGCTGCAAAAGCAGGAGCAATCGTGCGTTATGAGTATCGTCAAGGGAAGGGGAATGTTATTCGAACTATGTTCCGTGATGTTGATGCCGATTGTTATCTTATAGTAGATGGTGATGATACGTATCCCGCTGAAAACGCAGGTGAAATGTGTCAATTAATTATTGATGGGAAAGCTGATATGGTAATTGGGGATCGTTTATCATCTACTTATTTTGAACAAAATAAACGTATTTTTCACAACTTTGGAAATGAATTAGTTTGTAAAAGTATTAATTTTATTTGGCATAAAAATATAAAAGATGTTATGACAGGTTATCGTGCATTTAGTCCAATGTTTGTAAAAACATTTCCTATTTTATCTAAAGGATTTGAAATTGAAACAGAAATGACCATTCATGCTTTAGATAAAAATCTAATGATTAAGAGTTTGCCTGTACAGTATCGAGATAGACCAACAGGAAGTGAAAGTAAACTTAATACATATATAGATGGAATAAAAGTATTGCTTACAATTTTTAATTTATACAGAGACTATAAACCAATGATATTTTTTGGAATATTATCTTTTTTAATGTGTATTTTTTCTTTAATTTTATTTACACCTATTTTTGTTGAATATTTACATTCAGGATTTGTTCCACGTTTTCCAACGCTTATTGTAAGTATTTTTTTTATGACAATTTCACTATTATCAATAGTATGTGGATTAATATTAGATACAAATGCAAGTAATAGTCGTAGAAATTTTGAAATACACATGAATATTATAAAAATGATGTTAAAACAAAAATAAATATATTATTACTCTCTATATTAGTGGAGTTGAGTAACAAGAATAGGAGAATTTTGTATGTCGGGAGTAACTCTTGAAAATCTGAAGAGGGGCATTGACACCGCTCTGGGCAGAAGGACAAGCTGTCTCGCGCTCACAAATGCGAAGGTGGTTGACGTCATGAACTGTGAGGTGATTCCCGGCGCCACTGTTGTCATCGACGGCGGCAGAATCGCTGCTGTGCTGCGCGGCGACGAGGCAGAGTCCGTGAACGCCCAGTCTGTCGTCGACTGCGGGGGAAAATATCTCATCCCGGGCCTCATGGACGCCCATGTGCATATCGAGTCCACGCTACTCACTCCGGGGGAGTTCGCCGCCGCCGTTCTTCCCTGCGGCACCACGCGTGTGGTGGCCGATCCGCACGAGATCGCCAATGTTGGAGGCCAGCTTGCCCTGCGTTATATGTATGACGCGGCCGCGGGGCTGCCCCTGACCATCCATTTCGCCCTGCCTTCCTGTGTGCCCTGCACGCCCTTCGAGGACGCCGGCGCTGAACTGACCGCGCTGGATCTCGAGCCGTTCCTCCATGAGGAAAAAACCATCTCTCTCGGGGAGGTTATGAACTGCCCCGGAGTCCTGGCCTGTGATGACGATCTGCTCTGCAAGATCAGGGATACCCGCAACGCGGGACTGGCCGTGGATGGTCATTCTCCGGGACTCGCCGGAGTCGGTCTGCAGGCGTACGCCGGGTGCGGCATCCTGAACGACCATGAATGCGGAACACCGGAAGAGATGAAGGACCGCATTGCCGCGGGCATGTACGTCTTTATCCGCGAAGGCTCCGCCGCCCGCAACCTCGAAGCTCTTCTGAAAGGGCTCACCCCTGCCAACGCCCACAGGTGCGCCTTCTGCACGGATGATCTGCACGCCGGCGATATCCTGGCGCGCGGTCATATCAATCATATTCTCGCCAAAGCCGTGAAGGCCGGCATACCCGCCCCTGTCGCCGTGTCCATGGCCACAATCAATCCCGCTTCCGGCTACGGCCTGCAGGGTGTCGGGGCCATAGCCCCCGGATACGCTGCGGATCTCTGCCTGGTCGAAGACCTCGTGTCTTTCCGTGTGCAGGACGTCTGGTGCGCAGGACGTCAGGTTGTGAGAGACGGCAGGCTTACGGCGGATATTCCGTCCTGTCCTGTGCCGGCTCCGCTTCTCGACAGTGTGCGTCTCGGAGACTTCGGCGCGCGTGCCCTCAGGCTTCCGGTTCCCTCGGGGAAGGCGCATGTCATATGCATGCAGCCGCGCTCCCTTGTCACCGAAGACAGGGTGATGCCCGTTGCAACGGAAGACGGGTGTTTCGTGGCCGGCCGCAATCCCGGTCTCTGCAAAGTGGCCGTTGTCGAGCGCCACAAGGGCAGCGGAAAGGTCGGGTTGGGCATTCTTGGCGGGTACGTCGGTAAGGGGCGGTTCCTCGGAGGAGCCCTTGCGACAAGCATCGCTCATGATTCGCATAATATTGTCTGCGCCGGCGATTCCGATGAGGACATGGCTGCTGCCATTGAGGCTGTTGCCCGCATGCACGGCGGCATAGCCCTGGTCCGTCAGGGGCGGATCCTGGCTTCGCTTGCTCTCCCCGTAGGTGGCCTTATGAGCACGGAAACTGCCGGAGAGACTGCCCGTAAGCAGGAAGCAATCTTCGCCGCGGCCCGGGCTTTCGACGTAAGCCCTGATGTCGACGCGGTGATGAGTCTGAGCTTTATGTCGCTGTGCGTCATTCCTGCGCTGAAGGTCAATACGCGCGGACTCTTTGATGTCGGGAAATTCGCGTTTGTTCCGGTGGACGCGGGAGAGTAGTTCAAAAAGAACAGAGTTTTTTGTCATACAAAAAGAAAGAAGGGAGCCGCGATCAAATCCGTTGCTCCCTTCTTTCTTTCCGCTGTTTTCCGTGTACGGAACGAGTGCGCCGGTCAGGAAGGGGGAAAGGCGCCTCTCTTTCCTGCGAGCGTTTTCTGGGTGTTTTTGATGGAGAGTGTTCCGGTAAGGGCCGGTTTTTTGTTGAAAAGAGTCCTGCCCTGCCGGTCAGAAAAATGGCTGGGGCGTTCAGGGAAGTACAGAGAGCTGAAATCACGGTAAAGGAGAGTGTTGCCTCAATACTTTCCTGATGCCGCGGACATTCATTTGCCCATTGCGTTGAGAAAATCCCTGTTGGACTTTGTTCCCTTCATCTTATCGAGGAGAAATTCCATACCGTCGAGCGGCGTCATGGGCGCGAGTATCTTGCGCAGGATCCAGACCCTGTTCAAAACGTCTTCGGAAAGAAGGAGTTCTTCACGGCGCGTGCCAGAACGATTGATATCCATGGCGGGGAAGACGCGTTTTTCAGAAAGGTGGCGGTCGAGATAGATCTCCATGTTGCCCGTGCCCTTGAATTCCTCGAAAATGACCTCATCCATGCGCGAACCCGTGTCGGTCAGGGCCGTGGCTATGATAGTGAGGCTGCCACCTTCCTCCACATTTCGCGCGGCACCGAAGAAACGCTTGGGGCGCTGCAGGGCGTTGGCGTCGAGGCCGCCGGTGAGAACGCGTCCGGACTGGGGCGTTACGCTGTTGTACGCTCTGCCGACCCTGGTGATGGAATCGAGGAGAATGACGACATCGCGTTTGCGCTCCACAAGACGTTTTGCCTTTTCAAGCACCATCTCGCAGACCTGCACGTGGCGCTGCGGAGGTTCGTCAAACGTGGAGCTGATGACCTCTGCGCCTTTTACCGTGCGCTCCATATCTGTCACTTCCTCCGGCCGTTCATCGATGAGCAGAACGATGAGATAGCATTCCGGACTGTTTGTCGTGATAGCGTTGGCAAGAGACTGAAGAAGAACCGTTTTGCCGGTTCTCGGAGGCGCCACAATGAGTCCGCGCTGGCCGCGGCCTATGGGAGCAAGAAGGTCGATGATCCTGTTGGAGTAATTCTGTGCGCCGTTTTCCATGATGAGCTGGCGCATGGGGTAAACTGGCGTCAGGTTGTCAAAGAGCACGAGATTGCGTGCCTTGTCAGGATCCTCAAAGCCGATGCTGGTCACCCTGAGCAGTGCGAAATAGCGTTCACCCTCTCTCGGAGGACGGATTTGTCCGGCAACAATGTCCCCTTTGCGCAGGGAAAATTTGCGTATCTGCGAGGGAGAAACATAGATGTCATCAGGTCCCGGCAGATAGGAGCAGAGGGGAGAGCGGAGGAAACCAAAGCCGTCCGGAAGGATTTCCAGCACGCCGTCCCCGTAGATAGCCCCATTCTGGGACGCGCAGGCCTGCAGTATAGCAAAGCTGAGTTCCTGCTTACGGAGAGAGCTGGCGTTTTCAATGCCGTATTTTTCGGCCAGACCCATCAAATCGGCCATTGAGAGTGTTTTCAGTGTGGAGAGTTTGAGCGGTGTGCCGGACGAGAGACCGTCCAGAAAAGCATCGTTTGTTTTCTGCATGTCAGTAGAGTCAGTGGAAGACGTTTTAAGGGTGAGGGGACAGCAGGACGCTGGCCGTTGCGATGTGCAGGAAGATTGTTGGGGAATGAAGAAAAGAAAGGAGAAAAAGAAAGGAAAAAAGAAGCCGGACGCGGGGCGTCTGGCTGAAGCCTGAATATACCCATTGGCGGCGCAAATCAAGGCGCTGCGGGTTCCTTGACTTATTGGACCGTGTGTTGGAAAAACCGGAATAACGGAGAGCACAGCTGTGCCGTACTTCACATGTCAGAGAGGAAGTAATGATAAAGCTTTATGATATCATATGCAGAAACGACAATTTTCCTGAAAAAGATATCAGGGATCTGTATGTGAAGAATGCCGGAAGAGAAAACTCTTTAAAGTGCGGAGATGTTCTCGATTTTCTGACGTATTTTAACTCATTCAGTTCCATAAAATGGAAAAAATACACGACAATAAAAGAAGTTTCGGTGGAGCTGTATGTTCAGGGAGACTTTGAAGTAACGTTTGTTCTGCAGGATGAAAAGGGAAAAAAGTTTCTCCTGAGTGAGGAGATAGCAGACGGGCACTACGTGAGGACTTTTCCGATAGAAGAGATAGAGCAGGGTATTCTGGGCTTCCAGCTGAGACTCCTGGGTGATGAAGGATCTTTTATCAGCGGCGCGTACTATGGCGAATTCGATGTCTTCGAACGGAAGACTATCGGCGTCGGAATCTGCACCTACAGGCGCGAGGAATACGTGCTGAAGAACATAGAAGTCCTGAGAGACCTGCGCCAGAAACTTCCGGGACTGGACTTGGTCGTCGTTGATAATGGACGGACTCTGCACCTGCAGTACCCCGATGTTCGCCTCATCCCCAATAAGAATTTTGGCGGAAGCGGGGGGTTCACGCGGGCCATCATCGAATATATGGGGCGCGAAAATAAGGTGGATTATATCCTTCTGATGGACGACGATGTTGTGATTGAACCTTCTGCACTCCTTCGTACCTGGATTTTTCTTGGTGGTCTGAGAGAGGAGTTCAGGGACCGCTTCCTATGCGGAGCCATGCTGAGGTTGCATAGCCCCTGTATCCAGCTTGAGCGTTCCGCAGCCTGGTCGGTGATTCGGAGTCATAGTAATGGATACATGCTGAATTTGGCGGATCCCAAAAATCTCGTTGCGAATGAGAAAGAGACGCGTCAACTGAATCAGTATGGAGGCTGGTGGTACTGCTGTATTCCCACACAGAGAATTTCCGAAATAGGATATCCACTTCCTGTGTTTATAAAGGGTGATGATATGGAATACGGCATCCGCAACAACAGACCTGTCTTAACGATGAACGGAATAGCCGTCTGGCATCAGGAATTTACGGCGAAAAGAAATGTTTTGCTTAATTATTATTTTGACAGAAATATGCTGATGCTTAACAACTTTGCCAGAAGGTGCAACTGGCTGACTTTTTCCCTCGCTGTCTCATCCAGGCTGATATTACGATTACGAAATTTCGATAAAAATACTGTAAAGTTTTACTATCTGGCTTTGCTTGATTACAATAGCGGTTTGGAACAAATAACAAAAATCGGTTCTGATGAAAGGTTTTCCTTTGTGCAAAACTATGCTGAGAAAGAAGCACGCTGTTTTATTTTTTTAAAAGCAATTTATTATGCTATTTATACAATTATAAAATATCCTATAACACATAAAAAGTATCTGAATTTCAGAAAAAATAGACTTCAGACTTCAGAATTTTGGAAGCAATTTCTTAATATAGAGTGAATTTGTCTTGGAATAATTTTTCCGAAAAAGGCCTGGCAATGTAAAGTTTTTCTTTCCAGGCCTTTCCCGTTGTTATAATCAGTCTCTGTTTTTTTTCGTCTCTTCACGGGCCGTGCAGACAGCCTTTTCGAGTCCATCGTTCGCAAAGGCTTCGAGCACACGTATGCCGCTGTCCATGGCATCGTGCCAGAGCTCTCTGTCTGTCCTCTGAGGATGTCCCAAAACCCAGTTGATAACATCGCCTTTCTGGACGGGACGCCCGATGCCGAGACGGAGTCTGTAGAAATTAGGGGTGCCGAGCTGCTGAGTAATGGATTTCAGGCCGTTGTGTCCGGCATTGCCTCCGCCGAATTTGAAACGCAGTGATCCCGGAGGCAGGTCAAGCTCGTCGTGAACCACGATGAGCGACTGGGGATCGATGCGGTGCCAGGCCAGGAGCGGCTGCACGCAGTTTCCGGAAAGATTCATGAAAGTGAGCGGTTTGGCCACAAGCCAGGTTCCGCCCAGTGAATCCAGTTTTACGCGCCAGAGAACGCAGGCGAATCGCCCTCCATTCTGGGCGGTCACGGTTCCTTCTTCCTCTGCGAGCTTTAAGAGCCTGTCGACGAAGAGAAATCCCGTGTTGTGCCTGGTGCCGTCATATTTTGTTCCGGGATTTCCCAGTCCCACGATAGCGCCCCGGTAATCCATGGCAGATGCGCTCCTTTTTATGAACACCTGCGGAAGCTCTGCTTCCGGTGTCCTTCGGATAAAAAAGAAAAAAACATGAAAAAGGCCGGCATCCGATAAAAGATGCCGGCCTTTGAATATCTTGCGGAAAGGCGGTTACTTGCCAGCCTTGTTGTCGGCGGCAGCGGCATCGCCTTCGGCGGCACCGGCCTTGGCATCCGCGCCGGCGGCAGCGGAAGCGGCAGCAGAGGCAGCGGAAGCAGCAGCGGACTGGGCTTCAGCGGCAGCCTGGGCAGCATCGAATTCAGCCACTTCCTTGGTCTTCTCGAGCACGGCCACGACAGTGTAGTTGTTGTCGAATACGGCACGGGAACCGGCGGGCATCTGAATCTTGTCGATGGAGAGGCTCTGGTTCATATCGATGTCGGTGACATCGATGGAAATCTTGTGGGGCATATCCAGAGGCTTGGCGGCAACGGAAATGGTTTCCACATAGGTTTCGAGGAAGCCGCCGAGCTTGACGCCCTTGGCCGTGCCGGTAAATTCGACAGGCACGTCAACAGTGATTTCCTGATCGAGATCGACACCGTAGTAATCGATATGGGTGAAGCGCTTCTTGTAAGGATGCTTCTGCACGTCCCAGAAGAAGCAGGGGTAGGTGGTCTTCTTGCCGTTGTCGTCAATCTCAAGATTGAAAACGGTGGTGTTGCCGATTTCAAAGTAGAGCTGTTCGAGAGGCAGAGAGGGCACCTGCACATTGATGTTTTCGCCCTTGCGGTTGTAGAAGACGCCGGGAACAAGGGACTGCGCACGCAGACGGTGAGCGACGCCTTTGCCGGCGCCTTCTCTCTTCTGGGCACAGAGGGTTTTTTCGATAGCCATAATATTTACTCCTTAAGCGCCGCAGGGCGCGAAGATGAATTGTACAGGAGGTTTGCCATTTCCGCGGTACGCGGAACTAGACAAAAAGAACGCTGACGGAAGAGCCGGTATGAATATTGGAAATGGCCTTTCCGAGGAGCGAGCCTACGCCTACGACATGGAGCTTGGAGCAGCGTTCCTTTTTCTCTCCCAGAGGAATGGTGTCCGTGACGAAGACCGCATTGAGGGATTCAGTGGCATTGATGCGGTCAATGGCCGGACCGGAGAGAACGGCGTGGGTGGCGCAGGCGATAATTTTTGTGGCGCCATTTTCGAGCAGGACTTCAGAAGCCGCGCACAGCGTGCCTGCCGTGTCGATCATGTCGTCAACGATGATGGCCGTTTTACCTTTGACATCGCCGATGACGTGCATGGCCTGAGCCTGATTGGGCTTGTCGCGGCGCTTGTCCACGATGGCGAGGGGTGCGCTGAGACGCTTCGCGTAGGAGCGGGCGCGTTCCACGCCGCCGGCATCAGGAGAAACGATGACCGGATCGCCTTCCATGGCTTCACGCAGGGGGTCGAGCATGACAGGCGTGGCGAAAAGGTTATCAACGGGGCAGTTGAAGAAGCCCTGGATCTGTCCGGCGTGGAGATCGATGGTGACAAGGCGCTGGGCGCCGGCGACCATGATGCAGTCGGCAACCAGCTTGGCGCTGATGGGAGCCCTCGGGCTCACCTTGCGATCCTGGCGGGCATATCCGTAATACGGCACAACGGCGGTGATGCGGCCGGCCGAAGCGCGCTTCAGGGCGTCGCACATGAGACAGAGCTGGATGAGGTTGCGGTTTACATCCGGAGGACACGTGGGCTGCACAACGAAGACGTCGTCGCCGCGGACATTGGCTCCAATTTCGACGCGAAGTTCGCCATCACTGAAAGTGGTGGCCAGTGTCTGGGTTAACTGACAGCCAAGGTGATCACAAATGGCCTTGGCCAGTTCAGGATTCGAGGTTCCTGTGACAATCTTTAAGTCGTTCATCATGCTGCTCTGCCTTGCCCCGCCCGGTGGTGAAAAGCTCAGGGGTTATGGCTGGGATGGAAGGAATTGAACCTTCGAATAACGGAGCCAAAACCCGTTGCCTTGACCGCTTGGCTACATCCCAGTACGAATATGCAAATGGTGTACGGGCCAGTTTTTGGAAAGCTCTCTTTCGGCACTGCGCGCAACCGCCGCGTCGGAGAAAATTCCGAAGATGCTGGAACCGCTTCCGCTCATGGAGGCTGCTGCCGCGCCAAGTTCAAGCAGCGAACGCTTAATATCTGCTAATTCCGGGTACCGGGGAAATACTGCGGTTTCGAGATCGTTCACGAACGCGTTGCCTGGAGTACACAATAGACTGACTCCCTTATCTTCTTCGTGAGTCGTTGTCAAGGTTGCCGGCACCGTTTGTGCAGGGGACACAGGCTTCACTAAAAAGCCTGGAACCATCCCGTCGAAAGCCTTATAGGCCCAGGGGGTGGACACCCGGATATCAGGCGTTACGAGGAGTATTTCGCTGCCGGGGAGGGAAACAGAGCAGGGTGTGAGTTTGTCACCGATGCCTGTTACCCGCATCGGAGTCCGGGTCAGGAAGAAGGGAACATCGGCTCCCACTTCGCAGGCCATGGCGGCCAGTTCCCCATCGCTCAGAAGCCCCCCGCCGCTTTGTCTGTCCAGCCAGTTTCTGAGGAAGAGCAGCAGAACGGCCGCATCGGAACTCCCGCCTCCGAGCCCCGCACCCCAGGGGATCCCCTTTACCAGACGGACGCGAAGGCCTGGCGCTTTCCCGGCGTGTTTTCTGAAAACTTCCCAGGCCTTTGTCAGCGTGTTGTTCCGGGTATCGATGCCCCGCTCAGCGCATTCCACGCGTATTGTTCCGCCGGGTACCTCCCGGATGAAAAGCTCATCGTGAGGTTCGTCAAGAGGGAGGAACAGGGAATCGATAAGATGGAACCCGTCAGCCCGCCGGCCTGTTATGGTAAGGCCTATATTGATTTTGCATCCTGCGGTGAGCCTGACTTCTTCCGCGTTTTCGGAGGAGATGCGCGCGTTCACGTGTCTGTACCCTTGTGGTTTCTTCAGGCGGCCGGCTTAGAGTGTTTCGACAGTGAAGTGATCGTTTGTGTAGACACAGATTTCGCTCGCGATCTGCATGGAGTCGCGCGCGATGGTTTCCGCGTCGAGGTCGGAGTGGCGCAGAAGAGCTCTGGCCGCAGCCAGGGCATAGGGGCCGCCTGAACCGATGGCAGCCACGTTGTCATCCGGTTCAATGACATCGCCCGTGCCGGAAAGCAGGAGAATGTGTTCCCTGTCGGCCAGAAGAAGCATGGCTTCCAGTTTCTGAAGGTATTTGTCCCTGCGCCACTGCTTGGTGAGTTCCACTGCGGCCCGTGTCAGATTGCCGTGGTACTCCTTCAGCTTGGCTTCGAAAAGTTCAAAGAGTGTGAAGGCATCAGCCGTGGTTCCGGCAAAGCCGGCCAGAATGTTACCGTCTCCCACGCGGCGGATTTTGCGCGCCGTGTGCTTCATAATCATTGTCTGGCCGAGGGTGACCTGGCCATCGCCGGCCATCGCCACATGCCCGTTTTTCTTAATGGCCAGAATGGTTGTGGCGTGCATGTCCATAGGGCTGTTTACATCTTTTTCCATATTTCTACGCGTTCCTTATAAATGGTGGAAAGTTTCTGAAAATCGCCGGGAGCTGAGGAAGAGAGGCCTTTGGCTCTGTCGTAATAGCGTTCGGCGAGATCCTTTCTCTGGGCGTACAGCGCGGCGTACGTCATATGGATGTACGCGAGCGCCTGTCTGCCGGTGCCGCCGTAGCTCCGCGCAAGAGCCTCGTGGACGTCGGATTCCTCAGGCACGTAGCGCAGGACATCGCGGAACTGGGCCTGGGCTTCGCTGTGCCGGCCACTGTCATCAAGCAGGCGGGCAAGGAAAAAGCGGGCCATGAAATCCCTAGGATCGATACCCGTCGCCCTGGAGAGAAGCTGATTGGACTTCTGTGAATCCCCTTTGCGGTATTCGAATATCCCGGCTTCCCTGAGGACAAGCGGATCCGAAGGTGCCGCGGCGACCGCGGCGGAAAAGGCTTTTTCCGCTTCGACAACGTTGTTCTGCCGCGAGTAAACCATTCCCCTGCCCATGAGCGACAGCGCGTCTGCTCCACGGAAGCGCTGCAGAGCTGCCTGCGCGTCCCCGTAACGGCCCCAGAGGAGAACCTGCATGCGCTGGAAGCGCCTGTTGTCAAAGGATTTGTTCTGGATGGAAAGCGGCATCGTCTTGATGCGGGCCGTAATGCCTGTGATACGATCGCCAATGTCCGGGTGCGTGGAAAGATACGTGGGAACGTGGGTTCCGCTCATCCAGCTTTTCTGACGGAGGATTTTGAATCCGTTCACGAGACCCACAGGCGGGTAGCCTGCCTTGATGAGATACTGCATGCCGATCTGGTCGGCTTCCGTTTCATCGGCGCGGCTGTAACTCAGCAGTGCGGACTGTCCTGCGCCGAAGGAGGCAGCCGCGGCCGCGCCGCCGGCGCCCGCAGCCACGCCGGCTATGGCGAGCAGCAGGGAGCCCAGGGTAATCATCTGCGCTTTTTCAATGCGGCTGGCTACGTGACGCTGGGTCACGTGAGCCAGTTCGTGACAGAGCACGCCGGCCACCTGATCCTCGCTCGTGAAGTTCATGAGCAGCCCGGTGAATACGTAGACGTACCCGCCGGGAACGGCGAAGGCGTTCATGGCGTTGTGCAGAATGACGGCCGAATGGAAATTGAAGGGCTGCGGTGGAATGGAGGAGGCAATACGCTCCACAAGATAGCGCACGTATTCGCTCACTTCTGGATCCTGCACGATGGGCAGGTTGGAGCGGATCATGACGTCAAACTTGTGCCCCATTTCCTTTTCGTCTTTCAGGGAGACGCCGCCAAAGAAAAACGCCTGCGCGGGAGCCTGCCAGAGGGCGGAAAGAGTGAAGACAAAGAGAGTGATGCTCGCAGCAAGGCGGAACAGGCGTGAGATTTTTTTCGGGGCCATGCTAAACCTTACCTCTGAAAGAAGAGTTTCTGAAACGTTCCCCGCCGGGAATAGCCCCGGAGAGGAACGTCATTTCCAGAATTTACGCGAGATCCCAGACCTGTCCTTCGGGAGTGTCACGGACTTCAACGCCGAGGGCGGCAATCTGGGCACGGATTTCGTCAGAGCGCTGGAAGTCCTTGTTCCTGCGGGCCTCGAGGCGCTGGGCCAGAAGCTCTTCAACCTTCTTGGGGTCGATGTGGAGATTCTCACAGCGTCTGGCGCGCAGTTTCTGGAGAAACGTTTCCGGATCCTCACCGAAGAGCCCCGTGATGCCGGCGACGCGGCCAAGCCGCTCCCTGTAGGAATTAAGGATTTCCCTTGTTCCTTCGGAGGCTCTGAGTGCCTTGTCGTCGAGCAGGCGGTTTACGATGCGGGTCATGGAAAAAACGTGTCCCAGGGCCTGGGCTGTATTCAGATCGTCGTCAAGGGCGCTGATGAAAGCCTGTTCCAGGCCGTCCCATTCCTTTCTGAGGTCTTCAGGAAGCGCGGTCTTTTTCCACTTGGCGCGCATTTGAGGTAATGTCGCAAAATTCAGCTGATCCGAGTTTTCT
>OGWV01001127.1_pt1 | contig 16860 bp, 7 predicted proteins | sample 1576081 | NCBI WGS metagenome assembly OGWV01 (sample SAMEA3541541, study PRJEB24748) | human gut metagenome | biome: human gut; feature: human-associated habitat; material: faeces | place: China | collected 2012 | reverse complement strand
TCTCCCTTGTTTGAATTGAAAAGTCCAGGCTGCAAAGTCTGGGCTTTTGTCGTATTAGGGCACGGTAAAGTTTGGCTGTGCCCGTAAAAAATGGCTGGCTATACACAAGGAATGTGGCAATGAGTGGTGAAAAAAAGGCGAAAGGCTGGCGGTTCTATGGTCTTGTAGGTTTTGGCGCAATAGCACTGCTTTCCGCTGGCGTCTGGGCGTTGCAATATGCTGGCAGTGGGCCAGAAAAAACGTTGTCGCCGCTGGTGGTGCACAACAATCTGCAAATCGATCTCAATGAGCCGGACCTCTTTCTCGACAGCGACTCTCTGAGCCAGCTTCCCAAAGATCTCCTCACCATTCCGTTTCTCCACGATGTTCTGAGCGAAGATTTCGTTTTCTATTATCAGAATCATGCCGATCGTCTGGGCATTGAAGGCAGCATTCGTCGTATTGTCTATGAACACGATCTCACGCTGAAAGATAAGCTCTTTTCGTCACTCTTAGATCAGCCCGCGCAGGCAGCGCTGTGGCACGATAAACAAGGCCATCTTTCACATTATATGGTGCTGATCCAGCGCAGTGGTTTAAGCAAACTGCTGGAGCCATTGTTGTTTGCCGCTACCAGCGACAGCCAGTTAAGCAAAACGGAAATCAGTAGCATCAAGATAAATAGTGAAACTGTTCCTGTTTATCAGTTGCGCTATAACGGCAATAACGCCCTGATGTTCGCGACTTATCAGAACAAGATGCTGGTGTTTTCCAGCACGGATATGTTGTTTAAAGATGATCAGCAGGATACCGAAGCCACGGCGATCGCAGGTGATTTATTGAGCGGCAAAAAACGCTGGCAAGCAAGCTTTGGCCTGGAAGAGCGTGCTGCTGAAAAAACGCCAGTACGCCAGCGCATCGTGGTCAGCGCCAGGTTGCTGGGTTTTGGCTACCAGCGGTTAATGCCTTCTTTTGCTGGCGTACGCTTCGAAATGGGTAACGACGGCTGGCACAGTTTTGTGGCGTTAAATGATGAATCCGCCAGCGTAGATACCAGTTTCGATTTTACGCCGGTCTGGAACAGTATGCCTGCCGGGGCCAGCTTCTGTGTGGTGGTGCCGTATTCACACGGTATTGCCGAAGAGATGCTTTCGCACATCAGTCAGGAAAACGACAAGTTGAATGGGGCGTTAGACGGTGCCGCGGGGCTGTGCTGGTATGCAGACTCAAAATTGCAAACCCCGCTGTTTGTCGGTCAGTTTGATGGCACTGCCGAACAGGCGCAATTGCCAGGGAAACTGTTTACGCAAAATATTGGTGCGCACGAAAGCAAAGCGCCAGAAGGTGTTTTGCCGATAAGCCAGACTCAGCAGGGCGAAGCGCAAATCTGGCGTCGCGAAGTGAGTTCCCGATACGGTCAGTATCCGAAAGCGCAGGCGGCGCAACCCGATCAATTAATGTCGGATTATTTTTTCCGCGTGTCGCTGGCGATGCAAAACAAAACGCTGCTTTTCTCCCTCGATGACACGCTGGTTAATAACGCCCTGCAAACACTGAATAAAAACCGCCCGGCAATGGTGGATGTAATACCCACTGATGGCATCGTTCCGCTCTATATCAATCCACAAGGCGTGGCGAAACTGCTGCGTAACGAAACGTTGACCAGTCTGCCGAAGAATCTCGAACCGGTTTTTTATAACGCCGCACAAACTTTATTAATGCCGAAGCTGGACGCTTTATCTCAACAACCGCGTTATGTCATGAAGCTGGCCCAGATGGAACCCGGTGCCGCCTGGCAGTGGCTACCCATAACCTGGCAGCCGCTATGAGGCACGGGCTGCTGGCGCTGATTTGCTGGCTGTGTTGTGTTGTTGCCCATAGCGAAATGCTGAATGTCGAACAATCCGGGCTGTTTCGCGCCTGGTTTGTACGCATTGCACAAGAACAGCTCCGCCAGGGGCCAAGTCCACGCTGGTATCAGCAGGATTGTGCGGGCCTGGTGCGATTTGCGGCGAACGAGACGCTGAAAGTTCACGATAGTAAATGGCTAAAAAGTAACGGTTTCTCTAGCCAGTATTTGCCGCCAGAGATGACGCTAACACCTGGACAGCGTCAACTGGCGCAAAACTGGAATCAGGGGAACGGGAAAACCGGCCCCTACGTGACCGCGATTAATTTGATTCAGTACAACAGCCAGTTTATTGGCCAGGACATAAACCAGGCGCTGCCTGGCGATATGATTTTTTTCGATCAGGGCGATGCCCAGCACTTAATGGTCTGGATGGGGCGTTACGTCATCTACCACACCGGAAGCGCCACGAAAACTGACAACGGAATGCGCGCAGTCAGTCTGCAACAACTTATGACATGGAAGGACACCCGATGGATACCCAACGATTCCAATCCCAATTTCATTGGCATTTATCGTTTAAATTTTCTGGCGCGATAGCAGCGTGCTTGTCCCTGTCTCTTGTGGGAACAGGGCTTGCTAATGCTGATGATTCGCTTCCTTCCAGTAACTATGCGCCGCCCGCCGGGGGAACATTCTTTTTGCTTGCTGACAGCAGTTTTAGCAGCAGTGAAGAGGCGAAAGTGCGACTGGAAGCGCCGGGGCGTGATTATCGGCGCTATCAGATGGAAGAGTACGGCGGCGTGGACGTTCGCCTGTATCGTATTCCTGACCCGATGGCATTTTTGCGCCAGCAGAAAAACCTGCATCGCATTGTGGTGCAACCGCAATATCTGGGCGACGGGCTGAACAATACGCTGACCTGGCTGTGGGATAACTGGTACGGCAAATCTCGCCGCGTAATGCAGCGTACTTTCTCTTCTCAGTCACGGCAGAATGTGACTCAGGCATTACCCGAATTACATCTCGGCAATGCCATTATTAAACCTTCCCGTTATGTACAGAACAACCAGTTTTCCCCGCTGAAAAAATATCCCTTGGTGGAACAGTTCCGTTATCCACTATGGCAGGCTAAACCGGTCGAGCCGCAGCAAGGGGTAAAACTGGAAGGCGCATCCAGCAATTTCATCTCGCCGCAGCCGGGTAACATTTATATTCCTCTCGGCCAACAAGAGCCGGGACTGTACCTCGTCGAGGCGATGGTTGGTGGGTATCGGGCGACGACGGTGGTGTTTGTTTCCGATACCGTGGCGCTTAGCAAAGTGTCAGGCAACGAGCTTCTGGTGTGGACCGCGGGTAAAAAACAGGGTGAAGCGAAGCCCGGCTCAGAGATCTTGTGGACTGACGGTCTTGGCGTGATGACCCGCGGTGTGACCGATGACAGCGGTACCTTGCAGTTACAACATATATCGCCAGAACGTTCATACATTCTGGGTAAGGATGCTGAAGGCGGTGTTTTTGTCTCCGAGAACTTCTTCTACGAAAGCGAAATCTACAACACCCGCTTGTATATTTTTACCGATCGCCCGCTATATCGCGCAGGCGATCGTGTCGATGTTAAAGTGATGGGCCGCGAGTTCCACGATCCGTTGCATTCATCCCCCATCGTCAGCGCCCCGGCGAAGCTTTCGGTGCTGGACGCTAACGGCAGTCTGTTGCAAACCGTCAATGTCACGCTGGATGCGCGCAATGGCGGGCAGGGAAGTTTCCGCCTGCCAGAAAATGCCGTAGCCGGAGGTTATGAGTTACGTCTTGCTTACCGCAATCAGGTCTATAGCAGCAGTTTTCGCGTGGCAAACTACATCAAGCCACATTTCGAGATTGGTTTAGCTCTCGACAAAAAAGAGTTCAAAACTGGCGAAGCGGTCAGCGGCAAACTGCAACTGCTTTACCCGGATGGTGAGCCGGTAAAAGATGCCCGCGTGCAGTTAAGTTTGCGCGCTCAGCAATTATCAATGGTCGGTAACGATTTGCGTTATGCCGGACGTTTTCCCGTGTCGCTGGAAGGCAGCGAAACGGTGTCCGACGCCAGCGGTCATGTGGCGTTAAATCTCCCCGCCGCCGATAAACCGAGCCGCTATTTGTTAACCGTCTCCGCCAGTGACGGCGCGGCGTATCGCGTCACCACCACCAAAGAGATCCTCATTGAACGCGGCCTGGCGCATTACTCTTTAAGTACCGCCGCACAATACAGTAATAGCGGCGAGTCGGTTGTGTTCCGTTATGCCGCGCTGGAATCTTCAAAACAGGTTCCTGTTACGTATGAATGGTTGCGTCTCGAAGACCGCACGAGCCATAGCGGAGAGCTACCGTCAGGCGGCAAATCCTTTACCGTCAATTTCGCTAAACCTGGCAACTACAATCTGACATTACGCGATAAAGACGGCTTAATTCTCGCTGGGTTAAGTCATGCCGTCAGCGGTAAGGGCAGCACGGCGCATACTGGTACGGTAGATATCGTGGCGGATAAAACGCTGTACCAGCCAGGCGAAACTGCGAAGATGCTGATTACCTTTCCGGAGCCAATTGATGAAGCATTATTGACGCTGGAACGCGATCGCGTGGAACAGCAGTCGCTGCTTTCGCATCCGGCAAACTGGCTGACGTTACAACGTTTAAACGATACCCAGTATGAAGCCCGGGTTCCAGTGAGCAATTCCTTTGCGCCTAACATCACTTTTTCGGTGCTGTATACCCGTAATGGTCAGTACAGTTTTCAGAACGCCGGGATCAAAGTTGCCGTTCCTCAGCTTGATATCCGGGTGAAAACGGACAAAACCCATTACCAGCCTGGTGAACTGGTCAATGTCGAATTAACCTCGTCGCTGAAAGGTAAACCTGTTTCTGCGCAGCTAACGGTAGGCGTGGTCGATGAAATGATCTACGCGCTGCAACCAGAAATCGCGCCGAATATCGGCAAATTTTTCTATCCGCTGGGGCGTAACAATGTGCGTACCAGCTCCAGTCTGTCGTTTATCAGCTACGACCAGGCGCTCTCCAGCGAGCCGGTTGCGCCTGGCGCAACTAACCGCAGCGAGCGGCGAGTAAAAATGCTTGAACGTCCACGGCGTGAAGAGGTGGATACCGCGGCATGGATGCCGTCACTCACAACCGATAAACAAGGCAAAGCGTATTTCACGTTCCTGATGCCTGATTCGTTAACCCGCTGGCGTATCACCGCGCGTGGGATGAACGGCGACGGGCTGGTCGGGCAGGGGCGTGCTTATCTGCGTTCGGAAAAAAATCTCTACATGAAGTGGAGTATGCCAACGGTGTATCGCGTGGGCGACAAACCGGCGGCAGGACTGTTTATCTTCAGTCAGCAGGATAACGAACCGGTGGCGCTGGTGACTAAATTTGCAGGCGCTGAGATGCGCCAGACGCTGACGCTGCACAAAGGGGCGAATTATATTTCGCTGACGCTGCACAAAGGGGCGAATTATATTTCGCTGACGCAGAACATTCAGCAATCTGGCTTGTTAAGTGCAGAACTGCAACAAAATGGGCAAGTGCAGGACAGCATTAGCACAAAACTGTCTTTTGTGGACAACAGCTGGCCCGTTGAACAGCAGAAAAATGTCATGCTCGGCGGTGGCGAGAACGCGCTGATGTTGCCCGAGCAGGCGAGTAATATCCGGCTACAAAGTAGTGAAACGCCGCAGGAGATTTTCCGCAACAATCTTGATGCGTTAGTCGATGGACCATGGGGTGGCGTGATCAACACCGGTAGCCGTCTGATCCCGCTCAGTCTCGCCTGGCGTTCGCTTGCCGATCATCAAAGTGCCGCCGCTAACGACATTCGTCAGATGATTCAGGATAACCGTCTGCGGCTGATGCAACTGGCGGGGCCCGGAGCGCGCTTTACCTGGTGGGGTGAAGATGGCAATGGTGACGCCTTCCTTACGGCATGGGCATGGTACGCCGACTGGCAGGCCAGCCAGGCGCTCGGCGTAACGCAACAACCGGAATACTGGCAGCATATGCTCGACAGTTATGCCGAGCAGGCGGATAACATGCCGTTATTGCATCGGGCGCTGGTGCTGGCGTGGGCACAGGAGATGAATCTGCCGTGCAAAACGTTGTTGAAAGGGTTGGATGAAGCTATCGCCCGGCGCGGAACTAAAGATGAAGATTTCTCTGAGGAAGACATCCGCGATATCAATGACAGCCTGATCCTCGATACACCGGAATCTCCACTGGCAGATGCGGTGGCAAACGTCTTAACCATGACGTTGCTGAAAAAAGCGCAGTTGAAGTCCACGGTGATGCCACAGGTTCAGCAATATGCGTGGGATAAAGCGGCAAACAGCAATCAGCCGCTGGCGCACACGGTTGTGCTGCTCAATAGCGGTGGTGACGCTACCCAGACGGCCGCTATTTTAAGTGGTTTGACCGCTGAGCAATCCACTATTGAGCGCGCGCTGGCCATGAACTGGCTGGCGAAATATATGGCGACAATGCCTCCAGTTGTTTTGCCTGCGCCTGCGGGCGCATGGGCTAAACATAAGTTAACTGGAGGGGGCGAAGACTGGCGTTGGGTTGGTCAGGGCGTGCCGGACATTCTCTCTTTTGGTGACGAATTATCGCCGCAAAATGTGCAGGTCCGCTGGCGTGAGCCGGCAAAAATGGCTCAACAAAGTAACATTCCGGTGACCGTTGAACGCCAGTTGTATCGGCTTATCCCTGGTGAAGAAGAGATGAGCTTTATTCTGCAACCGGTGACCAGCAATGAGATTGACAGCGATGCGCTGTATCTCGATGAAATTACGCTTACCAGCGAGCAGGATGCAGTTCTGCGCTATGGTCAGGTGGAAGTACCGCTCCCGCCGGGAGCCGACGTTGAGCGCACAACATGGGGCATTTCAGTCAATAAACCCAACGCCGCGAAACAGCAGGGGCAATTGCTGGAAAAAGCGCGTAATGAAATGGGCGAACTGGCCTATATGGTGCCGGTGAAAGAACTGACGGGAACGGTCACTTTCCGCCATTTGCTGCGCTTCTCGCAAAAAGGGCAATTCGTTCTGCCTCCTGCTCGTTATGTGCGTTCCTATGCACCTGCGCAGCAAAGTGTTGCGGCAGGGAGTGAATGGACCGGGATGCAGGTGAAATAAGTGAACTGGCGCAGAATCGTCTGGCTATTGGCGTTGGTTACTCTGCCAACGCTTGCGGAGGAGACGCCGTTACAACTGGTGCTGCGCGGTGCGCAGCACGATCAACTGTATCAGCTGTCGTCATCAGGCGTGACCAAAGTCTCAGCATTACCTGACTCGCTCACCACGCCGTTAGGGAGTTTGTGGAAACTGTATGTTTACGCCTGGCTGGAGGATACCCATCAACCGGAGCAGCCCTACCAGTGTCGCGGAAACTCCCCGGAAGAGGTTTATTGTTGTCAGGCTGGGGAGAGCATAACGCGCGATACCGCGCTGGTACGTTCCTGTGGGCTCTATTTTGCGCCGCAGCGGTTGCATATTGGCGCAGATGTGTGGGGGCAATACTGGCAACAGCGTCAGGCACCTGCGTGGTTAGCGTCTCTTACAACGCTGAAGCCAGAAACCTCGGTAACGGTTAAATCGCTGCTCGATTCATTAGCGACGTTACCTGCGCAAAACAAAGCTCAGGAAGTCTTACTGGATGTGGTGCTGGACGAGGCGAAAATCGGTGTCGCATCCATGCTCGGTAGTCGGGTACGGGTGAAAACCTGGAGCTGGTTTGCCGATGATAAACAGGAAATCCGCCAGGGTGGTTTTGCTGGCTGGTTAACCGATGGTACACCGCTGTGGGTTACTGGCAGTGGCACCAGCAAAACGGTACTAACCCGTTATGCGACGGTGCTTAATCGGGTTTTGCCAGTGCCGACGCAGGTTGCCAGTGGGCAATGTGTAGAGGTGGAGCTGTTTGCCCGCTATCCGCTGAAGAAAATCACAGCGGAAAAGAGTACGACGGCAGTAAAACCCGGCGTACTTAATGGGCGCTATCGTGTAACGTTTACTAATGGTAACCACATTACGTTTGTCAGCCACGGTGAGACGACCTTACTGAGCGAAAAGGGCAAACTGAAATTGCAGTCGCATCTCGATCGTGAAGAGTACGTTGCCAGAGTTCTGGATCGCGAGGCGAAAAGTACGCCCCCTGAGGCAGCGAAAGCCATGACCGTGGCGATTCGCACTTTTTTACAGCAAAACGCCAATCGGGAAGGCGATTGCCTGACCATCCCCGACAGCAGCGCCACGCAGCGTGTTTCTGCTTCGCCAGCGACCACGGGGGCGCGAACGATGACCGCCTGGACGCAGGATCTCATCTATGCAGGCGATCCGGTTCATTATCATGGCAGTCGCGCTACCGAAGGGACACTTTCCTGGCGGCAAGCCACGGCCCAGGCGGGGCAGGGGGAGCGTTACGACCAGATACTCGCGTTTGCTTATCCCGACAACAGCCTTAGCCGCTGGGGAGCTCCACGCTCAACCTGCCAGTTATTACCCAAAGCGAAAGCCTGGCTGGCGAAAAAAATGCCGCAGTGGCGGCGTATATTACAAGGCGAGACGGGGTACAACGAACCAGACGTGTTTGCGGTCTGTCGTTTAGTCTCAGGTTTCCCCTATACCGATCGGCAGCAGAAACGGCTGTTTATTCGTAACTTCTTTACGCTTCAGGATCGGCTGGATTTAACCCATGAGTATCTGCACCTGGCCTTTGATGGTTATCCCACCGGGCTTGATGAGAACTATATCGAAACGCTGACCCGACAATTATTAATGGACTAATGCTATGCGAAAGATTTTTCTTCCGTTGTTACTGGTGGCACTTTCGCCTGTCGCTCACAGTGAAGGTGTGCAGGAAGTCGAGATTGACGCACCGCTCTCTGGCTGGCATCCGGCAGAGGGCGAAGATGCCAGTTTTTCACAATCGATCAATTACCCGGCGTCGTCCGTCAACATGGCAGATGATCAAAATATCTCAGCGCAGATCCGCGGCAAAATAAAGAATTATGCTGCGGCGGGTAAAGTTCAGCAGGGCCGGCTGGTGGTCAACGGTGCCAGTATGCCGCAGAGAATTGAATCCGATGGTTCATTTGCACGCCCTTATATTTTCACTGAAGGCAGCAACAGCGTGCAGGTCATCAGCCCGGATGGGCAAAGCCGGCAAAAAATGCAGTTTTACTCAACGCCGGGTACAGGAACGATTCGTGCACGTTTACGGCTGGTTCTCTCGTGGGATACGGACAATACCGATCTCGATCTCCATGTTGTCACGCCCGATGGCGAACACGCCTGGTACGGTAACACCGTGCTGAAAAACAGTGGTGCACTGGATATGGATGTCACGACGGGGTACGGACCCGAGATTTTCGCCATGCCAGCACCAGTTCACGGGCGCTATCAGGTGTATATCAACTACTATGGTGGGCGCAGCGAAACGGAATTGACGACCGCCCAACTGACGCTGATCACCGATGAAGGATCGGTCAATGAGAAACAGGAAACATTTATTGTACCGATGCGTAATGCTGGCGAGCTGACGCTGGTGAAAAGTTTTGACTGGTGATCCATCCCTTCACACAACCTGGCTCTCTCTTTTTTCAGATAAGACTGCTGGGCGATCTGCCGACGCCAGGATATAACCATTAACAAGCGTCGGCAGATTGGTCATTTCTTATTTTTCGTACTGAGAACTGTCCATCTACTCCGGCTTTCCTGGTTAAGGCAATGGTTTCTAAGCGATACGCATTATTGCAATGGTGACAGAACATTGCGGTAACACGCTTTTACCGCTACCTTAACCACACTCCATCGGTCACCTGAGGCGGAGCTTCGCCCCTTTGAAATACCTTGCTTCTTTTCGTACAACCCTGAAAGCCTCGCGCTACATGTTCAGAGCATTGGCGTTAGTGCTCTGGCTGTTGATTGCTTTTTCATCCGTTTTTTACATCGTTAATGCGTTACATCAGCGAGAATCGGAAATTCGTCAGGAATTTAATCTGAGTTCCGATCAGGCTCAGCGCTTTATTCAACGCACCTCTGATGTGATGAAAGAGCTGAAGTACATCGCCGAAAATCGCTTATCGGCAGAAAACGGTGTGCTTTCCCCGCGTGGACGAGAAACGCAGGCGGATGTGCCTGCGTTTGAACCGCTGTTTGCCGACTCCGATTGTTCCGCAATGAGTAACACCTGGCGAGGTTCTCTGGAGTCATTGGCGTGGTTTATGCGCTACTGGCGCGATAATTTTTCTGCGGCTTACGATCTCAACCGGGTATTTTTAATCGGCAGTGATAACCTCTGCATGGCCAATTTCGGTCTGCGTGATATGCCAGTGGAACGCGATACCGCGTTGAAAGCTTTGCATGAACGCATCAATAAATATCGAAATGCACCACAAGATGATAGCGGCAGTAACCTCTACTGGATCAGCGAAGGTCCGCGCCCTGGCGTCGGGTATTTTTACGCGTTGACGCCAGTTTATCTGGCGAACCGGTTGCAGGCGCTTTTGGGTGTCGAGCAGACCATCCGGATGGAGAACTTTTTCTTACCGGGTACGTTGCCGATGGGGGTTACCATTCTTGATGAAAATGGTCATACCCTGATTTCGCTTACCGGACCAGAAAGTAAAATTAAGGGCGATCCTCGCTGGATGCAGGAACGCTCCTGGTTTGGCTATACGGAAGGGTTCCGGGAGCTGGTGCTGAAGAAAAATCTGCCACCCTCATCGCTAAGCATCGTGTATTCGGTGCCGGTTGATAAGGTGCTGGAACGCATTCGCATGTTGATCCTTAACGCAATTTTGCTGAATGTGCTTGCCGGAGCTGCATTGTTTACTCTCGCGCGGATGTACGAGCGACGTATTTTCATTCCGGCGGAAAGCGACGCCCTGCGACTGGAAGAACATGAGCAGTTCAATCGCAAGATTGTCGCCTCCGCGCCAGTGGGTATCTGCATTTTGCGTACCGCTGATGGCGTCAATATTTTAAGTAACGAACTGGCGCATACCTATCTCAATATGCTTACGCATGAGGACCGCCAACGACTGACGCAAATTATCTGTGGGCAGCAGGTCAATTTTGTTGATGTCCTGACCAGCAACAATACCAATCTGCAAATCAGCTTCGTCCATTCGCGCTATCGTAATGAAAACGTGGCCATTTGTGTGCTGGTGGATGTTTCTTCGCGCGTGAAGATGGAAGAGTCGTTGCAGGAGATGGCACAAGCAGCGGAACAGGCGAGCCAGTCAAAATCGATGTTCCTTGCCACCGTCAGTCATGAGCTGCGAACGCCGCTGTATGGCATTATCGGTAACCTGGATCTGTTGCAAACCAAAGAGTTACCGAAAGGCGTCGATCGGCTGGTGACGGCAATGAACAACTCTTCCAGCCTGTTGTTGAAAATTATCAGCGATATTCTCGATTTCTCGAAGATTGAATCGGAACAGTTGAAGATCGAACCGCGTGAGTTTTCACCGCGTGAAGTGATGAACCACATCACCGCCAACTATTTACCGCTGGTGGTACGCAAGCAGTTAGGCTTGTACTGCTTTATTGAACCGGATGTGCCAGTGGCCTTAAATGGCGACCCGATGCGTTTACAGCAGGTCATCTCCAACCTGTTGAGTAACGCCATAAAATTCACCGATACCGGCTGTATAGTTTTGCATGTCCGCGCTGATGGCGATTATCTCTCTATCCGTGTTCGCGATACCGGCGTGGGGATTCCGGCGAAAGAAGTGGTGCGCTTGTTTGATCCCTTCTTCCAGGTCGGAACGGGCGTACAGCGAAACTTCCAGGGGACCGGTCTGGGTCTGGCGATTTGTGAAAAACTGATCAGCATGATGGACGGCGATATCTCGGTAGATTCAGAACCGGGAATGGGCAGCCAGTTTACCGTGCGTATTCCGTTGTACGGCGCTCAGTACCCGCAGAAAAAAGGCGTGGAAGGGTTGAGTGGTAAACGCTGCTGGCTGGCGGTCCGCAATGCGTCGCTCTGTCAGTTCCTGGAAACCAGTTTGCAGCGCAGCGGCATCGTCGTTACAACATACGAAGGGCAGGAACCGACTCCCGAAGATGTGTTAATTACTGACGAGGTAGTGAGTAAAAAATGGCAGGGTAGAGCGGTAGTGACCTTCTGTCGTCGCCATATTGGTATTCCGCTGGAGAAAGCGCCAGGGGAGTGGGTACACAGTGTGGCTGCCCCGCATGAGCTACCGGCATTGTTGGCGCGTATTTATTTGATCGAGATGGAGAGCGACGATCCTGCTAACGCTCTGCCGTCGACGGACAAAGCGGTCAGCGATAATGACGATATGATGATTCTGGTCGTGGATGATCATCCGATTAACCGACGTCTGCTGGCAGATCAGTTGGGATCGTTGGGCTATCAATGTAAAACCGCGAATGATGGTGTCGATGCGCTTAATGTACTTAGCAAGAATCATATTGATATCGTGCTTAGCGACGTCAACATGCCAAATATGGATGGTTACCGCTTGACGCAACGCATTCGTCAGTTGGGACTGACGTTGCCGGTAATCGGAGTAACTGCTAATGCGTTGGCTGAAGAGAAGCAGCGGTGTCTGGAGTCCGGTATGGACAGCTGCCTGTCGAAGCCGGTAACGCTGGATGTGATAAAACAGACGCTGACGGTATATGCCGAGAGGGTCAGGAAATCGCGGGAATCGTAGGACGGATAAGGTGTTTATGCCGCATCTGGCATTCAGTGCAAATGCCAGATGCGACGCTGACGCGTCTTATCTGGCCTACTTTAATGTAATCTGTTGAAATAATGGGAATCGTAGGCCGGATAAGGCGTTTACGCTGCATCCGGCAATCGGTGCAAATGCCAGATAAGACACTAACGCGTCTTATCTGGCCTACAGATGATTAGTCTTTATCTGCCGGACTTAAGGTCACAGAAGAGAGATAATTCAGCAGGGCGATATCGTTCTCGACACCCAGCTTCATCATCGCAGATTTCTTCTGGCTACTGATGGTTTTAATACTGCGGTTCAGCTTTTTAGCGATCTCGGTCACCAGGAAGCCTTCCGCAAACAGGCGCAGAACTTCACTCTCTTTTGGCGAGAGACGCTTGTCACCGTAACCACCAGCACTGATTTTTTCCAACAGGCGAGAAACGCTTTCCGGGGTAAATTTCTTCCCTTTCTGCAGCGCGGCGAGAGCTTTCGGCAGATCGGTCGGTGCACCTTGTTTCAGCACGATCCCTTCGATATCCAGATCCAATACCGCACTAAGAATCGCCGGGTTGTTGTTCATGGTCAGAACAATGATCGACAGGCTTGGGAAATGGCGCTTGATGTACTTGATTAAGGTAATGCCATCGCCGTACTTATCGCCAGGCATGGAGAGATCGGTAATCAACACATGCGCATCCAGTTTCGGCAGGTTGTTGATCAGTGCTGTAGAGTCTTCAAATTCGCCGACAACATTCACCCACTCAATTTGCTCAAGTGATTTGCGAATACCGAACAAGACTATCGGATGGTCATCGGCAATAATTACGTTCATATTGTTCATGTAATAGGCTACCTTGCTACAGCAAGCTCTTGACATAACTGTCAATGTCGCTGATGTATTTTTCTATTCCTGGAACATCCTTCTCACGAATCAGATGTTCCAGCGTTTCACATAACTGCTTGCCGGGTACCAGATTTAGCATGGCAAATACGCCTTTAAGACGATGAGCCGTTTGGGCTAACGCAGCAAAGTCACTGGTTGCTGCTTCAGTATACAGCCTCTTAACATCATCCGGTACTGTGTCTACAAAGAGCGCATAATAGCCGCTGGCATGGAGTTGCGCATTTTCATCTCCGCCCAGAGGCGATTCTGTCACCTCTTCCTGCGCCAGTTGCACTTCAATTAATTGTAAGACCGCTTCCTGCATAGCGTTGCTCATATTGAAGTTGACGCACAATTGACCAGGCCCAATTTCCCGTACGCCAGACTCATCATCGCTTAAAAGCAAGCCAGAGGCAGTAAGATTAGACGGATTATCCGTTAAAAAGATATCATAATCTTGACTAATTAATCTTTCATCGGGTGTGATACAGGTTGCACCCCAATTTTCTAACTGGCGAGTGACAATATTCCGAATTTCTGCCGAAGTAACATCCACCATTACGCAGACATCATCCAGTAAACGCTCTTCTTCCTCTTCAACTTCCGGGTCAGCTGCGAGCATTTTGATATGCACAGAGTAGCGTGTACCAAGCCCATCCCGCGTTTTGATGTTTAAATGACCGCCCAGTTTACGTGCCAGTTGATCGCTCAGCCAGAATGCCAGCGGGTCCGCCTTGCCATAGCGATCGTTTTGGGTCTGGTTGATAAACGGGAAGTGCAAATTATCCATTTCATGAATACTTACGCCTTCTCCCGTGTCCAGAATGCGGAACGTCAGGCGGTCTTCGGAGGACTCATCCTGATCAACCTCAAGGGTGATTTTTCCCAATTGCGTTGAGGTCACGGCATATTGCATCAGTAGCAGCAAAATACGTCGTAAGGCATCGCGATCGCCGCGGCGCATATCGTGTGCTTTCAGATGATTGTTAATCAGCAGTTGCAGACCTTTACGCTTGATGGCAGGCAACACTGAAGGCACAACTTCATCAATTAAATCCTGCACGGAGAACAGCACCGTCTCACTTTTCCAGCTATCATCCGCAAGCATGTTCGCTAACTGTATTTCATCAACCAGCCGCACCAGCACATCTGCCTGATTCGCCAGTTGTTTGCTTTCCGGGGCGTTGAGTTTAGCCGCGCTCTCCGCCAGGGACTGTGCGGGTTCTTTCAGCGCATCGCCAATGTTTTTCATAAAGGTCATCCGCCCCTGCTGGTTTTTCTCATACAGACGCTGCGCCTGCTTGAGTTTCTTGTTTACCAGCACTTCGCGATCCTGATCGCGAATAATGAAAATTTGTGTGCGCGGCGCGACCTGGCTGCGGAACATGCGGATCTCATACAGCTCGTTATTGATCGTCGCCTGAATAATCCCCTGATGCTGTTCCGCCATGGTGGTGATGTTTTGCAGATTCAAATGCGGCAGCAAATGATCGGCAATTTTGTTACTTATGACAGTGCGGTTCGATTCCTGATCGTGAACCAGCAGGCCGAGCGGCAGCAGTGAGACTATCTCTTCATTAATTGCCCGTAAAATGCGCAATTCGTTATTGACCGCCGTGCTGGGTAGACTTTCTGTACTGCGGCTGGAGAAATGGCGGAATGTGGTATAGCCAAATAACGCCAGCGCCAGCAAACCGATGTTCAGCAGCAGTGGCAGCAGAATGTTTTGCAACGTATCCAGCAATAAGGTGCCATAAGGAACCTGCCAGACCAGGCGCATATCGGTAGAGTTGAGTGCCGAGGCGATTTCAATCTTCGTACTGTTAAAGTGGATACTGACGCTATCCGTTCCTTCTTTCTCATTATCATTGTCTCCCGTTGCCGTCGTGTCTGGCTCAAGGCGGAAACTGTCCAGCGGCATACCCGGTGGGATCAAATCATTAATCGGCAGATCAAAAGCCACGACCGTTGCCAGATGTCCTGGCTGGTTAAAGGTAGTACGCAATGTAAAGTAATGACCGTTCTGCCAGGCCAGGCGGCGCATGTTAGAAAAGCTTTCGCGTTCATCGAGGGCGTTGGCCTGTTGCAACATCTCTGCACGACGTGAATCAACAATGTCGCTGACGGTCGATTCTTTAAATCCGGAGGTGAGATCTTTAAGGGGTAGGGTTGAGATCAGCACCAGACTGTTATCCTGACCATTCAGGTAATACATCGACCACGGTACATTTTCTGCGCCCCACAATGTATCCAGATAAGTGGACATCCGCTGAGTCATCTCAAGCGTTGAGTTGTCGTGAGAGCCAAAGATTAACGCTTCCGTTTTGCGGCGTGGTTTCTCCAGATAGTAGACATCCTGTTTCAGGCGCGTCTCTTGTAAACCTTCGCCGGAGGAGGGGGAGGTCGTCGCGGCAATGTTGTCGTAGATCTGCCAGGTCACGTAACGCCAGTTATCGACGCGCTTTTGGATAGCATGGGTAATGTCGACAATCTGGTAACTTTTATCTTTCAGCCAGGCGTTAACGGCGCTTTGTACCATTACACCCATCGTCACCAGTAACACAATGATCAACAGTAAAAAGAAGCGGGTAATGCTCCCCGGTAGGAGTGAAAAGCGGGTCGTGGCCGTTGTCTCTTTCTGACGCATTCGTGTTTATGACCTGTTAAAACTTCGCGAAGTGATAGGGCAGTATAAAGGGTACAGTGTGAAATTCCAGACTCTTACCTGATTGATGATTCTCTATTCTCCCGTGATATTTATCATCCTGCATTGGGGGAAATAGATGTACAAGCGCCATTTTGCTGTACAAATAACCTACAAAAAGCCCAACAAAAATAATTGCAAATAAACAAAGATTGCTGGAAATTATGCGGATGTTAATTATTTGTGAAATAGTTAACAAGCGTTATAGTTTTTCTGTGGTAGCACAGAATAATGAAAAGTGTGTAAAGAAGGGTAAAAAAAACCGAATGCGAGGCATCCGGTTGAAATAGGGGTAAACAGACATTCAGAAATGAATGACGGTAATAAATAAAGTTAATGATGATAGCGGGAGTTATTCTAGTTGCGAGTGAAGGTTTTGTTTTGACATTCAGTGCTGTCAAATACTTAAGAATAAGTTATTGATTTTAACCTTGAATTATTATTGCTTGATGTTAGGTGCTTATTTCGCCATTCCGCAATAATCTTAAAAAGTTCCCTTGCATTTACATTTTGAAACATCTATAGCGATAAATGAAACATCTTAAAAGTTTTAGTATCATATTCGTGTTGGATTATTCTGCATTTTTGGGGAGAATGGACTTGCCGACTGATTAATGAGGGTTAATCAGTATGCAGTGGCATAAAAAAGCAAATAAAGGCATATAACAGAGGGTTAATAACATGAAAGTTAAAGTACTGTCCCTCCTGGT
>OGWV01001118.1_pt1 | contig 16895 bp, 17 predicted proteins | sample 1576081 | NCBI WGS metagenome assembly OGWV01 (sample SAMEA3541541, study PRJEB24748) | human gut metagenome | biome: human gut; feature: human-associated habitat; material: faeces | place: China | collected 2012 | reverse complement strand
AAGGACCCGACAGGCGATTAAAATACGGCTTGTCGGGGTTAAGTTTTTTCAGCAGGCAGGTGTAGGCGGTGCAATCGGCGGAGTTGTCGGCAATGCCGTAAGCAGTGCTCTCGATAGCGCAAACCAACCGCAACAGCCGGCACAACCGCAGGACGATATGGCACAGTTCCAGGCAAAGATACAAAAACTTCAAATGATGAAAGATTCGGGAATGTTAACCGATGAAGAATATGCAAATATGAAGCAACAGCTTCTGTCATCAATTATGTAGGAGGAGAAAGAAATGAAAAAAGGCATTAAATTTTATGCGCCTTGTTGGGCAATCGTACTTATAGTATTTAATGTAATCACATTTGCCGTACCGATTACGGTTAATGTTAATAAGTTCACGCCGTCTTTTTGGATAGGTTACGCATTTATTACGCTGATATTTATCGCTCAACTTGTTTGCAGTATTGTATTTTTCAAGCAGGACAGCAAAGAAAAAAGATTTCTTAATATTCCTGTTATCAGCCTGAGTTATACAGCACTTTTAGTATCAATAATTGTCGGCGCTGTTGCAATGGTTGTCCCGCTTATGCCTTATTGGGTAGGCATTATTCTTGATATGTTGATAGTCGCTTTTTACGCCATCACAATTATTGCATCAAAGGCGGCGGCAGATACAATAGAAAATATTGATAACAAGGTCAAAGCCCAAACATTTTTTATTAAGTCGCTTACGGTCGATGCCGAACGCTTATTGCCACGTGCAAAATCGGACGAAACAAAGGCGATTGCAAAAAAGGTTTATGAGGCAATCCGCTACAGCGACCCAATGTCAAATGAGGCTCTTTCGTCTGTTGAATCTCAAATTGCAATTAAATTCAACGATTTTTCAAATGCAGTAATTGAGGATAATAAACCAACTGCAAAAGCTATTGGCAACGAGCTTATTATACTTGTTAATGATAGAAATACGAAATGCAAATTATCGAAATAAGAGGAGAAAACAATGTCGATATTTAAGTGTAAAATGTGTGGCGGAAGCCTTGAGGTAGAAAAAGGTCAAACCATTTGTGAATGTGAATACTGCGGAACAAAGCAAACGGTTTCCGCAACCGATGATGAAGGTACAACAAATCTATACAATCGTGCTAATAATCTTCGCATTAAATGCGAGTTTGATAAGGCACAGGAAATTTACGAAAAAATCGTTGCAAAAAGCCCTAATGAATCGGAGGCTTATTGGGGTATTGTTCTTTGCAAGTACGGTATAGAATATGTCGAAGACCCTAATACATATAAAAGAGTGCCTACCTGTCACCGTACTCAACTTGAATCTGTTTTGACTGATGTTGATTATCTTTCTGCTATAGAAAATGCTGATTCTAACCAAAGGTTGATTTATGAGCAAGAAGCTAAAGAAATCGACAAACTGCAAAAGGATATTCTTTCAATCGTTCATAACGAAAAACCGTTTGATGTGTTTATTTGTTATAAAGAAACAGACGAAAACGGTAAAAGAACAGTTGAGAGCGTACTTGCCAACGATATTTATTATCAGCTTACGCAAGAGGGCTTAAAGGTGTTTTATGCCGCAATTACACTTGAAAACAAACTCGGTCAGGAATATGAGCCGTATATTTTCTCTGCGCTTAATTCCGCAAAGGTTATGCTTGTTGTCGGTACTAAGCCTGAAAACTTTAATGCTGTTTGGGTTAAGAACGAATGGTCAAGATACTTAAAGCTTATGAGTAATGACCGTTCAAAAACTCTTATTCCGTGCTTTCGTGATATGGACGCTTATGATTTGCCCGATGAGTTTTCACATTTGCAAGCGCAGGATATGAGCAAAATCGGTTTCATCAACGATATTGTCAGAGGTATTAAAAAACTCGTCGCACCGGCAAAGAAAGAGCCAACTAATACAGTAGTTGTCGAATCAAATAATACAGATATCGCACCGCTTCTAAAGCGAGCATTTATTTTCCTTGAAGACGGTAATTGGAAAGATGCTGACGAATATTGTGAAAGAGTGCTTGACATTGATCCCGAAAATGCAGAGGCGTATCTCGGTAAATTAATGGCAGAACTTAAAGTTCACAAGCAAGATGATTTGGCAAAATTAGAAACCTCATTTGATGAAAATGATAATTACATAAAAGCGGCTCGTTATGCAGATGAGAAACTACATGGCAAATTAAATTCCTATGTGGAGACAATTTTCTATAGCAAAAACGAAGAAATGTATCGATTCTACATAAAATTAATGGCAACAGCCAAAACCGAAAAAGATTGTATCAATCTTGCAGAAAGTTTTGAGTTGTTGGATGATTTTAAGGATTCAAAGGTATTAGCAACCAAATGTAGAAAAAAAGCAGAAGAAGCAAGAAAAGACTCCATTTATTCAATTGCAGTTGATAAAGGAAAAAGGCATGACATTTCTAGTTTAAATGAAGCTATCGAACTTTTCAGTCAAATACCGGAATGGAGAGATGCATCTGATAAAATCGACGAACTGAAAAAGATAAAAGAAATACTATCAGAGGAAAATAATAGGCGTAAGAAAAAGATTATTACAGCAGCTATATGTGCGTTTGTAATCGTCTTTATATGTAGTACATTGGTATTGATAACCACAAAAGTTATTATCCCTAACAATAAATATAATACTGCGCTTGCATTGCTTAATGACGGTAATAAAGATTCAGCTTATAGTACCTTTGCAGAAATAAAAAGTTATAAGGATTCTGATGAAAAAATGTCAGAAATCATGAATTCTTATTTTATTAGTCAGAAGCCATATATAGCAGCTGGGTATAATTATACGATTGGATTGAAAAATGATGGTACTCTTATTTCTGCGGGTTCTAACGATAGCGGACAATGTGACGTTTCGGATTGGAAAGACATTGTAGCTGTATCAGCCGGAAACAGACAAACGGTAGGAATAAAGAGTGATGGCACTGTTGTTGCTGCCGGTTCAAATGATTATGGTGAATGCAATATTGAAGACTGGAAGGATATCAAACAAATTTCAGCAGGCCATTGTTATACAGTAGGATTAAAAAATGATGGGACTGTTATTGTTACTGGTTCAGGTGATTATGGCCAATGCGGTGTAACTTCATGGAAAGAGATTGTTAGTATTTCTGCGGGATTTACACATACAGTAGGATTAAAGAGTGATGGTACTGTTGTTGCTGTTGGTAATAATAACGATGGACAATGTGATGTTTCGAATTGGAAAGATATTGTAGCAGTATCGTCAGGAGATTATCATACAGTCGGCTTAAAAAGTGATGGTACAGTTGTTGCTACTGGCGAAAATGATTACGGACAATGTGATGTTTCGAATTGGAAAGATATTGTAGCTATATCGTCAGGAAATTGTCACACGGTAGGCTTAAAAAGCGATGGCACTGTGGTCGCTGCTGGTAATAATGATAATGGACAATGTGATGTTGATTCTTGGAATAATATCAGAACGAAATAGCAGCAATTAAACAATACTCAGGAGGATAATTATGGAATCGCATAAGCCAAAAATAATTGCTCTTTGGGGCAAAGAATCAAGAGGTAAAACACATACATTAAATTTAGTTGCCACTTTATTAAAATTAAATCGTGGCGCAACTATTGTTCAGGGTGAAATACCAACCGATTTAAGCGAGGACAGCATATACATAATAAAATATCATAAAAAGAAAATCGGCATTGCAACTTACGGTGATGACGGTAAAACGCTTTCTAAGGCTTTTGGCGATATTGAAAACGATTGTGATTTGTATATCTGTGCCACAAGGACAAAAGACAGTTCGGTTGAATTTGTCAGGAGCGGATATTTCAATATTGTTTGGGTTGAAAGATGGAGCATTACTACAGAAAACTGCCAGCTCAATCACATGGATGAACTCCGCCAAAAGGCAAACGAACTTCAAGCTATGGGTATAATTGATATTATTGATGCCATATGATAAAAGAGCAGCCCACCGGGCTGCTTTTTATTTTGCCGTCGGTGGGGCGAAAATCGCAGTATTTCTAATAAACCCGGCGGCTTTTCTGAAATCCGGCTGGTATGCGCGTGGTATAGTAAGACTGTGTGCCGGGCAACGAGAACCGGATATAGACAATCGCCGCCGGATGTCACCCTGTAAAAAGCGCAAAAAAGACGGAACCACTCTACACGGTCCCGTCTTTTGTTTTGCTTTATGGGATTACTCCCCCGCCTCGGTGGAGAGCAGCACCCGGTCGTTGTCAAACTCCTCACCAGAGGTAACCTTAAACTTATCCAGCAGATCCTTGGTGGTCAGTTTCTTCTTCTCCTCACCGCTTACATCATAGATGATCTTGCCCTCATTCATCATAATCAGCCGGTTGCCGATGGCAATGGCGTCCTTCATATTGTGGGTAATCATAATGGTAGTCAGGTGATCCCGAGCCACGATCTTCTCCGTCAGATCCAGCACCTTCTTGGCGGTTTTTGGATCCAGCGCTGCGGTGTGCTCATCCAGCAGCAGCACCTTCGGTCTCTTCAAAGTGGCCATCAACAGGGTCACCGCCTGGCGCTGACCACCGCTGAGCAGGCCCACCTTGGAGGTCAGGCGGGTATCCAGCCCCAAATCCAGTTCCTTGAGCATCTCTGCATACTGAGTCTTTTCTTTTTTACTAACGCCGGAACGCAGGGTTCGCCCCTTGCCACGGCGAGCGGCGATGGCCAAATTCTCGGCAATCTGCATATCCGCAGCAGTACCGGTCATGGGGTCCTGGAACACACGGCCGATAAACTTGGCGCGCTTGTATTCCGGCAGCTTGGTCACATCCTTGTCGTCGATCACAATGGAACCGCAGTCCACCGGATACACACCGGCGATCATATTCAGCATCGTGGATTTGCCGGCGCCGTTGCCGCCGATCACCGTTACAAAATCCCCCTCGTTCAAGGTCAGATCAATGCCGCAAAGGGCCTTTTTCTCATTGATGGTGCCGGGGTTAAATGTCTTTTGTACACCTGTGATTTTAAGCATTGTCCTTGCCCCCCTTATTCGTCTTTACATGCTTGGCACCCAACTGCCCTTTCCAGTACGGCACGCCCAGGAACAGCGCCACCACCAAAGCAGAGAACAGCTTCAGGTCGTTGGCGTTCAGGCCCATTTGCAGCACCAACTGAATGACAATATAGTAGATCACGCCACCCAGCACCGCTGCCAGCAGGCGCAGCGCAAAGTTCTTGAACAGCTTGCCAAAGATCACATCGCCGATGATCACGGCCGCCAGGCCGATAACGATAGCGCCGCGGCCCATATTAATGTCCGCAAAGCCCTGATACTGGGCCAGCAGACCGCCGGACATTGCCACTATACCGTTGGAGAGCACCAGTCCCAGCACCTTGTTAAACCCGGTGTTGATGCCGTTGGCACGAGCCATGGCCTCATTGCACCCGGTGGCGCGCACGCCGGCACCCAACTCCGTGCCGAAGAACCAGTACAGCAACCCAATGATCACCAGCGCAAAAGCACCGCCGACGAGAATAGATTTGGGAATATACCGCAGGGATACCAAGATCCCGTATTCATCAATATTCAGCGCCACATTGGCACGACCGCTCATAATCCGCAGGTTTACGGAATACAGCGCCAGCTGGGTCAAAATACCTGCCAAGATCGCCGGTATGCCAAACTTGGTATGCAAAATACCGGTAACCAGTCCGGCAATACACCCGGCCAAGAACGCCAGCAGCATGGCCAGCCAAATGTTCATCCCTGCAATGGTACACACCACCAGCACGGCGCCGCCGGTACCAAAGCTGCCGTCCACCGTCAAGTCGGCCAAATCAAGAACCTTAAAGGTCAAATACACGCCCACTGCCATGATACCCCAGATAATACCCTGGGCACAAGCACCGGGCAAAGAAGCTAAAAATCCGCTCATTGCACAATCTCCTTCAATTTAAAGTGCTAAATTCGCAAAGCGTAATCCTATCTTACCAAATCCGCCGTAAAAAATCAAGTACAGGACGCCAATATAAAGGACGCCAATCTCTCCACCACCGAACCACACGCCTAATCAGCCACACAAAAAACCGGGCAGCATTTCTGCTGCCCGGCATCGTGGCAATGTTTAACTTTCGATCGCCTTGTAGCCGTCTACCACCTTCAGGCCCAGTGCCTTGCAGCGGGCGGCGTCATATTCCTTGGTCAACTTGTCTTCCGGCACGAACTCAATGTCCATGGTTGCCGGGTCTTTGCCGTTAACCAGAATGTCATAAGCCATTTCGCCGGCCTTGTAGCCGATGTCGTAATAGCTGATGGACAGAGTGGCTACACCGCAACCGGAGCAAATGCCCTCCTCACCGGCAATAATGGGTACGCCGGCAGGCTGTGCAATGTTGTCAATGGTCTTAGCGCTGGAGGCCATAGTGTTGTCTGTGGGAACATACAGCACATCGCTGTTCTGGCAAGCCAGCTTAGTTACGGATGCGATCTCATTGGAGTCCGCAGCGGTGTATTCCTTCACTTCCAGACCCATTTCCTTCAGCTTTGCGCCCACAACAGTGGCCTGGTACTTGGAGTTTTTCTCCGCAGAGCAGTACAGAATGCCCACTTTCTTGGCATCCGGCACCCACTCTTTAACCATGGCGGCCTGCTTATCCAGCGGTGCCAGGTCAGCGGTACCGGTCACATTGATCCCGGTCTTGGTGGCAGTCTCGTCCTTCAGACCCAGAGCCACACCGTAGCTGGTAACGGAGGTACCCACAATCGGAATGGTGTTGGTTGCCGTGCGGGCAGCCACCAGTGCGTCCGTAGCGTTGGCCATGATCAGGTCCACATTCTGAGACACATACTGGTTAACAATGGTGGAGCACAGGGTGGAATCGCCGGCGGCGTTCTGCTCTTTGAAAGTCACCTTGTCGCCCAACTTGTCCGTCAGCGCCTTCTTAAAGCCCTCGGTAGCCTTGTCCAGTGCCGGATGCTGCATGGCCTGGCAGATACCTACGGTATAAGTGTCCTTGGCACTGCCGCCGGAACAACCGGCAAATACAGAAGCCACCAGCAGCCCGGACAGCGCCACGGCAGCGATCTTCTTCACAACCTTATTCATTGTAATAACCCCTTTTCTCGGTAAATTTATGATGATTTTAGTTTAGCACATAAAAGCGTTAAAGTCAACACCTTTTTTCTTGCATAAATGCCTGCCCGGGTGTATAGTGAAGTTATCCTAACGAAAAGGGGATATTCCTATGCAACTGAACCCGTACCAGGATCTGCCCTGGGAGCAGCTGATGCCCACCGCCCGGCGCAAGCTGCTGTGCAGCGACAAAGACTATATGTTCGTCTTAATGGAGTGCAAGGCCGGCACTGCCCAGCCGCCCCACAGCCATCCCCACACCCAGGTGGATTACCTACTGGATGGCGAGATTGATATGCAGGTGGGCGACGAAGTGCGCCGTATGCACGCCGGCGACATTGTGCAGGTACCCGGCAATGTGCCCCACGCCTTTTGCCGGGTCTACCGGGATACCCGCTGGCTGGAATTTTTCACCCCTGCCCGAGTGGACATTTTGCCCCGGGAAGAACAGAAAGAAAAAGAATAATTCAAACCCTTTGGCGCCCCTTGTTGCAAGGGGCGCGCTTTTTTGTTTGGCTTGTTCCAATAAATAAGTAGGGGCGGCAATCTGCCACCCTTACCGAAAATTACAAACAACATCACACCACCTACAAAGCCCGACGCTTCCTTTTCCCTGCCTGCCGAATATAAAGCGCCCCGCAAAATACGGCGCAAACGGCGGCAGCAATGGGCACGGCCCACCAAACAGCCCCGGTGCCCAGGGGTGCCGCCAGGCACGCACCCACGCACAGGCACAACGGCAGCGCACCGGCGGTAACCAGCGCCGATTTGGCTCGGTTTACCGACTGGAAATAGGCACTCACCGTCAGTACCGGCGGCAAGAATAAAAGAGCCGGTGCCAACCGCCGCAAGCAGTGGGTGCCAAATTGCACGATCGCCGGATCGCGGGTAAAAATGCCCAGCAGCGCTCCGCTCAAAGCATAACACACAGCCACAGCAACCACCGCATACACCAGCCCCAGCTGCACCGTGCGCACCACCGTTTGGCGCACCCGGCTATGCAGTCCGGCACCGTAGCTGCTGCCGATGATAGGCGCTGCTGCCAAGCAAAGGGCGGAGAACGGCGCCAAGGCAAATTCCGCCAACCGGCTCACATAGCCAAAGGCCGCCACACCCACCGTACCTGCCCGAGGGGCTAACAAACCGTTCATCACCACCAGCACAACAGACAGACTGCCCATTTGCACCAAGGTGGGCAGCCCCAGAGTCAAGATCCGCCCCACGGTGGCGCGATCCGCCCGCACGCCACGGAATTGCTGGCAGGAAAACCGGGTGAAAAATAATACGCTCATACAAAAGCTCGCCGCTTGGGCAATCACCGTGGCCCAAGCCGCACCGGCAATACCCAGGTGCAGCCGATAGATCAGCAACCAATCCAGTAGCAAGTTCACCCCGGTAGGCAACAGCCAGATCCAAAGGCTGTAATCCATACGCCCCTCCGCCCGCATAATAGATGAAAAACCGGTGGAGAACACATTGCCCGCCGCCAAAATGGTAAAATAGGTGCGGGCATAAGGCAAGATCTCTGCCGTGGCACCGAACAGCCGCAGCAGCGGCGTGCGAAACAACAAGCAAATGCAGGTAATCCCCAGCGCTGTGGTGTAAAAGAACGCCATGGCGCTTTTTGTGACCCGGCCCGCCGCCCGGTAGTCCTTTTGCCCCAAACAGGGCGACACCAGCGCCCCAGCACCGGCGCCAACCATTTGGGCAATAGCGCCCTGCAAAACTGTCAGGGGAAAGACCACGCTGATTCCCGCAGCCGCCAGATCGCCTACCCCGTGGCTGACAAACAATGTGTCTGCCACATTATAAAAGGCACTAAAGAGCAGTGCCGCCAGGGTGTACGGCAGGTGCCGCAGCAGACGGCCGGTCACCGGCGCAGTGGTCAGCGCCTGCGCCTTGTCCTGCGCCTTTTGGCGCCCGCCCTTACCCACGGCGAAGCACGGCAAAGGCAGCAGCGTAGCCGGCAGCCGCCCCGGTCACATCCACCATCCAGCCCTGGCTCAAGGGCGTAAAGCGATAGTATTTTTCCACTTCCTGGATCAGCGCCAGCAGCCCCTGGGCAAAGGCGTAGCGCAGCCGGGTCTCTCGGTTGACTTGCACCGATACCCGGCAAAGGGCATTGTGGGTTGCCAAGGACAAAGTCTTTTTGTCCAGCGGCGCGGTAAAGGACTCCAGCGGCAAAAAGTCCAGCACCGGGTCGCCCCACAGGCTGCGCTCCGGATCAATCCAGGCAAATTGCGTGCGATCTCCCACTGTATGGCACAAAATATTGCTGCTCCACAGATCAAAATTCACCATCACGCAAGGTGCCGCCGCCAGCACCGCCCGATACTGCCGGGCATACGCCAGCAGGCGCTGCCCTCGGCGGCTGGTCTTGCCCATACGCCGGGCGTCTGCCAGCAGGTTCTCGATCATGGAAATGTAAGCGTCCGCCCAGTTCTCATACAGCCCATTTTGCACATAACCGTAGCCGGTGCCGGACACATTATGGATCTGCGCCACCATCTCCGCCGTGCGCCGGTGTTTCTCCGCACTGGACAACGGGCACTTGTCTCGGTGCACCCCGGGCAGTCGCTCCATCACCACCCAGGGCGCGCCGCACAGGCTGCCCGCCGGGTCACTGTACAGAATCTTCGGCACCCGAATATCCGTATGCTGTCGAATTTGGTCGTACCAGTACAGCTCGGTTTGCAGCATATTCTGCTCATAGGTCATCACCGGCACCTGGGGACGAGGTGCAATTTTCAGCACCACCGGCGGGTTTGTCTCCGCTGCAAAAACGGCGTTGAACATACCGTCCCCCAGCAGCCGAAATTGCACCCCCGCGCTGTCTATGCCGGCTTGCTCCAGCATATCCCGCAGCACCGCGTCGGTAGGCAGGGTCTTGGTCTTACTTTTCATACTTCGCTCACTCCTTTCCAACGCTATCATAGCATACCCACCCAATTTGTCTACCAAAAAGCCGAGAAAATACAACAAATCCCCATTGACTTGCCTCGCCCCGGTTGACGGACAGTCTCCGGTCGGCTATACTGCACTTAGGGGGAATTCAAATGGATAGTGCGTCTTTAATGAGTATTCGGGTGATCCCGAAAAGCGTCAAGGAAGAAACCGGACACCACGCGCTGGAGCGACTGCACCATACCCCATACCGGGACGAGGTGCGCCTGTTTTCCTGCCTGCAACGGGGTGATCTGAAAAAGCTGATCTACGAATTGGGGCAGATCGGCATACAAAATATTACCGTAGGCCAAATGTCGGAGAACGACTTGCAGCAGCAAAAATATATGGCTGTCAGCTTTATCACCCTGGCCACCCGCTACGCCATTCAAGGGGGTCTGGGCGAAAGCAACGCCTATGCGTATTCGGACGATTTTATTCGCCGTATTGACGCCGCAACAGCCAAGCGTACCGTGCACGCCGCCATTGTGGACGGTGCCATTGAACTGACCAATATGGTCAGCCGGGCGCAAAAGGACCTGACCTATTCGCCCCATGTGCGCCGCTGCATTGCCTATATCAACAAAAACCCGGACCGCAGGCTGACGGTGGCTGCCGTGGCCGCCCACTGCGGCCTGTCGCCGGACTATCTCTCCCATCTGTTCAAATGCGAATTGGGCGTAAACCTGAGCACCTATATGACCACCCAAAAGCTGGAGCTGGCCAAGACCCTGCTGTGGGAGGGCTGCACCGCCGAGCAGGTGTGTTACAGCCTGGGCTTCTCCTCCCAATCCCATTTTATCGCCCTGTTTAAGCGCCGATTCGGTATGACCCCACGGGAATACACCGCCCTGCTGGCCCCATAATCACCGGGCGTTAAAATCACATATAAGACCATTCCGGCCGGCTTTGCCAACGCAAAGGGTGCCGGAATTTTTGTTATCCGCCGGCTGCGCTTTTTCTGCCCTTGATTCTTCCGCAAAAGGTGGTATAATCGTTGTGCACATTTTTTGTATGCGGAGAGGGAATTATGAAATATAACAAAAGCGCGACTTTGCGCTTTGCGTTCAAGCAATCACTGCCGGTGCTGTTCGGCTACCTGTTTTTAGGCGCAGCGTTTGGTATTATGCTGTTTAAGGCCGGCTACAACTGGATGTGGGCGGCGCTGATCTCGCTGCTGGTGTATGCCGGGTCCGGCCAGTTTCTGCTGGTGTCGCTGATCTCCTCCGGCGCCGGGCTGGCCACCACCGCACTGATGACGCTGTTTATCAACACCCGCCACATGTTCTATGGCCTGTCTTATATTGAAAAGTTCAAGGCCGGCGGCTGGCGCTATCCTTTTATGATTTTTACTTTAACGGACGAAACCTACTCGGTAAACGCCTCCATCCTGTCTGTGCCGGATGGGGTAGACGAGCCCCGGGCGCGCTTTCTCATCGGCGAGTTTGACCATGTGTACTGGATCATCGGCTCCGTGCTGGGCTCGCTGCTCAGCGCCGCCCTGCCCATGGACTTTACCGGCATTGATTTTTCTATGACCGCCCTGTTTGTGGTGATTTTTATTGACCTGATCCGCAACCAAAAGGGTGGCGCCGGGCTGATCGGCGCTCTGGGGCTGTGCACCGGCATTCTGTGCCTGCTGATCTTCGGGGCAGACAAATTCCTGCTTCCCTCCCTGGTGCTGACCGTGGCGGTGCTGTCCGCCGGGCGCCCCTTCTTTGATCCGGAACGGAGGGCTGCCAAATGACCAACACCCATTTGCTGATCATGGTGCTGGTGGCCGCCGTCTGTACCTTTGCCACCCGCCTGTTTCCCTTTGCCCTGTTTGGAGGCAAAAAGCAGGTGCCCAAGTTCGTGCAGTACCTGGGCAATGTGCTGCCGGTAGCGATCCTGGGCATTCTCATCGTCTATTGTCTTAAGGATTTTGAGCAGGGCAATGTGAACTACATTGTGCCCCAGCTGATCGCCGTGGCGCTCACCGCCGGGGTGCATCTGTGGCGCAAAAACACCCTCCTGAGCATTGCCGTAGGCACCATCGGCTATATGCTCCTGATCCACTTTGTGTTCGTATAACCAAAAAAGAATGACCGCACCGAGAATGGTGCGGTCATTCTTTTTTCGCTCTCAGAGGTATTCACACCGTGGCGGGGACAAAGCGATAGCCACGACCCCACACTGTATGAATCAGATCTAAATTAGAATCCAGCTCCTTGAATTTGTCTCGGATCCGGTTCACATGAACGGTGACGGTAGAGGTCTCGCCCAAGCTGTTGTACTGCCAAATCCGATCAAACAGCTGTTCCTTGCTAAAGACTTCGTCCGGGTGGCCGGCCAAAAAATACAAGAGCTCAAACTCCTTATTGGTCAACGCCACCTCCTGCTCCCGAAACCAGGCACGGCGGGTGGCAGGATCCAACCGCAGGGCACCGCTCTCCAGCACTGCGTCCTTGGTCGGCGGGTGCGCAGTGCCGTCGCCGGTGAGCCGCTCATACCGGCTGATATGCGCCAGCACCCGGGCCACCAACTCGCCGGGGGAAAAGGGCTTAACCACATAGTCGTCCGCACCAACGCCCAGGCCCTTGATCTTGTCCAAATCCTCTTTCTTGGCACTGACTAAGATAATAGGTACATTCTGCTCCCGGCGAATGGAGCGGCAAACCTCCAGTCCATCCATTCCCGGCAACATAATATCCAGCAAAATCAGGTCAAAACCACCATCCAACGCCGTGCGCAGTCCGGAGGGGCCGTCCGCTGCCACCGATGCCTGTAAGCCTGCCGCCTCCAGATAATCCCGCTCCAGCCCGGCAATGCGTGGGTCGTCCTCAATAATCAATATCTGCTTCATCTGCAACATGCTCCCTTTTGGGTAACGAAATAAAAATCGACAGCCCCGCGTCCGTATGACTGCGGGCCCAAATGGAGCCGCCGTTCTGCTCCACAATTTGCTTGCACACCGCCAGCCCCAGTCCGCTGCCCTGGCTCACCTGGCTGCGGGCCGGATCCGTGCGGTACATGGCGTCAAAAATCTTGTGCAGCTGGTCCTTATCCACGCCGATGCCGTTGTCTGCAAATTCCAGAATCACCACCCGATCATAGGCGGTGGCCGTCAATGCCAACCGACCGGGCACACCCGGGCGAGCGTACTTAACCGCATTGCCCAGAATGTTCAAAAATACCCGGCGAAAAGCGTCCGTGTCGATCTCAATCTGCGTATCTGCCGGGCAGTGATTTTCCAGCGCAAAGGTACAGCCGCGGTCCTCCATAAAAGCCGTCAACTCCGGCGCAGCATCCTCCAGCACCGCTTGTAGCTGCACAATGGAGCGATCGTTGCCTGTGCTGCCCAGTTCCAGCTTGGACAGCGCCAGCAGATCATCGAGAATTTTCTCTGTCTGCACAGCGGAATCGTAAATGGTCTGCAAATACCGCTGCTGCTTCTCCGGCGTGTTGGCAATGCCGTCCCGCAGCCCCTCGGCGTAGCCCTTAATGCTGGTGAGCGGGGTGCGCAGATCATGGGCAAAGCCGGCGGTCATCTCCCGCCGCAGTTGCTCGCTTTTTTCGCGGCTCTCAATGGTCTCTTTCAGCCGCAGGCGCATGGCGTTAAAGCTTTCCACCGTTTGGCCCAACTCATTGGTAGAGTCATAGTCGATCTGATAATCCAGATTGCCGCCGGCAATGGCGTCCGCTCCCCGGGCAATCTTCTGAATGGGGCGCACAATGGTGCGGCTGGTAAAGAAAGAGAACGCCGCCACCGCAGCGGCAAAAATCAGCACAATGGCCAGCACCACCAATCCGGTACGCCCCATCAACAGACGCGACAGCGTGCCCCGGGCCGCCGGCTCCGTTTGATCCGCCACCGTATAGCCGGTGCCGGTGAGCACCAGGCGGCAGCGCTGATTCCCGGCCTGCACATGACTGACGATCACCAGCCCGTCCTGACCGAAGTGGTACACATTTTTTTCCGAATCAAAGGCCACGATCTGCCGGGCACGCCCCAGCACATCCTTGCACCCGGCGCTTCGATAAAATACCTCGTCACCCCGTCGAATTTCCAGCGCCACGCCCCGCTTCTCCAGCGGTGCGGCGTAGGCGGCAATATCCGCCAGCTTTTCTGCGTCCGTGTCTTTGGTGCGCAGCAACACATCGGACAGGTTGCTCACCGTCTGATTCCAGCCGATCTGGTTGACCAGGCTGTACCTGTCCGCTGTCTCCGCCGCCAACTGAAAGGTGTGGGAGGTGCTGTGCAGCAGCCCCAGGCACACCAGCGCCACCAGCACCAGCGGTATGGCGATGGCCAGCACGGTGGTGAGCACAATGCGGGTGTTGATCTTTAAGTTCTTGGAAGAACGCTTTGGCTTTTTGCCGGACATATCAATAGCTCTCCCGGGGAATCCGTCCGTGCTTTACATCCTTGCTGTGACGAATAATCTCCAAAATGGAGCCCAGATGAATCCGGGCAAAATTGTACGCCTCGGTTTGTATATCCATATTATCATGGGTCACCCAGTAACGAATAACCCCTTTCATACCGGTAATAATATATTCAATGCTCAGGTCACTGATCCCCTCAATGTCCCCTTTGATCAGGTCCAACGCCGTGCGAATGGTTTTCTCGATCTTTTCAGAGAACACCACGGTGCCCGGATCCGTCAACAGCAACCGATACAAATCCCGATCCTCGTCGATCACCCGTTGAATACTGATCAGCAGCGCGGCGGTGCAATCAATGGTAAAGTCCAGATCCTTGATCTTTATCAGATCTTTGCTCACCCGCCAATACACTTTGCGCATCAGCTCATTGCTGATTTTGTTAAGCAGATCAAACTTGTCCTCATAATGCAAATAAAATGTATTCCGGCTGATCAGCGCCCGGTCGGTAATATCCTTGACCGTAACGGAATCAAATCCGTTTTCGTCAATCAATTCAAAAAAGGCATCCCGAATGGACTTTTTGGTGCGCCGAATACGCAGATCTGTTTTTTCCTCCGGATTATTCCCAGAATTCCGCTTGGACATACGATACCCCTTTTCACGTGCCCGCAAAACGAGCGTGTTTGTTATGATACAGTGCTAAATAACTAACACCTGTACTTATAACAGTACACGAAAACGGAATCAATGTCAATAAATCGCCCCTTTTTTCCCGTTTTTGACATTTTTTTGCAGAAAAAAGCACCTTCCCGGTGGGAAGGTGTAGTGTTAAAAATACAGCGGCGGGGGCAAGCCCGCACCGCATAATCCCTGCGGGTTTGCCTGCGGCAAACCCACATCCCTTTGAAAACAAAAAGGATTATCTTAGGCGTGGCAACCTGCCGCTCGCAATTTCTCATTCCGCCAGCAAATCGTTCTCCCGCAGCAGCGCGGCAAAATGCGCCACATCCGCGGCAGCACGCTGCCGTTCCACTTCATACTCATGCATCAGCGCCTCAACTACCTGCGCTTCGGTGGTGGGCTGCAAAAAGCAGTTCCAAAGAAAAGCCCCGGTATCGTTCAGGGTAATCATACCGTTAAAATCCGACGCGGCGGCGCCCACAGGCACCACTATGTTGCTGCCGGCAATCTTGCGCATGGCAAAGCCCGGTTTGATTTGCATAAAAAGTCACCTCAAAGTCATTCTTTTACCTATACTATACTGTATTGGGGCAAAACTTTCAACAACTTGCTTAAAACATTCTTACAAATAGCGACATTTTTTTATAGTTTTAGTCTTGAAGCGCAGCAAAAAAATGGTTATAATAACCTTGGTAATTTTGATAAATTATTAAGTATTGTTGGAAGGAGTAAATCATCATGACTTATTCAAATGAAGTTGAGCAGATGTGTACCGTTAAAAAGGGTCCGCATCACGGTCCGGCTCCCATTCCTGAAGAAGGTAAGTGGGTCAAGAGCTACCAGATCAGCGACATCTCCGGTTTCTCTCACGGTATCGGCTGGTGCGCACCTCAGCAGGGCGCCTGCAAGCTGAGCCTGAATGTGAAGAACGGTATCGTAGAGGAGGCCCTGGTGGAGACTGTGGGCTGCTCCGGTATGACCCATTCCGCCGCTATGGCCGCAGAGATCCTGCCCGGCAAGACCTTGCTGGAGTGCCTGAACACCGACCTGGTGTGCGACGCCATCAATGTGGCTATGCGCGAGATCTTCAAGCAGCTGGCTTACGGTCGTTCTCAGTCCGCATTCTCTGAGGACGGTCTGGTTGTCGGCGCTGCTCTGGAGGACCTGGGCAAGGGTCTGCGCAGCCAGGTGGGCACCATGTTCTCCACCAAGCTGAAGGGCGTGCGCTACATGGAGATGGCTGAGGGTTATGTGACCCGCATGGCTCTGGACGAAGAGGGCGAGGTCATCGGCTATGAGTTCGTAAAGCTGGGCAAAATGCTGGAGGATATTCGTCACGGCAAGAGCCCCAACGAGGCTTACGAGGCAAACATTGGCAACTACGGTCGCTTTGCTAACGCTGCAAAGTACATTGACCCCAGAGAAGAATAAGAGAAGGAGGACAATACCATGGCAAATGATGTAAAGTTTGAAGGCAAGGAAAGAAGACTTGCCAAGATCGAAAAGTGCCTTGCCGAGTACGGTCTCTCCAGCCTGGAGGAGGCAAGAGATCTTTGCCTGTCCAAGGGCATTGATGTAGACGGTATCGTAAAGGGCGTGCAGCCCATCGCTTTTGATAACGCCAGCTGGGCATACACCCTGGGTGTGGCCGTTGCACTGAAAAAAGGTGTGGCCACCGCTTCCGAGGCTGCCGCAGCCATCGGTATCGGCCTGCAGGCATTCTGCATTCCCGGTTCCGTTGCCGAGCAGCGTAATGTAGGTCTGGCTACGGTTCTTCGGATCAAACATTTCTT
>OGWV01001112.1_pt1 | contig 16947 bp, 14 predicted proteins | sample 1576081 | NCBI WGS metagenome assembly OGWV01 (sample SAMEA3541541, study PRJEB24748) | human gut metagenome | biome: human gut; feature: human-associated habitat; material: faeces | place: China | collected 2012 | reverse complement strand
GGTAGGTGAGTACGATGAATCAATTACGAAGCTTAAGGATGCGTACGTCGAAGACCCGAATGATAGTGAACATGTGATACCCGGAACGGATGGTGACATTGGCTGGTTTGACTTCAAAGGTATGTGTTATCCGACCATAAATCATGCGCTCAGCCAGCAGACGTGGGAGACAGTCGGTGAGCATGAAGCATTCCAGGATAAGAAGTCTTTTGTCATGTATGAGAGCTGGGGCGCTGCCATTGAAAAAATGAGTAACGAACAGGCAGGCGAACTCATCAAGGCGATCTACGCCTATCAGAAAGACCCGGATGCTGTTCCGGAAGATCCGGCGCTGGCGTTTGTGTTCGAGCTTATTAAACAGCAGCTGGATGCGGACAGCCAGCGCTACAAAGAAGCGTGTGCAGCCAGATCGGAAGCAGGAAAGAAAGGCGGAAGACCGAAAGCAAATGCTTCTGATAAAAAGCAAATGGTTTCGGAGGAAAGCAAAAAAAGCAAATGCTTTTCTGAAAAAGCAAAAAAAGCTGATAATAATAATGAGTTGAGCAGTATTGCTACTGGCTTTGCGCCTGATTCATCCACCTTTTTGGCGAGCTGTTCTGCACACGCGCCCGGGTCTATTATTATCATTTCCTTTGTCTTTATATTGGTGACAAAATAGCAGTTGGTCTGCACCGGTCCCACTACGAAGTGGTCTATCTTCATATTTACCATATGAGTGTACTCCTTGTCTGTTATATGTTATGCTTCACGCAAGAACCACCGGGATTTAGCCGGTGGTCCTCTCTACGTCTATTACACTTTCTATCTGTCTGAGCTTCTCCACGAGAACCTTTATCTGGTCCCTGCCTCTGATATTGAAAAACACCTCGATTGTAGCGATGCCCTGCTTGCTGGTCTTGGACTGGATACCGCTGATATTGATTTCCTTCTCGGTAAATATCTTTGTGATATCTACGAGCAGTCCCGGTCTGTCATGACAGAATATCTTAAGGTCTGCCTGATACTCGGCACCGTTGTCCATGAGGGCTGTATCCTGCCACTCTGCTTCTATGAGCCTGTCCTTTTCTATCTTGGACAGATTAATGATATTCACACAGTCTGTCCTGTGGATGGAGATACCTCGGCCTCTTGTGACAAAGCCCACGATTTCATCTCCCGGAACAGGATTGCAGCACTTCGAGAAGTGCACAGCCACGTCATAGAGTCCGTGTACCACAATACCGCTCTTTGACTTGTGCTCGGGCTGTGTGCCTGCTGCTGCCTGCTGCTTTTCTGCGATGCTGCCAAGCACATCTGCATCTGTCACCGGCACCACATGATCCTTCTTGTACTCGTCGTACATCCTGTTGACTATCTGGCTCTCCTTGAGTCCGCCGTGGCCGACGGTTGCAAGGCATGAGTTCCAGTCGTGGAAGCCGTATTTGCGGCGTATTTTCTCCTGATACTCAGGCTTGTTTATCTCTGCAAAGTTGATGCCCTTTGCCTTGGCATAGGCTGCTATCAGATCCTTGCCGTGCTGTATATTCTCCTCCTTGAGCTCACTTCTGAACCACTGGTTGATCTTGTTCTTGGCCTGTGTGCTCTTTACGACCTTGAGCCAGTCACGGCTTGGTCCCTTGGAGTTCTGTGAGGTGATTATCTCTATCTGGTCACCGTTTTTGATGACATAGTCTATCGGCACCAGCTTGCCGTTTACCTTGGCACCGACCATCTTGTTGCCGACCGCAGAGTGTATGCTGTAGGCAAAGTCTATAGGTGTGGAGCCCTTTGGCAGGTTCTTTACATCGCCGGACGGTGTGAATGCAAATACATTGTCGGAAAATAAATTTAAATCACTCTTTAATAAAGTCATAAATTCCTTATTATCCGACATATCCTGCTGCCACTCGAGTATCTGGCGCAGCCAGCTGAGCTTCTCCTCCTCTGTGACAGTGGTGGTAGTGGCATTGCCGTTGTTTGTTTCCTTGTACTTCCAGTGTGCCGCGATACCGTACTCAGCAGTACGATGCATCTCGTAGGTACGAATCTGTATCTCAAACGGCTGTCCGCTCGGGCCTATGAGCGTCGTGTGAAGCGACTGGTACATGTTCTGCTTCGGCATGGCGATATAGTCCTTGAAACGGCCCGGTATAGGCTTATACTTCTCATGTATGATACCAAGCACTGCGTAGCAGTCCGGTATTGTATCCACCAGAATCCTGATGGCAAAGAGGTCATATATCTGGTCTATAGTCTTGTCCTGATTGACCATCTTCTTATATATACTAAAGAAATGCTTTGCCCTGCCGTATATCTCAGCCTTGATGCCGGCATCTGTAACATACTTCTTGACATCGTTTACCAGACCCTGGATGTAGGTGTCGCGCTCTGCCTTTCTGAGGGCTACCTTCTCTACCAAATCATAGTATGCATCCGGATAGAGGTACTTCATACAAAGGTCCTCGAGCTCTATCTTTATCTTGCTGATACCAAGTCGCTGTGCGATAGGGCAGTAGATATCCTGTGTCTCTCTGGCGATACGCTGCTGTGCCTCCTTGGACTGGTACTTGAGTGTACGCATATTGTGCAGTCTGTCTGCCAGCTTTATGAGGATGACTCTGATATCCTTTGCCATGGCGAGAAACATCTTGCGCAGATTCTCAGCCTGCATCTCAAGCCTGTCCGCGTTCTTGTCCTTCGGATCCTTGGTGCTGTCTGTCAGATGCAGGTGCTTCAACTTCGTAACGCCATCCACCAGATGTGCGACATCGTCTCCAAACTCCGCACGCATCTCATCCATGGTCATGATGGTATCCTCCAGCACATCATGGAGCAGTCCTGCTGCAATTGTTTCCTTATCCAGCTCGAGCTCGGCGAGTATTATGGCAACACAGAGCGGATGTATGATATAAGGCTCTCCTGACTTACGCGCCTGCCCCTTATGGGCATCATAAGCTACCCTGTAGGCTTTGTCCACAAGGCTCGTGTCATCCGACGGATGGTACTTTTTGATTTCTTTTTTCAGCTCATCGTAAAGCTCCTCTGGGCTCGTAAAATCCTTTGTTCCCCTTATACCGCTGGTATCTGAGCGAAATTTGTCCGCTATTTTTTCTAATTCTTCTGTTGAGTAATCTGCCAATAGTCTCACCTCGATTGTAGTGTATCTTTAGTAGCCATTATATTTTATTTCTTTAAAAATTGCAATCTCATGTTGTTAGCCGATAACCATCTTTACTCCGCCATACATACCTGCTGAGTTGCCAAGTGTTGCAAGCTTGATCTCTGTCTCACGGCTTGCATGGAAAGCATACTCTTTATAGTACTTTGCTGCTGTATCGATGATGATGCTGCCTGCCTTTGAGAGTCCTCCGCCTACAACAAAAACCTCAGGATCCATGACGCATGCTACTGCTGCCATTGCCTTGCCGAGAAGCTTCATAGACTGCTCTACTGCTGCAATGCCCGCTGCATCTCCTGCCTTTGCCGCATCGCATACATCCTTGGCTGTGAAGCCTGCATTTAAATCAAGCTTTGTTGCCACATCCCTGTGTGCTGCAATGTATCTCTCTGCCACTCTTACGAGACCGTTTGCTGATGCATACTGCTCTAAGCATCCCTTCTTGCCGCAGCCACAGCACTCTGACTCATCATCTACCATAGGCATATGTCCTATCTCTCCGCCTGCTCCGTTTACTCCGGCTATGATTTTGCCCTCGCGGATGATTCCTCCGCCTACGCCTGTGCCGAGTGTGATCATGACTACATCCTGATGACCCTTTCCACCGCCCTGCCACATCTCTCCGAGTGCAGCTACATTGGCATCGTTTCCGGCCTTTACCTTGATGCCACCGCACAGTACTGAGAGTGACTGCGCCACATTGAACACGCCCCAGCCGAGGTTGACACACTTCAATACTGTTCCGTCATCCTTTATCGGTCCCGGCACTCCCATGCCTATTCCCTCGATGTCACCCATCTCGATGCCGTGCTTCTCGTTATTCTCCTTGATGGATGCTGCGATATCAGGCAGGATGAGCTCGCCGGAATTCTCTGTGCGTGTAGGAATCTCCCATGTATCGACAAGCTTTCCTGTGGTCTCGAAAAAGCCTATCTTTACAGTTGTTCCACCTATATCTACTCCGTATGCATATTGTTTCATTTTTTCGTCCTCCAAATCGTTAAACTATGTTTATATTTTATTGCCTAATTGTATATTTTTCAATGTTTTTCATTGTTTTTTATATTTTTTCTATATATAGAAGCGTTTATATCTTCATCCATATGCCCGCTATTTGTAAATCCAAGCTTTTTGGCAAGGCGCACCGATGCCTCATTTCTCTCATCTATCCGGCAATAAAGCTCTTCAAAGTCTGTGTTTTCGCGCGCATAGTCTATGATGAAGCGGCACACCTCCGTGGCATAGCCCCGGTTCTGAAATTGCGGTGCTATCATATAGCCCAGTTCATCATGCTCAAGCCCTGCCCTGCCTATCAGCTTACCTGTTTCCCTAGAAAATACAAGCCACATGCCATACTCGTAAAAGCCATACATGTTCTCTATATATGCTTTCTGGTATTCAAGCTCTGTCTCGTAGTCAAACAGCGGCTCCACAAAGTCTGTCATGCCGGGCTTGTCATAGAGCTCATAGAGTGCAGGAAGGTCTGACAGGGACAGCTCACGTATCAGACACCTGTCTGTCTCGCCGATGTCCCACGGGATGTGATTATACCGCCTGCGCACCCGCTCCAGATACTCAATATCAAGCTCTGCAAGGCTTTCCACTGCATAGCGCGTGCCGCACTGCGGTTCTCCTACTGATGCTATGCCGAGTGAGTCAGCTATTTGCTTCTGCTGCCTGTTTGATACTATCCAGATGTAGTTGGCAGGAGCTTTCGGTATTCTTAGATTTCCCGTATTAGCTTTCGCGGTGTTATCTGCAGATTCTGTATATCCTGAATTATTTTCTATTTCATACACACACAAATTATTCTGCTGCTCATCCGGCAGTTTCTTCTGCAACTCATCCAGCAATTTTCCCGGTAGTACACCATGCAGTTTTTCTTGCAGCTCGCCATGATAGTAAAAAGAGGCAAGTTTTGCGCTTGCCTCATCGATAATTATTATCATTAAACTGTCTCCGGCTCCGGATAGTCCACTCCGAAGGTCTCAACTGTTACTGTCTTCATGACCTGAGCCTCAAGTGGTTTGTCCATGTAGTCTGTGCGCACCTCTGCGATCTTGTTTACCACGTCCATGCCCTCGATTACCTTGCCGAATGCCGCATACTCGCCATCGAGATGTGGTGCATCCTGATGCATGATGAAGAACTGGCTGCCTGCTGAATCAGGTATCATGGTACGTGCCATTGAAAGTACACCGGCTGTGTGCTTTAAGTCATTTTTGAAGCCGTTGTGCGTGAACTCGCCCTTGATTTCATAGCCAGGGCCGCCTGTACCGTTTCCGTCAGGATCTCCGCCCTGGAGCATGAAGCCCTTGATTACGCGGTGGAAGCATACTCCGTCATAGAAGTTGTGATTAATTAAGCTGATAAAGTTGTTTACTGTGTTTGGTGCGATTTCCGGATAAAGCTCCGCCTTGATTACATCGCCGTTTTCCATTGTGATTGTTACGATTGGATTCTGTGCCATTATTTTTCTCTCTTTCTTTTATAATATTATGAGGTTTGGAGAATATCCATTCCTCGCAATAATTAAATATCGAATTAATTTTTACTTGATTAGTTTTTACCTTATTTTTATTTACTCAGTGCCTCGACCACCTTAGGAAACTCCATGAAGTGCGATGCCTTCACCAGTATGGTGTCGCCCTCCTTCACATATGAAAGAAGCTCCTGTGTCATGGTCTCCCTATCCTCGAAATAGTGGATGTCTACATCGGATGATTTTCCTGCGGCTCCGGCTGCATATTCCTTTGCCAGCTCTCCTGCGGCAAAAAGTGTATGGATATGATTCTCTCCAACTGCTTCGCCTACCTCATGGTGCAGCTTTTTCTCATCGCTTCCCAGCTCGCCCATGTCGCCAAGCACTGCTATTGTCCTGCCCTTTGCATGTGAAAGCACCTCGATAGAGGATTTCATGGATACAGGGTTTGCATTGTAGCAGTCATCTATCACTGTCATACCGTGTGTTTTGATAAAATTGCTACGCCCTGCGATTGTCTCTGCTTTCTCGATTCCTGACTTTATCTCAGCAATTGTGAGACCAAGCTGCAATCCGACAGCTGCTGCCGCCATGGCATTGTATACATTGTGCTCACCCGGGATATGGATTTGTGCATCAAACTCACCCTCCGGAGTGACAAAATGAGCCTTCATGCCGTCAAAGCCCAGGTTTTCAATATTTGTGGTATATACTGATTTATGAACGCCTGAAGCTGATTCCTTGCCATAGTATATGGCAGGCTTTCCATTTACCGTCTGCACTGTGGCCAGCTTGTCGTCATCTGCATTCAGCACTGCGACCGCATCCGGCATCATATGCTCAAAGCACTCTGTCTTTGCCTTAAGCACACCATCCCTGTCACCCAAAAACTCCAGATGGCAGTAGCCGATATTGGTGATGACCATGACATCCGGGCATGACATGGTAGAAAGTCTGTGCATCTCGCCAAAGTCAGATATACCCATCTCAAGTACTGCAACCTGATGGCTTTCCCTGATTCCGAAAATGGTGAGCGGAAGGCCTATCTCGTTGTTGAAATTGCCTGCGGTCTTGTGGACGCTGTATTTCTGCTCAAGGACTGATGATATCATCTCCTTGGTGCTGGTCTTGCCGACACTTCCGGTGATGCCCACCACCTTGATATCTAGGCTTTTTCTGTAAAATGCCGCGAGCTTTTTCATGGCATCGGTGGTTGATTCAACAAGCACATATGGGCCTGCCGGATCCGTAAGCTCATGCTCAGAGAGCACAATTGCTGCTCCCTGCTCAAACACAGTCGGAATGAATTTGTGTCCGTCCACCCTTTCTCCCTTTATCGGGATAAAAAGATAGCCCTCCTTCACCTGTCTGCTGTCTATGACGGCGCCGGTGATTGTCGTATCAAGCAGTGTCTCATCGCCTATGTATGTGCCCTCGCAGGCCTTAGCGATATTTGCAAATGTAAGATTCTTCATGTACTTATTCGACATGCTACACCTCATATTTTTTCAAAGATATGTCAATCAGATGCTCACAGAGCTGATTAAAGCTCATGCCGATAACCGCTGCCTCCTGTGGCAGAAGACTGGTCGGAGTCATGCCAGGCAGTGTGTTTGCCTCGAGGCAGAACATCTCATTTTTGTCATTGAGTAAAAAGTCTGAGCGTGAATATGTGTCAAGCCCGATAACACGCGCAACCTCCTCGGCATAGTGCTGCATATCCTTTGTCACCTGCTCAGGAAGCTCGGCCGGACATGTCTCTACTGTACTGCCCGCCTTGTATTTATTCTTATAATCGTAGAAGCCCTCCTTCGGTGCAATCTCTATAATAGGAAGAGCCTTGCCCTCGATAACGCCGACAGAGAACTCCCTGCCCTGTACAAACTCCTCGATAACCAGCTCATTTTCCCACTTGAAGGCATCGTCAAGTGCCGCCTTGAACTCTGCCGCATCCTTAACGATGGTGACACCGATGCTTGAACCGCCGCAGCATGGCTTTACCACGCATGGAAGTGTCAGGTCAAGCTTTGTGATATCGTCCTGTCTGGTCGCTCTTGTCATGGAAATACCCTTTGGAGTAGGGATACCGTTTGCAAGGAAGAACTGCTTTGATGTCTCCTTGTTCATGGCGATGGCTGAGCTTAAATAATCGCTGCCTGTATATTTGACACCGAAGAGGTCAAATGCTGCCTGTATCTTTCCGTTCTCTCCGTTTTCTCCGTGGAGAGCCATGAAAACAATGTCCGCCATCTGACACATTTTGATGACATTTGGTCCGAAGAAGCAAGGTGACTGGTCCTTTCTGGAAGCCTTTACCTTTGCGAGGTCAGGTGCCTCTGTCGGAATATCGCTGACCTGCACGCTTATCTCGTCCGCGCGGTCAAATATACCTGTCAGGTCCTCCTCCCTGTCACTATATCCCATAAATACATCCAATAATATAACTTTGTGGCCGTTCTCTTTGAGCGCCTTAGCTACCATGCTTCCTGTCTTGAAGGAAACATCTCTCTCTGTGCTGAGCCCTCCGGCAAGTACTACGATGTTCATTTTTGTCCTCTTTTCTTTGATTGAATTATCATGCTTTGGTTTAATTAAACACAATGCAGTGCTTCTTTTTTAAAGCTATGAGTAATCAACATAATTTCTTCAAAATTATAACACCATTTGTGCAAAAAAGAAAGACCGGTTGCCCGGTCAAAAAAGAAATTCTCATTTTATTTTAAACTGTGTTGGCTTCCAGCAGCTGTATCATTCTCATAAATACCATCCGCCCGTGCAAATCATCCTGTGAAAGTGATTCTCCGTACTTCAATACTAATAATCGGCACTGATAAAAATTCAGCTCAGGATTGCCAAAAAGCAAAATCCGCAAGGCTGCATTTTCCAGGTAATTGTGTATATTTCCCACCTCAATAAATATATCTACGATATCATCGAGGTTAATAAGTCCTTTCTGTTCATAATAAATTCTTCCCAAATATTTCATCCCTCCATCGATTGTATTTTTCGTAGAACTTCTTTTTTTGTCTTTCTTTTGAAATTTTGTCGCTTTTGCGAAATTTCACTCTTTGTTGGTGGATTCATTTTTCCATATAATATATCAATATTCTAGGCGCGTTACGCGCTTGTATTTTGAAGATTTCTATTAGAAGATTTAATATTGATAGGTGATTAGCAGTTTTCGACAAAATACGACATGGTTTTAGGTTTAATTTAGTTGGTTTTTGTTTAATATTGCTCTTTTTATATCAGAATTTTTGTAATGATAAATTTGTACTATATTTTGAGGTTTTTGTTCTAATTATTTCATTTTTTAAAATTTATATAAATGGTTAATATAAAAAACCGGCAGCCAACGGCTACCGGTTTTCGATGAAAGAAAGGTTAAATTATGATGAAAAACAAGAGTCTAACATTCCGGTTCGATAAGTCCGTATGTATGTCCTTTTCTCTTGTAGACTACATTTACTTCGTCATTCTCTGCATTTCTGAATACGAAGAAATCGTGGCCTGAGAGCTCCATCTGGATGCATGCATCCTCAGGATACATAGGCTTCATACCAAATCTCTTGGTACGGACAATCTTGATTTCCTCGTCCTCTGCATCGTCTGCCTCCACGAAATCATCCTGGAATATCGCCGGTGCATATTTCTTTGCGGAAATCTTGGTTCTGTATTTGCGAAGCTGTCTCTCGATTACTTCCTCTACGAGGTCAATTGATACATACATATCATTGCTGACCTGCTCTGAACGGATAACATGTCCCTTTGCCGGGATAGTAACCTCGATTTTCTGTCTATCCTTTTCTACGCTGAGCGTAACATATACGTCTGTGTCCGGTTTAAAAAACTTCTCCAGCTTTGACAGCTTCTCCTCTACTGCCTGCTTAAGCCCCTCTGTTAATTCGATGTTTCTTCCTGAAATTGTTATTCTCATGATGTCCAACCCCTTTATCGTTTATTTGATACGTTGTCTGTATCATGTAAATATTATACCATAAATTTCGTTTTCATCAATCATTTTTATGCAATTTATATAAATAATCAAGGGTTTATTTACGGTTTTTCGCGAAATCGCTTGATTTCGCTATGATTAGGGATTTCACCAAGATAAAAAACATCAAGTCAGATGATTTTTTATACACTATCGTAACATTTCTCAACTACAACAGCACATCTAAGCTATCACAACGTTACTAAGCTACCACAGCGCATCTAACCTATCCCAGTGCCTCAAGCTGAGAAGAAAGCTCCTCCCACGCCTCCATATCAATAAGGATTTCTTCCTCGAGAGCGTCTATTTCGTTCTGGATTTCCGTGAGCTTTGAATAGCTTGACTGATACTCCGGCTTCATAAGCTCGGCCTTGAGCTCATCGAGCTTTGCTTCCTTGACTGCCAGGTCCTCCTCGGCCTTTTTGACCTTTTTTTGTATCTTTGAGCGCTCCTTGCCCGGGTTGTAGTATGCCTTGCCGGTTGATGAGACAGCCATGCCGCCTGCCTGGGCTGCGCTATTTGCATTGGTGCTTTCGCCCACATTACCTGCTGCAGCGGTTTGTGACGTGCTCCGGTTTGCATCACTGCCTGTCTGACTGCTGCCTGTCTGACTGCTGCCATTCTGGCTTATCGCGCCGCCAAATATCGCATTGCCTCTGTACACGTTTTTGCTCTCCAAAGCCTCCTTGTCGAGCTTTTCCTGATACTGCTCATAGCCAAACTGATAGAGATTGGTCGTGCCATCCTCAAACACAAGCAGCTGTGTAGCTACCTTTTTCACGAAATATCGGTCGTGCGATACAAAAATCAGTGTGCCCTTATAGTCCTTAAGCATGCTTTCAAGCGTTTCCTTGCCTACGATATCCATATGGTTGGTTGGCTCATCGAGCACGAGCACGTTCGGTCTGGTCTTTAAAATCTTGCAAAGCGCCAGTCTGACCTTTTCTCCTCCTGAGAGCATATTTACGTTTTTGAACACGTCCTCCCCTGAAAAAAGGAAGGCTCCGAGTGCATTTCTGGCCTCGGTTTCCGTGAGATGCGGATACTCATCCCAGAAATCATCAAGCACGGTCTTGTTGCTTGTATACATGGCCATCTGCTGGTCGAAATACCCTATCTGCACGTTGGTTCCAAAGCGGTACTCGCCTGAAAGTGCCGGAATTTTACCCACGATAGTCTTTAAAAATGTCGATTTTCCAAGTCCGTTTCCGCCGAGTATGCCAAGCTTTTCGCCTCTTTTCAAATCAAGCGACACTACAGAGAGCGGATGGTCATAGCCGATTGCAAGCTCTGATGTGTAAAGCACATCATTTCCGGTCTCCTTTTCGGGCTGGAAATTGGCATGGAAGGTCTTGTTGTCGTACTTGTCCGGTGCCTCGATAATCACCATGCGGTCGATAGCCTTCTGCTTTGACTGCGCCATGGATGTCTTGGTCGGCTTGCCCTTGAAGCGCGTAACCATACGCTGCAAACGCTCTATCTCCTTCTGCTGGGCGATGTGATCCTTCATCTGCTTGTCGTAGTTTTCCTTTTTGCGGGCGATAAAATTGGTATAATTGCCCGGATAGCGCCTTGCCGTGCCGTACTCTATCTCGTAGACCACATCAACCACATTGTCAAGAAACATACGGTCATGGGATACGACAACCACTGCCTTCGGGTACGACTTCAGATAGCCCTCAAGCCACTCAATCGTCGTGACATCGAGGTGGTTTGTCGGCTCGTCAAGTAGCAGTATGTCAGGCTTTGACAAAAGCAGCTTTATGAATGCTATCTTGGTCTGCTGACCTCCGGAAAAGTCACGGATTGGCTTTTTACGCTCCTCATCAGAGAAGCCGAACTTGCGGATCATGACCTCATATTCCTTCTCATAATAGTAGCCGCCATCGTCCTTGAAGGCCTCCTCCATCGCGGTATATCTGGCTACCTTTTCATCGGAATAATCATGCTCCAGCTCTGCTGCCGCGCGCGCAAGCTCTGCCTTTCGCTCGTCCATTTTCACGAAGCATTTGCGAACCTCCTGCTCGAGTGTCACATCAGGATCATCAAACGCAATCTGCTTCAGATACCCTATCTCCGGGTTTCCTGCCTTTGCAATAAAGGCGCTCTCATCGCTGTCGAGCTTTTCCATCTCAACCTCGCCTGAAATGAGCTTTAAAAGTGTTGTCTTGCCACAGCCGTTTCTGCCGACTATCGCTATCTTTTCTGTGTTTCTGATTTCAAAATCTATACTATGCAAAATGACGTCGTCGCCAAATGCGACAGCGCCATTACTTATCTGGTAGAGCATATACTATCCTTTCATGCTTATGCCTGCTGCTTAATTGTTAGCCATAATGTAGTTGACAAACTGTGTTGCAGTACGTCCTGAAATGCCACCATGGCTGAGCTCCCACTTGTTTGCCTCCCTGCACAGCTCCTCGTCGGAAAGTGTGCAGCCGCTCTTTCTCGCAAGCTCTGTTACGATATTGAAGAACTCCTTCTGCGATGGCTTTGAGTAGCTGATTGTCACACCAAAACGGTTTACAAGTGACAGCTTCTCCTCAACCGTATCGGAGTGGTGCTTGTCATTGCTGTTGTCCTGGTCATTACGGTCATTCCATGTCTCCTTGATCAGGTGACGGCGGTTAGAGGTTGCATAAATCAGTATGTTGTCAGGCTTTGTCTCCACGCCACCCTCGATAACTGCCTTTAGGAACTTGTACTCAATCTCATGCTCCTCGAATGAGAGGTCATCCATATATATGATAAATCTGTAGTTTCTGTTTTTGATTGCTGCGATAATTTTTGACAGATATTTAAACTGATGCTTGTATATCTCAATCATGCGCAGTCCGTCATCATAATACTGATTGACAATGGCCTTGATGCTTGTTGATTTTCCGGTTCCGCTGTCTCCGAAAAGCAGCACATTGTTGGCCTTTTTTCCCTGTACAAACGCTTCTGTATTGTCTGTGAGCTTTTTCTTCTGGATTTCATAGCCAATCAGGTCATCGAGCATGACCGCATCCATATTGTTGATTGGCATGAAAGAAAAGCCACCGTCCAGATGCTCCTCAATCCTGAATGCCTTGTTGAGACCAAACATGCCGACTCCGTATGCCTTGTAAAAGCCTGTTACCACATCAAAGAACTCCTGCTCATCCTTAGCTGCCTCAAGCTTCTTGCTCAGCGCCCTTACTTTCTCGCTGACATTGTGATTGTACATAAGGTCCTTTTTCACAATGGCCTTATAATTGCTGATCTGTGTGAAGCAGTCGATTCCAAGTGCTGACTCGATTGGCTTAAAATCATAATCGAAAAGCTTCTTAAAAATCCTGAAATCGTTTGCCACAAGCCCGTTTACACTGCCATCGCTGGCTCCGACCTTCTCACAGGTGATGGAAAACGGATTCTCACTCATCATAAGGAAGAAAGTGAGATAGTTGTGCCACAGATTGTCATCAAAACCATAGTCTGTCGCTACCTTTAGGATTCTCTTGACCTGTGTATTGATGTCGCGCACAAGCTCTGTCTTGTTGTACTCGCCCACCTCAAACTGCTCAAAGAGCTGGCCCAATTTATAAAGTATCTCGTCCTGAGATAAATCTCCGTACATAAGTAATTTTGATATTTCCTGATACATGGCTGTTCCTCCTGGTCTTGCCTTGTTTTCGCTGCTAACAAATTATTATAAACACTGCGTCATGATTTTGCAAGAGCTTGTATCCCGGTTTCTTATTACTACGGACGCAAAAAGGCGGAGCTAAAACTCCACCTTTATTGTTGTGCCACGCCCCACCTCGCTGTCGAGCGTAAGCCATGCATCATGCAGCTGCACTATGTGCTTTACTATCGCAAGCCCAAGGCCTGTGCCGCCGGTCTCCTTCGAACGGCTCTTGTCCACTCTGTAGAAGCGCTCAAAGACCCTCTCCTGCTGATCCTTTGGGATGCCTATGCCGTTGTCCTCGACCGTGAGAACTGTCTTGCCACCTAGCTTGTGTACCGTCACATTTACGGTACCGCCCTCATTGTTGTAGCGGATGGCATTCTGGCAGAGATTCTCAACGAGCTCCGTGAGAAGCTGCCTGTTGCCCCGCACCATACAGTCAGTACCGTCAAAATTGAGTGCTACGTTTCTCTGCTTGGCGTTCACCTGTAGATTTTCCATGCAGTCCTTGACCAGACCGTATAGATTAAGCTGTTCAAAGCCCTGCTGTGCCTCACTGGAATCAAGCTCCGAGAGCTTTATGATATCATTGATTAAGGAAAGCAGGCGCTGTGCATTTCTTCTGATTTCAGTTGCAAAATGAATCTGCTGCTCCTTTTCGACCATACCGTTTTCTATGAGCTCTGCGTAGCCGGAGATGGCTGTGAGCGGAGTCTTTAGCTCGTGTGACACATTGGCTGTAAAATCCTGTCTGCTCTTTGCCGCGGCGAGCACTCCCTCATGCTGTATCCTTATCGCGTTCATGAAAGGAACAAGCTCCTTGTACTCGGTCTTTTTCTGGATGACAGAGGCCTGTTCAAGGTTGCCTGCTAGCGTCTCGATTGGCTTCATGAGCTTTCTGGTCAGGCTCTTTGCGAGAACCACACATATTCCAGCTATGATAACCGTCACTATAAGCATGGCCGGTATATTGCTTGCAAACATGTTCCAGATACTTCTCGCCGCAATAGAGACACGCAGTACCGTTCCATCGTCGAGCCTTATGGCGTGATAGAAGGTATTGCTGTTCATGGTGGCTGAGGTTCTCACGCTGTCTCCCTCGCCTTTATCAAATGCAGATTCAACTTCCGGTCTGTCACCATGGTTTCCGAGGCTTGTCACATCATTTTGATTGTCATACAGCACTGTGCCATCCTTGTCAATCCAGGTGACACGAATCCCCTCCACGTCTATCTGCGGTATTTCATTTATATCCTGTTTTAGTATTCCGGTGCTTTCTATTGTCTCTGCCATGACCTGTAAGTCTTCCTTTACCTGCTTCTGAAAGAGGTAATAGTTGATTACTGTCATGGAAATCATTGTGGCAATTGCAACAAAAAGTGCTGTAGCTACCAGATAATAGTTAATCTTCTTTTTCATGCTGTACGCTCCGCTTATGTATATCAGAAATCATAATAAACAGCTATTATTCTATAACATAGCCCACATTTCTGACTGTCTTTATCCTGCTGCCATAGTCACCCAGCTTGTGGCGGAGCGTCTTTATGTGCATGTCCACTGTACGCGTCTCGCCCTCAAAGTCCGTATCCCAGACACTTCTCATGATGACCTCTCTGGTCATGACTATGCCCTGACTGCCCATCAAAAGCCTTAATAGCTCATACTCCTTGTAGGTCAGGTCAACCGGCTCATTGTTCACCGTAACTACATGACGCTCATGGTCAATCACCAGGTCATCCAGCTTTAAAAGCTTCGGCTCGTCCTTCGCTGTCCTCCTGAGCAGCGCCTTCACTCTGGTGATGAGCTCCATGATTGAGAAAGGCTTTTTAATGTAATCATCTGCGCCTCCGTCGAGACCTTTTATCATATCCATCTCTGTGGTCTTGGCTGTGACCATTATAATAGGAATTTCCTGTGTGGCCGGACGTTTTCTGAGCTTTCTGACAAAGCGCGGCAGGCTCTTTGCGGAACATCCCCTCACCGGAGCAGGGCGCGTCCACCAGAACGCGGTCGAAGAACTCCGGCAGGGCCGCTGCGATGCGGGCAGGGGTTTCGTTGAGCACGACGGCGTTGGACACACCCATCCGCTCAAGGTTGCTCTTTAAGATCTCTGCACGGGCCGCGACATATTCGTTGCTTACCAGCAGGCCCTGCCCCTGCAGAGCGGCGGCGAGCTGGCTGCTCTTGCCGCCGGGGGCAGCACACAGATCCAGCACCCGCATCCCGGGCCTGACGCCCAGCAGCGGCGCTGCCGACGAGGCCGAAGGCTCCTGCGAGTAGAAGACACCTGCGTGATGGTAGGGGTGGCGTCCCGGCTTGAAGTCGGGCTGTTCCACCACGAACGCCGCCTTGCAGAAGGGCGAGGGCCGCAGCGGGAAATCTGCCCGGGCCGCAAATCCTTCCGGCGTGGTGCGGAGAGCGGACACGGTCACGCCGCGGGCCGCTGTCTCCTGCGGGGCGGCGTAGAGCGTGTCGTACCGCTCCCCCAGAAGGGCGCGTTCCCGGGCTTCAAAATATTCGGCAGGCATTTTTATGAGACCTCCTTCGAGCTGCGGTGCATAAAGCCGCTGCAGCCGGTCAAACTATGGGCAGGGAGCGCAGAGCGTCTCCCGAAATCGAAAGGAGCGACGATACGATGGAAAATCGCAGTGAGAAACGCAGCACCAACTGCAAGAACCAGACTCAGGACCGCACCAGCGATCAGAGCACCAACCGCACCACCAATTCCAGCCAGAACTCTGCTGCCAACGAGCACAAGCACCCCAACCAGTACACCAAGGGTGCCGACGACGAGGGCGGCAAGAACTCGGCTCGCAACTCCGCCCGCAACAGCCGCTGAGCCTCTGCGCTGAGCGCCGCCCCGCCTGAACGGACCATCCGGCGGGACAACAAAAAGCCCGCTGCTCTCTTTGCACTGTTTCCCAGTGCGGAAAGCAGTGGGCTTTCGCGTGTTCCGGTTATTTTTCGTTGGGGTCGAACGACTGCCACAGCGTCTCGAACAGCTCATGCACCCGGCTCAGCCGGCCGTTCAGATACAGCCAGCCCAGCAGGCACTCGAAGCCGGTGGAAGCACGGTATTCCTCCGGGGAAGCGTGCTTTGCCACGCTGGCCTTGCTGGCGTTGCGGCCCCGCTTGAACACGGCCAGTTCGTCCTCAGTGAACAGCGGCTCCAGCAGCTGTTCCTCCCGGAACTGTGCCCGGGCCGAGACGTATTTGACCTTTTCTGCGTTGAGCTTTCCGGCAGACAGGCGGTGGTGCTCCACCAGACGCTGTCGCACCAGCAGTTCCAGCACGCTGTCGCCCACAAAGGCCAGCGCCAAGGGGCTAAGCTCCCGCGGGTCGATCTTTTCAGGTTCGTTCATAGTGACCTCTTAGAAGATATAATCGAACTGGTAATCGCCAATGAGAATGGTATCGTTCTCCTGCACGCCCTTTGCCACCAGAGCGTCCAGAATGCCGCTCTCGCCCAGCTGGCGCTGGAAGAACTGCAAGCTTTCGTAGTCGTCCACATTGCTGCCGGCCAGAATGTATTCCAGCCACGGGGCTTCCACGCTCCACACATGGGCTTCCATGCGCTTGATCTCAAACGCACGGTCGTTGGCCTTGGGTTCGGGCTTCTTGTACTCGGGACTGCTTGATGAGTGCCACTCTTGAAAGAGTGCTCT
>OGWV01001109.1_pt1 | contig 16962 bp, 19 predicted proteins | sample 1576081 | NCBI WGS metagenome assembly OGWV01 (sample SAMEA3541541, study PRJEB24748) | human gut metagenome | biome: human gut; feature: human-associated habitat; material: faeces | place: China | collected 2012 | reverse complement strand
TTGCCCACGCGGACAAACGAAATTTCCGAAAGAGCCATCTTCGGATCGTTGCATGTGGCGCCGTCGTTGTAGTATACGCCTGCCAGTTGCGGACGCACGCGGGTGAAGAGGTATTGGTTCTTACCCAGGAGGTTGCACTTCGCAGGCACAAGCTTCGATACCGGCGTGTTGATATCTTGCGGGTCGGCGCTGGCCGTGACATCCACAAAATAGTCGATGTCGCCTGCTGCCCCGGCAGTGGTCACGGCACCGGGAGACGTCGCCAGCGACAGGCTCGACAGCATTCCGAGAGTTCGGCCTACGGATGCCGACATGCCGGGCGTCGAAGTTGTAACCTGATAGGCCACGCGGGGTGCCTTGAGCGCTGCGAGATTCTCCAGCTTACTCAGGTCGGTGGTGAGGATGGTCTTGCCTGTCGGAACGCAAACAACGCCGTCGAAGATGCCGACCATGCGGATCGACTGCTGGAACAGGTTGTTGAGTACGGTTTGCAGGTTGCCAATGAGGGTCTTGTGGGTAGCCGGGAGTTTCCCATCGGTCGTCCCTGAGAAATCCTGGGACTTGGGAAGCGGCGATGCGAAGGATATCATGCGCGGACGCAGGTCGAAGTTCGACGCCGTGGTACCGCTGATGATGGATTCCAGCTTGGCCGAAATAAATGTCTCGTATTCGGCCTGAGCATACCCCACGACCCACACGCGAGAGCCGCTACCTGCCTTGGCGTAATACTCCTCCACCTGGAACAGGAGCATGGCTCCGGTTCCCGAGGTCACACCCATCGCCGTAAGGTCGGCAACGGAGGTAATGAGGTAGGCGGTATCGAGCGCGAATTTCGCACTTCCGGATCCCAAGGAGGCTATTGCCGGGGCGACGATCATGCCAATACCATCGCTGGGCGTGGTGTTGCCCAGCCTGGTGTCGCCTAAAGTTGTATAAATATCTACTACTGCCATATTTGCGTAGGTTTTGTTATTTTGCGAGTTCTGCACCGACTGCGGCCTTCTGCTCGTCGGAAAGGGCGTTGTACGCCTCCAGGGTCTTGGAGTACCCGGCGCTGTGGTGCAGCTTCGGGTTCACGGTTGCCCGGATGGCATCCCGAACCTTGGCATACTCCACGCCTTCGATCAGCGCCTCTGTTGCGGCTTCCTCCTCCTGTTTCTCAGGAGCGGGGGTCTTGCCTTCGAGCAGGGCTTCTGCCTCGGCATCGGACATGACGGGCTTGTTGCGTTCCTTCTCGGCCTCTGCCAGGGAGTTCTTGGCTGCCTGACGGCGTGCCCGGAACTGGTTCTCGAGCATCTCCTCGAACTCCGCGGTGTCCTTGGGCGGATTGGATTTGTCGACGCGGGCATAGCGGAGCTCCTGGACGAGTTCTCCGTTCAGGTGCGCCAGCTTCTCGCGGGACTGGCAGCGTGTCTGCGCCTGCGATTCGTTGACGTAGATGTTGCCGTCCTCAGTGACGTACAGGGTGCCGTAGATTTGGAGCTGCTTTACGAGCTCGATGAAAAACTTGCGGGTGAATGTTGCGATCTGAATCATAATTTAAAGGGGGGAATTAAATTGTTGATATTGATTTTTTTTTGGAATACCAGCCCGACAACATGCCGGGCTGGTTTTTTCTGTGTGTGTTGCGTTACGCTCAGGAGGCTGCCGTCGGGCGATACAGAACGATGCCTGCTGCGCTGCTTCGGAGAGTTCCGGCACCCGTCGAAATATCCATCGACACTTTCCAACCGTAGTTGTTCGGGTCGGACACCATATGGATGTTCGTGTTGCCGATTGCCACAACGACCTCCTCGGGGATAAATCCGAGGCCGATGTCGTAGACCGTTTCGGCCAGCACGGGCTTCACATGAGCGGTGTCGATAGCTCCGGTTGCTAAGGTGACGGGCTTGTCGAAATAAGTCTCCGCATCCACGACCGTAAAAGTTGCAGTGTTGTAGGCAGCGATGACCGAGCGAGCCATGACGTCGAATCCCGAGTAAGTGAAGCCTTCGGGACGGGCGTTCGACAACTGCTGCGTCAGAATGCTCTGAACCTTGTCGGTCTGCACCAGCGACGTGTAGTAGGGCTCTGCGAACACAGCCACACCGTTCCCTCGGCGGAAGTTGAGGTTGCGGGCGATGAAGCGACCCTGTGCGGCGAGCAGGTCATTGAGGGTCATGCCGAGCAGCTTGCCAGTGGCGGCCGAGTTGATCGGGAAGCGATTTGCCGAATCGAATTCGGCGCCGGACATTGTAAGGTGATTAGCTGCGGGAACTGCCTCGGCGATGGTCTGGAGCCAGTAGTTGTGGATGCACATGGACATTTTGGCCATGGCATCCAGCTGACCCGTTGCGCGGTCGTTGTAGGCCAGGACGTCGGAGTTCGCGGGCTGCCATACAATAGGCTGCATGGAGAACACTTTGCGCTCCAACCCCCGCGGCAGGTCGTCGTATAGGTAGTTGGGTGCATTCAGCGGCGCGCGATCTCCGAAGTAGATGTCCGGGTTGACGGCGCTCTCCACCCAGATGATGCCTTCCTTGTCGCGCACCGACAGGCGGCGTACACGGTCAGCCCACGTGTTAGGCGGGAAGAGCTGGCGAACGAACAGCGAAAGCCACGAAATCTTCGCCAGGTCGGCATTCTGCACGAACTGACCCGACTTTTCGCCCGAGGCGAGACCCTGGATCGTATCGACGACACTCTCACGGCGTCCGTCGTTGATCTGGAAGGTCATGTTCTGCACGGTGGCCATGAAATAGGGGTCGCAGAGCATAGATGCGGACAACTCCTGAATTGATTCTCGAACGTCGGCGTCCTGTGCGGCCGACAAGCTCACCTCGGCAACGCCGTCGGCAGTGCCCGAGGAGGCGGACAGACCCATGATTGCCTGAATCTTCGGCATATTTTCAGGGTCGTCGATGTACTTGAAAAAGGGTTTTACCATTGTTTTGGTTTTTGTGATTGTTTTGTCGTTGAATACTCGCGCATCCTCCGCAGTGGAGAGCGCCGTGGGTTTGGCTGCCTCGGCTTTGGTTTCCTTGGCGTCGTCTGTGGTTGCAGCAAGGGCCTCGGTGGCGGGCTCTGCGGCCAGGGCGCTCGCCCTCTCTTCGCGGGCCTCTCGGCGGTCTTTGTCGGCCTCCTTCTCGTCCTTTCCGGCCATCTTGTCGTCGCGCTCGGCGTCCTTTTCGCGCCGTTTTGCTTCGGCATCATCGCCCTTTTCGCGTTCATAGCGCGCAGCACGGCGATCCTCGCGGGCATCACGCTGATCCTGCCCGGCATCCGCGTCGTCCTGGTTGGCGTCGCGGTCTATTTCATCCGCGCGGCGAAGCCTCTTTCGAGGTGCCAGTCCGATAAGTTCCAGGAATTTAGACATGGCGCTCAGCGACACGCGGTCGTCGAAAGCCTGCTCCGTCCCGGTTTCGGGGACTTTTTTCTCTTCCTCGTTTTTCATCTTGTTCTCAAATTGGTTTATGATGTCTGTTTGGTATGCCGACAGGCTCTCGATCTGTTCGATCTCTATGCTGTCCGGCACGAATGATACTGCCGACAACCCAACGTTATCCTCTCCCCGTATCGCCACTGCATCGGGATTGGACGGTATGTTGACAAGGGAAATCTCCCACACCTCGAAAAATGTAGTGTATTTCCTGCCATTGCGCTCGACGATCCGCGCCCTACCGAATATAGACACTCCGTTGAGTATTCCGGCTTCGTAATCTCTTTTTGCGGCCTGTGCGAGTTCGGAGGAGCCAAACACCAGCTTTCCGATCCACCTGCCTTTTTCCAAATGAATATCTTCGACGCGCCCGATGGGCTGGCCGAAATGTTCTCCCGTATCTTTGTTGCGCAGCAGGATAGGGTTTTTGAGGTACCTGCTCCAGTCGATAGTGGAGTTGAGCACCACGAAACCCTTGCTGTTGAGCGCCTCGTTCGAGAGTATTTGATATGTCGCTTTTGTCATGTCCGGTTTATGAATTAGTGTTTCTGACGGTATCGCACAGGCACTTCATCTCTATCGCATCACACAGGAACGAATCCTGCTCGTAGGTGCTCTTGTCAACGAAGTTGGCCACGTATATGAGCCGCGTGTTATGCACGGGGAGCTCTGCCATCTCGCGCTTCATAGCCAGCGTTTGATAGGTCTCGGTTTCCTTGTAAAGGAGCGTAAAGCCGTATTTCTGCCTCAGCTCGGTAAAAAAGTCCAGCGGCACCCATTCGCCCGCAGAATTCTTTATCATCCCCCGCGAACACGCGGCCATATAGAGCATGACCTTGTATGCAAGGTTCATCTGATCGTACTGGTGGTCGTCGTCCGGCGACGCGGCTTGGTTTTCGAACGGAGTTATCACCGACAACTGCACGATGTACTGGTTGTAGATCATGCCTCCGATGAACTCCCCGGTGTCACGCTCGGTTCCCTTCACGCTTACGGCTATGGCCGGGAGATCGGTGTTCACCGTCCCCTCTCCGTTGTCGTTTGCGAGAACTATACTGACATTATTTTCGTCCACGAGCTCCGAAGCCCGCAGTGCCGTAACTATTGCTTTGCAAATTTCACCGCTCATAATTTCAGTATAGGACGTTACGAATGTAGTGCAAAGGAAAATATTTCGCAAATAAAATTTTTTCTACACCAGTTTTGCGATCTCTCGGGAGTATAGCCGGAGCGTATTGAGCTCGGTTCTTTGGCCAACGCCCATAAAGGGTCGGGCGACGGGATTGGTTCCGAGCCGCACGGGCGTCGAGGACGAGGGTCGCGTGCGGAAAGAGTTGCCTCCGGTGCGGGTGCCTTTCCCCGTGTTTTGAAGTTCCGCATAGGGCGCCGCGGCGCGCAGCCCGGCAAAACCTCTCCCATAGAAGGGTGTGATGCTCCGGGCGAGACGGCCTCTGTGGCGCAGCTTCGGATAGCGGAGGTATGATTCGAGGTTTTCGAATCTCTTTGATTTCAGGTTCTTTCCCCATCTGTCCGCCCATTTCCGGGGCGTGCCGTCGTTGCCATACTCCTCGCGCTCGAAGTTGAGGCGCGTTTCCCCGGCCATGCTTTCGGCCACCTTGGCCGGAATTTGGGTTTTGATGTTGTAGATGGCGGTATTAATTTTCCTCCTCAGGTCTGCTATCGTCTCCATTGTCGTTTGTTTTCTTGGAGGGCGTGAGTGCCGACTTTATTTTCGCCATGATGGATTTGGCCTGCAATTTAACCTCCGTCCAGTTGTTATTGCGCACGGCAGTGTTTATGTCGGAGGGCTCCATGCCTACCTTACGCATGACCTCAGGGCTGTATGCCATGCCCTGCGAAGCCAGCACACGGCCTATGCGCTCGAACTTATCCACGCTGATAGTGGTATCGGGCACCTCCCTGAGCTTTACGCCCGACATATCTATGCCGAGCAGGCGGCCGATCTTCTGGAGGGCGCCTTCGTAGTTGATAAAGTTCGCAAAGTCGCGCTTGTCGGCGTTGCACAGTGCCTCGTAGAGGGACATATGTATCTGCGCGAGCTGCTCGGAGTTGGTGTTTTTCTCCGTGGCGCCGAGCAGGGTACCTCCCGTCACCTCCTGCATGATCTCCGCGCGGTAGCTGTCTATGTACTCCTTGAACACGCGGAAGGCATCGGGGTACATTTGGGTTTGGAGGGGCTTGACCTCCACCTGGTAGACGTTCTCCTTGTTGTCGAGGTTCTGCTTGAAGGGAAGCACGGGGGTGTCGAGCGGGTCGAGGTTGTTGGCGATATTCTCGGCCAGCGCTTGTGCCTGCGCGTTCCCGTCGATGAAGCCCACGGTGGTGCGGGGATATGAGTATGTAGCGCTCGTCACCGCCCAGTTGTTGTATGCCTCCACAATGCCGATCATAGCGCGGGAAATCTGCTGCATCATTCCCATCTTGAAGTCCTGGTCGGTGTCGGGCTGCATGTAGAACATATTGTCGTAATCGTCGACGTTGGCCACGGATTCTATGGCGTAGGTCTGCGACCGGATCGCCCTGTTCACCATGTCTATGTTTCGCAGCGGGTAGCTGGTGATGGTGTCTTTCTCGACGTCGATGCCGACAATACGCACGCCGTAGAATTTCGAGAGCACGAATTCGCGCTTCATCTTGTTGAACCACCGGGTGCGGGTTATCATCTCTGTGAGGTTCTCGTCGATCTCGCCGTCGCGGTAGAACGCGAACACGGCATTCTCGATGGGGTTCAGGCGCTTGTTCATCTGGCTCACCAGGAACGGCGATGACTGAATGCACCACGAATACAGGGTGTCCACCATCGTAAGGTCGGAGTAGTTCACCGCGTTGTCGATGGCATTTCGCCACCAGCTCGGAGTGAACTCGACGAAGTACTGGTTGGGAATGTACCTCGACTTTACATTCGGCGCCCCAATAGGGCGGAAGGGGTTGTAAGGCTGCTGCCTCGGGGTATGAAATTGTGCCATTTATCCGCGCATTTTGTTTTTCGATCCGTTTACTACCGTACCCCACGCATTCGGGGTCTCCTTTATCGGGGCATCATGCAGCGTCGTAGCCCCGTTTTTCATCTCTGTGACCTTCTTTACGACCATCTCGTAGTTGTCGCGCAGGGTCTCGGAGTGCCGTGCCGATGGGCTCGTGATATTGTAGGCCGTCAGGACGGTTAATATCCACCGCATGATCTTCGCCGTGCCCTCGTTGGTGTCTCCGGCCAGTATCGAGGCTATGTCGTACAGCTCCCCGATCTGACTGTATACGTACCCCAGAGCGCTGTTGTAGGAAATCTCCACGCAGTCGGGGTACATTTTCTTGAACTGATCGAGCTGCTGGGGCGAAATCCACTGGTAGAGCTCCTCCTCGGGGAAGTACATTTTACCGGGTTCCCCGGCCACGATAACCTGCTCCCCGTACTCTATGCATGAGGCGTACTCTGCGGCCGACTGACGCGAATCCGCGGGCGAGGTGCACAATACAGGGTCGTTGGCATAGCTTCGAACCTCCCCGGTCTTGGGGTCTGTGAACTTCTTCTTGGCCGTAGTATACGAACGCATGATAGTCGCTCCGTCAAGATTGAACCCATAGATGTACAGGTTTTTATCGGCGGACGCCTTGTTGTCCCTGATTATGCCTATCTGGAATGAATCGCCGGGTTTTAATCCGTTCAAAAGAATCTTGCATTCGATACCCCGGGGGGGAGTGCCCGACACAGGCCACTTGTATGCATAGGTGTTGTATGCGACTATCCAGTTAGAAGAAGCGTCTCTTCTCCACGCTATTTGGATCGGGAGCGGAGTGTCTCCCTTTGTGTAACATGAGAGGGTGAATCTGAGCGTAAGGGCTTCGTTGGCCCTAAGTCCTGTAATCACGAATGACCCTACCCTCAGGTTCAAGACCCATTTTTCGGGTATAAGCTCGGTGGCGACGTCGGGATCTTTCTCCACGTCGCACAAGACCTGTATCGGTGTAAATCCGTTGTAGGCCAGCGACGGGATCATCTTAGGGCCGTTGAAGTAGGGCTTGAACTTCTGAAGCGACGTCGGGGACGGCAAGTCCGCAGGTATATCTTCCGAGAGCATCAGCTCTAGGAAACTCTGATCGTACTGGGGATCGTATGTAGTGTTCAGCGTGGTAAATTCCCAACCCAGGGCTTCGAGCTCCTCGGGGGTGTAAATCTTGACATTCTCGGTCATGATATGAAACGTTTTGGTTTTTTTACTATGATGCCGGAACTTCTGTACGCGGAGCCCACGGTTCCGCCCGCGCGGTTCATGAGCGACACGCCCTTGGCCGCCGCATCGGGTATGTCGTCCTTGCGGTTAGGATCGACCTTGCGCGAAAAGAAAAGGAACTGATTCACGGCCTCCTCGCCGCGGTTGGTGTCTTTGAGCTTGGCGTTGAATACGAACCTGTCGGACGTGAAGAGGGGATCGAGGATGGATTCGATGACCGTAAACTTGTCGCCCATGTTCCGGGTGTCCCATTCCAGGGGGCAAATCCACCCCGTGTCGGCCTGGAACTGGTCGAATGTGGTCTTGAAGTCCAGGGGCAGCTGCTTCTTTTCCATCACGATGCGCGTTATGAGGCGATTGGGGCTTTCGAGGTACAACTCCCGGATGTTTTTCATCATCTCCAGGGAGGTGCCCTGCACGGCCAGCACGTCGATGAGCCATATTCGGCCGCGGGCTTTGCCCATGAGCAGCGACGCCTTGAAGTCGCTCTTGCGGCTGTCCTTGGCCGACGGGTCGGTGTAGATAATGAGGTCTATCCACTCCTCGGGCGTCGGGAAGCGCAGGTCGGGGTTCACGTCGCTCCAGCATATTTTTTTGAAAATCTCCCCTTCGCTCTCGTCGAAGTAGTCGCCCTCCAGGAAGCGCTTGCGCATGAGCGTGGACATGGCCTCCAGGGTCTCGCGGTAGTCGTCGGCGACATTCTCCATGTTGTCGTTGAGTGAGAACTTCACGACCAGGAACTTCGACGTCTGCTCCGGGGGGATCGCCAGTCCCTCGCGGGTCTCGTGCTTGAAAAACCTGACGTATGTCCATCCGGTTTTTCGCGTGGGGTTGAGGGCGAACAGAAGCTTGTTGCGCACAGGTAGTTTTTGTGCCAGTCGTGAGCGGAGGGTGTCTACCGCCCTCTCCTCGACCTCCGACACCTCGTCGATGAAGATGTGGCCCCATTCCGACGATAGAATCTTATCGAACTGGCTCTCGTCGTTGGCCGACCCGCGTATGGAGCCGAATTTTATGTAGGCGCCGTTGTAGAACATGAGGTAGTTGTCCTTGCCGTTATACTTTGCGAACGGTGTCCCGTCCTTCATGGTTATCTCCTGCCACTTGGCGTAACCGTTGTGCTTGGCTATCGCGTTGAGCACCGCGGGGAGGGTCTGCTGGAGCATTCCGGTTTGAAGCGACGTGAAGAGGTTGCGGAGCACGAGGCAGTTGGCTTTGTGCGCCACGCACTGCACGATGAGCCAGTACAGAATGACGAAAGTCTTTCCCGAGCGCGAGGCGCCGTAAAAGAGCACTTCCTTCCACTGGCCGTCGTTGAGGCGGTTCCACATGATCCTCTGCTTGCGCGTGAGGTGTATGTTCATGTCGAGGCATCCGGCCTTTCTACTCTTGGCTATCATCATCTTCATCGAGGTGCATGCGTATGTCGATCTCCGATATGCGGTTCTCGTCCACGTCCGATCCGGAGGATTCCAGTACGGACATGGTGGCCTTTATGAGGTTCATGGACTTGGTGAGGCCGTCGATCTTCGACTTGGCGATCTCGATCTTCGCCTTCGATGCGGAGGTGCCAATGATGTATATCTGCTCGCGCATTATGTCGTAGACGCCCATCATTTTCAGTTGCTTCTCCACCTGCTCCGATATAGGCCACTCCCACTCCGCGGGCGTCGCATCAGGCATCTGCGGCACTGCTGTCGCGGTCTTTAAAAAGTCTATTGCGGATTTCCTGTCGTCCATGGAGCTCGGTTTTTACGCCCAAATATAAGAATTTACCACGAAGGGCGTGAATTATGGAAAAAATTAATAAAAAAACCTCCGCCCCTGGAGCGGGAACGGAGGAAAAAATAAGCCAGGAAGTGAGGTGTTTATTTACATTCAGGAATGCCACAGAAGCATTCCGGGAACAAATATAGGGAATTAGTTTTTCAATTCCAAGCGGGTGCGCATATTTTTTTCCTTGCGCATAGATTCGAGCTTCACGGCGGCCGATTTGGAGGGGCGCCGATAGGGCTTGAAGCGCCGGATCATGTCGATGCCGTTCTCGGAGAACAGCTCGGAGGCCACGTAGATGATCGTTCCGTAGCGCAGTCTGAGTTTGAGTTTCCGGTCGGCCTCGCGCCGCAGGGCGCGGTACTCTTCCTGCGTCATGCCTTCCGGCCGAGAAGTTATGACGGTTTCGGATCCCGTAGCCACGGAATAGGTTCTACTTTTCATCTTCGGCGGGGGTTTCGGTTTCTTTCGTTCGAATCTCGTCCAGGAACCCGAGCGGCAGGGGGATGTTCATGTCGTCGGGGACGTTGAGGATCATGCGATACTGCGCCATAGACACGAAGCGGCAGCAGTTGTCGTAACTCATGCCGTCGGAAGACAGCCACATGCCGTCCGTGTATTTCGTGAATACGGCGATGACGGCCTCGGCGTGCGAGGAGTTCCAGAATATCGCGAACTTGTTTTCGACGGGGACGAGCGAGGAATCGTCGTTTTTGAACCACTCCAGGAACTCGTCGAAGGAGTAGGTGAGGCCATAGGAGCAGAGGCGGATGGCACCGAGGTCGATGTCGTACGCTTTCAGGAATCCCGAAATGTGCGCGGCCGTAGACCGGTCGATCCCGTGCGTCTCCAGCCACGCTTTAATCTCGGCCGTCGTTTTTGTCCCGACCTTCTTGTTCCGGCCGAGACGAAGCAGTTTTTTCATAATCTTTGTTGTTTTTGTTGAAGATATCGTACCTTTTTTTCAGGTCGTAGTAGTAGTGCCGTACCGTGTATACGGCAATGCCGAACGTCTCGGCCGCCGCCGCGAACGCCTCCTGCCGCGGCCCCGAATGCGTCCTGCACCAGTTGTCTACGTAGCAGCATATCACGGCACACTGCGCCGCCGTCTCGTTCAGAAGCCCCGAATCCAGCATGAGCTTAACCCCGTTGTCGTATTTTTCGCCGAAATTCGCCGTCACGTAGACGCGAAGATAATATCCGAATATCCCGGTCATAACCTCAGAATTTAAGCTCCTGCTCCGTAAAGGGTCTGTTTTCCCTCGGCTTCACCCACCCGCGAACCGTATCTATCGCGTCGACCACCTCTTTGCTGTCCTCGGCCGACATAATAACACGAGCCTCTTCACCCGCGTCCGAAGAGAGAGTAACGTGCAAACCCCCGCCCTTCGACTTCACCTCGAACCGAAAAGTAGCCCCCTCGATGGTGATTGATTTATTTACACCCATAATCAAGCTGTTTAAGATCGTTGTACAAATATAGTAATAATATCTTTGCCGTCCAAATCAAAGCACCCCCCCCCACCTCAATAACCAAAACCCCACACAAAACATACCCCCGAAAATCCAAAGACCCGTACCCCCCCCCAAGCCACAAGAAACCCAGCCCGCGAATATCTCGAGTGTTAGAAAGGCTCCAGACCCCGGGCGGCTGTTGACCAAAGACCCGCACCCCTTCCCGGTGACTGTCTCCTTCCTTCGCTCGCTCCACGTTGTTCCGCTCGCTCAGGCTGCGCGCCTTCCCCCTTCGCCCGGCCTCCACTTCCCGCCCCGTCCCCTCGCTTCCTCCTTTGCTCCCACTCCTCCGCCTCCCCTCCACCCCTTCCCGCTCCCCGGCGCCCTCCCCCGGCCCGCCTCCTCTCTCCTCCTTCCTCCAGCATCCGCCCCTCCCCCTCCCCACCCAGCCAAACAGACCAAAACTATTCTCTTTCACCACACACTCAAAACACCCCCAAAATACCCCTCCCTGCGACTATACACGTTCTTAATATATATGAATGATAAGAATAATATATAAGGGGGGTGGTACTCATAGCAACCCCCCGAGTTTTTGTGAATGTAATCGGAACCCGTTGTGTGTGCGTGTGTGCGTGTGCGTGCGTGGTCGTTGGGTGGTGGTGAAGCGGGTTGCGGAGGTCTCAGGCTGGCAGGCTTTCGGATGGTAAAAACTTATGGTGTGTTTGTTTTTCATAAGAACAAACGATGAAGAAAGTTTGTGAAATGCTTGCGTGGTATAAAATCTTATACTATCTTTGTAATAGAGAAAGGGAGGAACAGGTATCACACCCTTCGAAGTTAATGAAACAAACATTTGAAGCCATGAAAAAGAGTCAATCGAACAACGCGGCTACTGCTGCGAACAACTCCACCAACTGGAAGAACGAAGTAAATGAAATCCGGGCACGTCTGGAAGCCGTTAAAACGCGGTCGTGTTGGGCTCGAGGCGTGAAAGGTTTTGCGCTGGATCTGCTGGAAAGTTACGAAAACATTTGCGAGTATTGCGAGCATGACGGCCAGCCAATTCCGGAACTCACCGAAAAAACATTATTGAACGGTGCGGCCGACTGGAGAGCCTATTGTTATGGCGGGTGCGCGCTGATCTACGACGGGGATATAGCAAAAAACCTCTGCACTCCCTCGGAGTTAAAACGCACCGACAACGGCAACAAAGCCCCCAACGATCGGGAGGGCTGGCAGGACGTGCAGGCCCGCGCGTATTCCCAGGCATATAGAATGTTAATGTCTTGTGTTAAATCCACTTGCACACAAGTTGGTACATGTAGATAAGTTCTCTTGCGAGGAATAAGCCACAAAACAACACTTTGCCCCTATTCGTTCCGCGTTGCGGAGGCGTACCGGGCGGCTGGGATAGGGGCACGAAACCACAAAAACCACAGAAAAATGAAAAGAGTGACATTGGTAGCAGTGAATGACGGGAAGACATTCCCGAATGTATCGTGCGCGTTGATCTATTTGCAAGCGCAAATAGAAGCGTCGATAAAAGGCATTTGCCGGAAACTGTCCCGGATGGATGATCCGGGAGCGATTTCGGAGTATCTCCGCCAGAATAAGAAAATCCTTGCGTCCATGCTTGAGATAGAATCGGAGATAGACGAGGGATTGGCGTTAATGTCAGAAACCAAATAGCCCTATGAAAGAGACAAATACAATGATTAAGGCCGCGGTGCTGGTGGTACTAACGGCTTTGTGTTGCTGGATCCTGTTCCGAAGCACGCTGCGGGTAGAATCGGTACACAGGACGGAGAGCGGGTACCTCGTCGAAGTTTCAGCACTCGGCGGGATGGAAATACACGAATGCAGTTTATAAACACAAAAAAACCAGAAGCCATGACACACGTTAATTTCACAACCTCGGGCGTTGCCCTTACCGACCCCAAGTAGCCCGCATCAGGGAAGAGATCGAGAATACCCGGTTCCGTTCCGCTTGGGACAATGGTGTAAAACTGTATGCGCTGGACATCCTCGGCGACTACTCCAAAATGCTGGATTACGCGAAGGAAACAGGGGGTTATACGCCGCGATTTATCGAAACTACTTTGCTGCTGGGTGCTGAGAACTGGATGGCATACAGCGAGGGAGGTTGCTCGCTCGTGTGCAGCGCGGACATAGCCAAACGCTTGTGTAGTCCCTCGGAGATGAAGCGTAAAACGAGCCGATCGGGAATGATTATGCCGCCGACCCGGATCGAAACATGGATTCAGGTACAAGGGCGGGCACTAAATCAGGCATGGCGACTGCTTCGGGGTGCGGCGCTGACAGTATACAAGGCATAAGCCCACGAATGACAGCGGACATAACAATTATATCAAATTAAAAATCAATTAATTATGAAAACAATGAACGAACTGGCAGAAAGGGCGTACGCCTTTACCCAGGAGATGCCCCAGGACACGATAAGCGCGATACATATTTTCCGCGAGACGCAGGAGATCGGGGCGTACGTGAAGTATAGCTACGAGGCCTTGAGGGCTATCGAAGAGATCGCAGTACGCCGATGCCTCGGCGTAAGTACGGCCCTCAGGGAAGGCGTGATAACCATCCAAATACAGGAACAGGATTTGCGGATATGGATAAAAATCGAGTAAGGCAGCTACTCGCCCTATGGGCGGTAGTGCTGGCAGGAATGGCCGCCTTTGCGGCGGTAGTCCTCCTGCACCTTCAGAACAACGCATTTTAACACACAGTATACGCCATGAAAAACAACATCGAAAACGGGATTTATATTCCCGACGACACACGCAGGCTTTTCACCCCGACAATAGTTTACACTAAAAACCTAATAATATGGCAACGCTTTACAAAGAAGGAGTAGAGGGTAAATACAAATGGCTGACCCCTAAACAAGCCAAAAAATACGGCATTCCGCCGGAATACAAATTGATGGAGGAAACCGTATTGTCACACCTTGCAAAGATATTGCAAAAAACAGGAGCCAAGCCGTCGGTCGTGTATTCGCTTTTCACGGATGAAACAGGATGCAAAAGGATAACGGCCCTTACGAAGAGAGGGAAAAGATTATGCCGCAGCCTATCACAAAGGATTCAAGCCCCGAAGATTTGGAGCGGTGGAGGGAATACAACCGCATCGAAGAGAGACGGCACGACGCCGAATTTGTCGAATATTTAAAAACCAAAAAACAATGAAATGGGTCGAAGCGGCCAAAGAAGGCCAGGATTATGTACTGAGCGCCGAACTGAAAGAAAAGCGCGACACTATCGAAGCGGAAGCAGCGGAGGTGCTGAAGAAATCGGGCGCCACGCCGTGCACACTCTACGGGATCGCCGACGGATCACCCGTCGTCTCGTCGGTAGAAATAGGGATCAAGGACGGGGAGGACTATATGTTGTTATATCCATGCGCGAGATGGTGGAAGGTAGCGGAATTCAAACTACTGAAGATGCTGCCCGTGCATCCCGAATGCGATGGCTATTCGGACGTCTGCAACGATGAACCCGCATGTATTACCAAGGATTCCACGGCGGAGGACGTGGAAGCCTGGCGGGCGTTCAACCAAAGACGCGCCGAAAGATATGAGCAGGCGCGGCAATTGGCGATAGCCAATTATAGGGTATACAACGAAGCGATGGCCCAAGTGTGCCCCGGGTTTAAGGGATCGGGGCCGGGTTACACGCAGACTTCATCGGTAATTCGTTCCGGCATACATTTCACGGCTCGATATTATAAGCATGAAGGGACTACCTTCTGCATGGAGTTGAAGCACGGGACAAAGGCCACCCCGGACGGGTTCAAACTGATTTCCGCAAACTACTACGGCAAGGAGGGGCACGAACGCCTAAGAAAGGATATTGACTTCCTCGACGAGATCGACGCGGCGATAGAGGAGGGGGATATGTCGCAAGCGCATCAACTGGTAGGCGACTGGAGGAAGGAACTGGACGACTACCTCGCGTTAAACGAAAAAGAATGCGGTACTCATGATGACGGAGCGGGAGACGAAGCAGCAGTTGCAAAAACGAAGGAATGACGAGTTTGTACAAATACTCAGACGGTATGCCGATCAACACGACAGCGTAATATGCTGGCGAAACATAACTCCCTATTGCATTCGGGTTTACCAGCGCTTAAAATCATGGGGGAGTGTGTGGGAGCCGGGAGAACTGAAACCCAAACGCGCGCTGATCTATTCGGGTGCCCGCCGTCAAATACTGGACTTGTACCCCCTTGGCCTGAAATTCCATGCCCTTCGGTTCAACGGGCGCGGGATAATAAGGGGAAGATGGGAGGATAAAATTAACCAATTGCTAAATATGAGCATACAAGATGATAACACGAACGACCTATAAAACGCGACAAGAGTGGTTGCATGCGCGCAACGACACCCCCGTTATCGGGAGTTCCGACGTTGGGACGATTATGGGGCTTAATCCCTATATGACGCCGTACCAGTACTGGCGCGTAAAGAAAATGGAGACCTTGGAGACCGCGGCCGAAGAGGATAACGACAGTATGATCCGCGGGCGCTTCAAGGAGGACGCGATTGCCCGCATGTTCGAGCAGGTGACCGGGGAAAAGATCGTCAAACGATCCGAGCAGATCGAGGTGTACCGCAATGACAAATACCCGCCCTACATGCAGGCAGCGCCCGACAGGGAGGTTTTCGCCGCGGGCAGGAGTACCCGGTATATCCTGGAGTGCAAGGACACGAAAATGCACCTGCCGGAACTGACGCCCGAGACGGTGCCGATGCTGTGGTACACGCAGATCATATACCAAATGGGGATCATGGAGCGCGATGCGGCGTACATAGCCGCGGAGGAGGGAGGCAAGCGGCTCGTGTATGCGCTATTCGATTTCGACCGATCCAAATTCGCCTATATCGTGGAGTACTGCCGGGATTGGTTCGAAAGGTACATTTTGGGCGACGAAATACCCCCGGTGGAGACAGGCCAGGACGTTATACTGGCATGGCCTGTGTCGGAAGCCGCCCCGCGGGAAGCAGATGCGGAGATACGGGATATTATCGCGTGGGTGCGGGCGCAGCGGTCGAAGGTAGCCGCCATGCAGGCGGAGATCACCAAGGCAGAAGAGCGGGTTAAGGCGTATTTCATGCAGTACGACACCATAACCTACGACGGGCGACCGCTGGCTACATTCAAGACTGTAACAAGCCGCAGGCTGGATTCGAAGGCATTAAAGGCGGACAATCCGGACATATACGCCAAGTATGTAAAGGAGAGTACGACGCGGCAATTATTATTCAAATAACATGAAGACGAAGCGAGAAATAACAGCACGGGAATACGAGGAGGTGGCAAGCCGCCTCACGGACGCCATCAACGGGAATACATACTTCTCCGACAGCATCTCGGGCGAAGGCTGGCGTTTCACCCCCTCCGTTATGGTGTATTGGCACACCGATACACTGGGATCGGGAGAAAAGGAAACGCGGATGGAAAAACTGGTGTGGATCTGGTGGGAGTTCCACACGTTCGACGCGGAGGGTGACGAGGTACTAAACGATTTCAAAACATCAACCTTAGAGCTTTTTTTAGGAATATGACAACCATAACAGACAAGAACGAACGCGCAATGCGCGAGGGGATGGTAGCCAAGACCGCCACCCCGAATTTGCAGGAGATGATCGCCCTGCTGGAGGACAAAAAAGGGGAGGTGCAGGCGCGCCTGCATGCGGTGCTCGGCGACAGGGCTCCGATATTCACGCAGGCCGTACGCAACCTGCTGGTGGCTCCCGAGAACAAAATGCTGCGGGAGTGCACGCCCAAATCCATCATGCGCTCGTGCATGGCCTGTGCAACAACGGGGCTTTCCCTCGATCCGGCATTCGGGCAGGCCGCCATCGTTCCCTTCACTGAGACTACGTACAAGAACGGGCAGCAGGTAGTCACCAAGAAGGCGGTGTTCATGCCGATGAAAAACGGGCTGGTGCAACTTGCCAACAATACCGGGATGATCCAGCGGTTGATGGCCGCTCCGGTGTATGAGGGGGACATAAAGTATCACGACCCTTTTACGGGCGAT
>OGWV01001104.1_pt1 | contig 16988 bp, 12 predicted proteins | sample 1576081 | NCBI WGS metagenome assembly OGWV01 (sample SAMEA3541541, study PRJEB24748) | human gut metagenome | biome: human gut; feature: human-associated habitat; material: faeces | place: China | collected 2012 | reverse complement strand
CTTTAAACTTGTACCCCGCGACCTCAAACACCTCTCCGATGTCGGGCACCGAGTCGCAAAGCTCCAAAATCCAGCCGGCGATGGTCTCATAATCATCGCTTTCCTCGAGCGGCCAACCAAGCTCAATCGCGTCATCGCACGAAAAACGCCCATCGACGAGCCACTCGCGGCGCGAAAGGCGCGTGAGGTACTTGTTGTCGGGGTCGAACTCGTCCTCGATCTCGCCGACGATCTCCTCGACGATATCCTCGATGGTGATGATGCCGGCCGTGCCGCCGTACTCGTCCACGACCACCACGATCTGGTCGTGCGAGGTCTGCATCTCGGACAGCAGCGGCAGGATGTCCTTGGTGTCGGGCACAAAGGTGGCGTCGCGCAGGTAATCGGCGATGGGCTGGTCGCCCTTGCCGTCGAGCGCGGGCTGGATCAGGTCCTTGATGTGCGCGATGCCCGCGACGTTGTCGGGGTCCTCGTGATAGACGGGGATGCGGCTGAAGCCGGTCTGGCGCATGGTGGACAACACGTCGGCGACCGTCTCGTCGTCCTCGCACATGGTGGTGTCCACGCGCGGCACCATGACCTCGCGGGCAACGGTGTCGCCCAGGTCGAAGATCTCGTGGATCATACGCTTTTCCTCGTCGAGCAGGTCGTCCTGCTCCGAGACCATGTACTTGATCTCTTCTTCCGAGACGTTCTGACGGTCGTCGGCACTCTTGATGCGCAGAATGCGGGCCAGGCCATCGGAGCAAGCGCCAGTCAGCCACACGAGCGGACGGGCGATCTTTTGGAACACGGAAAGCGGTCCCACGACCTGCTTGGATACGCCCTCGGCATTGGCCAGGCCGATGCGCTTGGGGACGAGCTCGCCGATCACGATGGACACGAAGGCGACCGCGACGGTGATGATGACCGGCGCCAGGCCGCGCGCGATGGCGGAGAGCGGCGCGATGCCAAAGCTCATGAGCCACGTGGCGAGCGGGTCGGACAGGCTCGTCGAGGCAACGGCGGACGAGGCGAAGCCCACGAGCGTGATGGCGACCTGGATGGTAGCCAACAGCTGATCGGAGTCGGCGGCGAGCTGGACGGCGCGCTCGGCGCGCTTGTCGCCCTCCTCGGCATCGTGCTCCAACACGGCGCGCTTGGCCGTGGTGAGAGCCATCTCGGACATGGAGAAGTAGCCGTTGATAAGCGTCAGGACAAGCGTGGTAATAAGGGAGATGGTTATGTCCATCGGGAGTTTCTCGAACCTCCAAGATTCGGGACGTTGGGTAGTAAGCGTAGGTGACGGATAGGGCAATTGCGCCGGTCGCCCGTGGGAGCGAGGGCATGGGCGCGGTCGCTAGATTACGAAGAGAATCACCGCCATGAACTGGAAGATGCTGCCAGCGAGCACCCACAAGTGGAAAATACTGTGCAGATAGCGCACGTTTTTGGCGATATAGAACGGCACGCCCGCGGTGTAGCACACGCCGCCGACGGCGAGCAGGGCAAGTGCCACGGGGTTGAGCAGTGCCACAAGTACGGGCAGCTTAAAGACAACGAGCCAGCCCATCAGCAAGTAGACCAGGCCACTTACCCAGTGCGGTTGACGTTCGCGCATAAAGCACTCGAGGGCGATGCCGATAATGGCGATGGCCCATACGGCAAAGAACAGCGCAGGGCCGCCGTCGTTTGCGAGCGTGATGAGGCAAAACGGCGTATAGCTACCGGCAATGAGCAGGTAGATGCAGCTGTGGTCGATGATGCGAAACACGCGCTTGGCGCGCGCGGGCTGAATCGCGTGGTAGAGCGTGGAGGCTAGGTATTCGAGAATAATGCTGACGCCATAGACAATTGCCGCGGCCATGTGGGCCGAGCCTCCGCCGCGCAGGGCGGCGAATACGATCAGGAGCACCAGGCCCGCGATACCCAGCAGGCAGCCGACACCATGGGTGACGGAGTTCATGATCTCCTCACCCACCGTGTAGTGTGGAACGGCCGCGGTCTTGGGTCGCGGCTTAGAACTGTCGCTCGAATCGGACATGCCGGTTACATCCTCCAACGTAAAGAGTTCTCAACACTATATCAAAGCGTCTGGGTGCGTGCGAAATTTGCACCATACGTGACCCTTTGTTTACCCATTCTTTGCCTGTTGACGCATCAACGGTGAACGTCCATAATGCGCTTGCATTAAATGTTGATGTATTAACATCTTATAGGAAAGCTTCTTATGTCTCAAAACGCACGTTCCCATCGAAAGCTCAAGATAGCCGGCGTCGTTGCGCTGGTGCTCGTTGTCGCGCTGTTGGGGTTTGCCGGCAACTTCTTGTTCGACTTTGCCCTGAATCCCCAAGCGCCCTACACCATGAAGATGATGCAGGACAGCAAAGACAACAAAAAAGATGAGCAGCCGGATGCCGAGGACACCGAGGCGCGGGCATGGTTTAAGGAAAACCGCAAGAGCAGCAGCCTCACCGCAGATGACGGAACCGAGCTCGCCGCTTGGTATTTCGCCGCCTCGGAGAACACCCACGATTACGCCGTCTGCCTGCATGGATATACCAACGAGCCCGTCGGCATGGCCCGATACGTCAAGCGCTTCCACGACCGCGGCATGAACGTGCTCGCACCCGCCGCCCGCGCCCACGAGCGCTCCGGCGGCGACTATATCGGCATGGGCTGGCCCGAGCGGCTCGACGTCGTCGCATGGATCGGGCGAATCGTTCAGGCCGACCCCGAGGCGCGCATCCTGGTCTTTGGTGAGTCGATGGGTGCGGCAACCGCTATGAACGTCGCGGGGGAATCTCTGCCCGCAAATGTGAAATGCATTATCGAGGACTGCGGCTACACGAGCGTCTGGGACGAGTTTTCTCTGCAGCTCAAGGACGTGTTCGGCCTGCCCAGCTTTCCCTTGCTCGATGTAGCAAACTTGGTGTGCAACGTGCGCGCGGGCTACGACTTCCATAAGGCAAGCAGCGTGGATCAACTCAAACGTGCAACAGTTCCCATGCTTTTTATCCACGGTGACCAAGACACCTTTGTACCGTACAGCATGCTCGACCAAAACTACGAGGCGTGCGCCAGCAAGGTTAAACAGAAGCTCACTATCCACGGCGCCACCCACGCCAAGAGCGCGCAAGTCGACCCCGAGCTCTACTGGAATACGGTCGACGACTTCCTCGGAAAGAATTTTTAGGCAAAAAGCAACGTCCGGGGCTTTATCTGACCCCCTATTTTCGGAAGTATGCAGCAAAATCTGGAACTGCCGACCAGACCGCAGTTTTATCAACAATTTATCAGGGGTTTTGTTGCCAAAAAACGTCGTGTGCTCGGCGGTCTCGAAATTTGCCGCATACTTCCGGAAATCCGCCCGCGAGCGCTGTGCTCGCGGGCGGCTTTTGCTCGACTTACGCCACAGAGGCGCTTGTTTTGTCCAATAGCTAGGTGTTACTTGACCTCGATGAGCTCATACTTGCTCGTGCCCAGGCCGATCTTCTCGGCATGCGCGATGCAGGAGCGCCAGTCGGTGTCGGGGTGCGTGATGCAGAAGGGGTCCTTAGCCTGCTCGCCCTTCAAATGCTCGTGATTGTGCTCCATTTTGGCCGCGCTGTCGGTAAGCACGGTGTTGGGCAGCGGCTCGGATGCCAGAACGGCGTCGGCACAGGCCTGGTCGATGGCGACCGGGTCGAAGCTCGCGAACATGCCGATGTCGTTGACGATGGGCGTGTCGTTCTCGGCATGGCAGTCACAGTTGGGGCTAATGTCCATGGCGAGCGAGATGTGGAAGCTCGGGCGGCCGTCGACGATAGCCTTGGTGTACTCGGCGATCTTGCAGTTGAGCACGTCGGCGGCGGCGTCATAGTCGGGATTGATGGCATCCTGGTTGCACACGCCGATGCAGCGGCCGCAGCCCAGGCAGCGGTCGTGGTCGATGGCGGCCACGTGCACCTCGACGGTCTTGCCGCTCGCAAGCTCGCGCTCGCGGGTGCCATCGAACGAGATGGCGTTGTGCGCACAGATCTTCTCGCAGGCACGGCAGCCAATACAGTGCTCGGTCGCGACACTCGGCTTGCCGGCGGCATGCTGCTCCATCTTGCCGGCACGGCTGCCGCCGCCCATGCCCAGGTTCTTCATGGCGCCGCCAAAGCCGGCCTGCTCATGGCCCTTAAAGTGAGTGAGGCTGATCACGATATCGGCATCCATGAGCGCTTGGCCGATCTTGGCCTCGTGCACGTACTCGCCACCCTCGACAGGAACGAGCGCCTCGTCGGTGCCCTTGAGGCCGTCAGCGATGATGACCTGGCAGCCCGTGGCGTACGGGGTAAAGCCGTTCTGGTAGGCGGTGTCGATGTGCTCGAGCGCATTTTTGCGGCTACCCACATAGAGCGTGTTGCAGTCGGTAAGGAAGGGCTTGCCGCCCAGCTCCTTCACGACATCCGCGACGGCGCGGGCGTAGTTGGGACGCAAAAAGCTCAGGTTGCCCAGCTCGCCAAAGTGAATCTTAATGGCGACGAACTTGTTCTCAAAGTCGATCTGCTCAATACCGGCGCGACGGATGAGGCGCTTGAGCTTGTCGAGCTGGCTCTCGCGAGCATGCGTGCGCAGGTTGGTGAAGTACACCTTAGCGGGTGCTGCGGGTGCAGTTGCGGTCATAGATATATCCCCTCGGTCTATATGGCGTTACAGACATAGAGGATGGTACCCGTTAAAGTAGGGTCGAAGTCAAGCACAGCCACTCATTGGGGACAGACTTAAATGAGTGCTTGCCGCCCGGCCGGCGAATCGGCAAAGACTGTCCCCGATGACTACTCCTGCACCTTGAGGGCTTCGGCCAGGCTGACGCGCTTGATGGAGCGCGTGTGTAGCAGCGCCACGACCAGGTAGGTCGCAAAGCCGATGCCGACGCATGCAGCCATGGACCAAGCGGGCACGTAGATCTCGATATTGCCGTTGTAGGCGAGCAGCATCGAGCGGAAGATGGCCGTGAGCGAGCCAATAATGACCGGCAGGCTCAGCACGAGTGACACCGCCACGCACAGCGTGATCGAGCGGATGTACAGATGCGAGATCTCGCTATCGCGATAGCCAAAGACTTTCATGTAGCTGATCGAACGGGCGCTGTGGTCGATCACCGCCTTGGTCAGCAGGTACATAAACAGCAGGAAGATAAACACCGCGAGCCCGACCATCATGCCGATCATTTTGCTCATCATGCCGATAAACTGGTCGCCCACGGCGCGCATGTCGTCGGGCGTGGTGTCGCCGGCAAAGTAGCGCGCGTCAAGGTCGAGCTTCTCGTTGCTCACATAGCCGTTAAAGTAGGCGGCATCGTTGCCGAACAGCTCATTAAAGTCATCGATGCTCATATAGATATTCATGTCCGACTTGGAGCCCCAGGCGCAGTCCTTGCCCGCGTACTCAAGGGAATAATGCTCGCCCTCGTACTTGTCACTGAGCGTGACCTTCTGCCCCTCGCTCCAGCCAAACTTATCGAGCAGACCGCCGCCAAAGACGACGCGCCCGTCGCCGACGTTGAGGCCATTCCAGTAGCGCGAATCGGGCGAGATGCCATAGACGGAAATCGTCTCCTGCCCATTTCCGTCGCCGCGGTCGTATTGCAGCTGGTAAACGGCATATTTCTCGGCCTGCGCGATTGCGCCTGCACCGTTGTCGATCGTGTTGACCGGGTGAATGTCGTCGTTGTCGGTGTCAATCTTAGAGGCCTTGTCGATCAGGTCGATAGCCTCGTCGCGGTTGCAGCCGAGGGCATCGGCAAGGTCATCGAGGCGCGCATAAAGTGCATCCTTCTTGTCCTGGACCTTGGCGAGCGCGTCCTGCGCCGCGGCCAGGCTCTCGGCAGACGGAGCGCTGGTCGCGGCATCGGCTGCCGCCTGCGCCGCATCGGCCGCGTCGTCAAGCTCGTCATCGGCATCCTGGGCGGCAGAAAGCAGCGCGCCGTCAACCGACTGCAAGCGCTCGAGTGCCGACCACTGCTCGCGCTCCTCGGCGGTGCCCTCAAGCTCCAGCGGTGCCTTGAGCGTGTACTGATGCTCGGCGACCAGGCTCGTCTCCAAGTTGTCCGCATAGTGCGTCATCGTGGGCAGAATCGCCAGACCAAAGAGCAGCAGCAGCGATGCAAACGCAATGCCCACAAAAAGCGTGGCGAAGTTGCCCAGGTTGCGCAGGAAGACACGCAGGCGGAAGCGGGAAACAAAATCCATGCGCTCCGGCAGCCGCAGCCCGCGCTTGGTGCCCGACTTGCCGCTCGCCTCGTGACGGAGAAACTGCAGCGGAGTCTTGCCCATTTTGCGCAGCAGGCCCACCAGCGTGATAAGGATGAGTGCGGCGGCGGGAACCACGGCGCACTTCACAAAGATTTCCCAGCTCCAGTACACCTGGAAGGGCGGCAGGCTGTACGAGCCGTAATAGAGGCCGCGCATGGGTTCGGTAAAGAACGCAACGCCGAGCGCGGCGCCCAAAAGTGCCGCGAGCACACCCACGATGGCGGGAAGCGCCAGGTAGTGCAGCACGATCTCGCGGCGGCGATAGCCGCTGGCGAGCAGCGTGCCGATGATGGCGCTCTCCTCCTCGATGGTGGCGTCGGTAAGGACCACAAAGACGAACGCCATGATCACGATGATGATGTCGAGCAGCGTCGTCCACATCATGGAATCACCGTCCACGTCATCGCGCGCATAGCCAATGCCCTGGTTGGAGTCGGCATCGATAAGATCGTCGACGCGCGCATCGGCATCCGTCAGCGCCTCGACCATATCCTGCTCGGCATCGGTGCGCTCGGCGGTGGAGAGGTCGCGGTCGTTAAAGGTAAAGGAGTACGTGTAGGCAGGCGCGCCGCCGGCATCCTCGAGCGCGGCAAAACCGGCGTCGCTGACCTCGGCGACGCCATAGGTAATGGTGTTCACCGTAAAGTCCGAATTGTCGAGGAACAACGCCTGACTATCGGGCTGGGTCATGATGCCGCAGATGGTGTAGGTGCGGCCCTCGAGCTCGACCTTATCACCCACGGCGAGGTCGTTGTTGGCGGCAAAGACGCGGTCGATGGCCACCTCGTCGTCCGCCTTGGGCTGCTCGCCTTCGCAGTAGGACGCAATGTCGACCTTGGTGCGGTGCGCATAGGTGCGCAACGTGCGCTTGGTGCCGTCGTCGCCGGCGGTCTTTTTGATGATGGCGCCGATGGAGAAATTCTTGTAGAGCGTGACGCCGCCGACGTCGTCGGCTGCATCCTCGGCTGCCTTGAGCTGGTCGTCGGTAGCCTCGAAGGAGGTGGTCACGCGGCCGTCCTCAATCGTGTACGCATCGCGCATGTCGTCGATAAGGCAACCGATGGAATGCGCCGCGAGCAAAAAGCCCGAGGTGAGAGCGATGCTCCCGCACATAAGCAAAAAGATGCCCAGGTACTTGCCGATATTGCGGCGCAGCTCGCGCGGGAGTCGCTTTGCGAGAGGTGTCATGGCATCGCCTACCAATCGAGCTCGGCGGCCGCAACGGGCGACTCGTTGAGCTCATCCTCGACGATGCGGCCGTCGCGCAGGCGCAGCACGCGGTTGGCCATGCGGGCGATGGCGGCGTTGTGGGTGACGATGATGACGGTGCAGCCGTAGGTGCGGTTAACATCCTCCATGAGCTGCAAGATTTCCTTGGATGTCTTGTAGTCAAGCGCGCCGGTGGGCTCGTCGCACAGCAGCAGGCCCGGGTTTTTGACGAGTGCGCGGCCGATGGCGCAACGCTGCTGTTGGCCGCCCGAGACCTGGCGCGGAAACTTATTGCGGTGCTCATAGAGGCCCAGCGAGCGCAGCAGGTCGTCAATGTTGAGCGGGTTTTTGGACAGGTGCGCCGTGACCTCGATGTTTTCCTTGATGGTGAGGTCGGGCACCAGGTTGTAGAACTGGAAGACAAAACCCAGCTCACGGCGGCGATACTCGCCCAGATCGGTAGGTTTGAGCACCGTGAGGTCGCAGCCGTCCACCATGATGGAGCCACCGTCGGCATCCTCCAGGCCGCCGATCAGGTTGAGAAAGGTCGACTTGCCCGAGCCCGAGGGCCCCAGCATGACGCAGATCTCGCCGCGGTTGATGGACGTGTCGATGCCATCGAGTACCGTCAGGCGCGTATCACCGTCGCCATAGTGTTTCTTGAGCCCTTTGACCTGGACATAGGCTTGCTTTGTCGCCATGCTATCCCCCGTTGTTAGCCTTCTGCTACTTTTCTAGGCTAATAGTAAACCCGGGCGAACTATTTTTAAGCGACGTGCGTGAACTATTTTCCAACCTACTCATTGGGGACAGACTTAAATGAGTGAAACCACTCATTTAAGTCTGTCCCCAATGAGTGCCGGGACTGTCCCCAAGTGCCAGCAGGAAAGGAACGTCCCCAAGTGACGGGTTACGGCTAGGCGTGGGATTTGGCGTGTGCGAGGGCTAGGCCTACGGCGGCGATGGCGGCGGCGAAGAGCACCGTGACGCCCAGGTCGCAGGCGATGTCGCCCAGCGCGGCAGACGTCAGGTCAGAGGTAAGCGCCTTGCCGATCGCGTCGTTCACCCAATACGTCGGCACAAAGTGCGCCACCGTCTGCACGGCCGAACCCATCAGCGACAGCGGCATCCAGGCGCCGCCTAAAAACGTCATGAGCAAGCCGAGCAAGTTGCCCACGCCGTTGAGCAACTCCTCGCGCGCACCCAGGCTCGACAGCATAAAGCCAACAGCCAGCGGCGTGCACGCCAGGGCAAACGTTGCCGCCAGCGCCAGGCACACGCGCCCCACGCCAACCTCGGCAACCGCGCCGGCAAAGCCCACGACGCCCATCATGCTCGACACAAGCCAGATGCAGACGGTGAGCACGGCAGCGGCCGCGAACACGGCAAGCGAACGCTGGCGCTCGGAGAGCGGGGCGGCCTCCATGCGGCGCACGCGCTCGGGCTCGTTCATGCCCGAGAACACCAGCCCCACCGACACGATGACCGACGAGATGATCGCGTACGCGCCAAAGTTGAAGTACGACTTGAGCGTGGCGGCGGCAGTCGAGTAAACCTTAACCTGCTCGATCTGGACCTCCGCGCGTTTTGCGGCGGCATGCTCGGCGGCCTTGGCAACGCCACCGTTGGAGGCAGCTGGCTCAAGCGCCGCCGCGGCGCCCGCGAGCGAGATCCAGCGCGAGGCCTCGGCAGACGAAAGCGCCGCCGCCATGGTTCCGGCGCCGTAGGTCACATCGAGCTTGGGCAGGATCTCCCCCGCGCGGGCGGCTGCGACAAGGTCGTCCTCGAACCCCTCCGGGATAAAGAACACGCAATCGGCGCTGCCCTTGGCGCTGTTGCTCTTGGAGAGCGCATCGGCAAGGTCATACGTGTCGTCGCCGACGCCCGTGACCAGGTCAAAGCGTGAGCCCAGGTGCTTGGTAAGCGCCCGCGAAAGGTCGCTATTGTCGCGGTCGACCACGATCACGTTGGTGTCGTAGGGCTTGTACTCGGTGAGCTGCGACGAGTTCCAGCTCACCGAGGCAGCAATGAACACACCCATGAGCGAAATGAACACCGTATAGATGAGCAGGTAGAACGGGTGCGCGAGCGCCATGCGAAGCGCGGTCTTAAAGGTGCTCATAGCGGCTCCTTCCAAAGATCAGCGTGGCGGCGGCGACAAACACCAGGGCCATCAGGACGAGCGCGCCGGCGCGAACGGCGAAGGGCCCCAAGTCCTCAAAGAAATACAGGCGATTGAACATGTCGCAGATGAGCTTGACGGGGTTGAGCCAGCACTCGGCCGGGCAGGCGCGGGCGACGTCGTCGGCAAGCGCCATCGCCGGCTCGCCGTAGAGCCCGGCGAACAGGGCACACGTGGTGGCAAAGCCCGTGAGGATACCCGACTTGGATGCCTTGCCACCCTTAACGGGAAGCGTGCCCACAAAAAGGCCCAGGCCCGTCGCGGCAAGCGCGGAAGCAGCGCCGCCCACGAGGCACAGCCCCTCACGCCCGCCAAAGTCGACGCCCACGACCAGGCGCACGTAGCCGATCGCGATCGTCATCGAGGCAAAGGAAACCAGCCACGAGCCGACAAAAATGCCGGCCAGCGACGCCGTCTTGGAAAGACCGCCCACGCAGCGGCGCGCGCCAAGGCCCGACAGATTAGGCTGCAAATCGACGACGCTCAAGGCGGCAAACTCGGCAGACATCATCGCGACCAGGCCAAAGAGCGCGTAGTAGTAGATGACCGTGCCATCGGGCGTGGCACGAGTCAGGCTCACGCGGCGGGTTCCGCCCTCGAGCGACAGAGCGCGCGCAACCGCCTCCGGGTCGGCGAGCGCCGTCGGGTCATCTTGAGCAATCTGGCGCATGAGCTCGGCATTTTGCGTATACGAGCTTGCCACCGTTTCAAGGATGCTGCGGTCGGTGAGCACCGACGAGGCGCGCGAGCTGTCGTAACTCGAAAGCAGCGTGAGCCTGGGCGCACCCGCGGCATCGACCATATAGATGCCCGCGACCTCGCCGGCCTTGAGCGCTTTGCGCGCGGCAGCCAAGTCTTCGTACTCGCTCACATCGAGCAGCTGGTCGTCGCCTGCCTTGGCAAGCGAAGCTGCCACGTCCTTAAAGGTCGAGGCATCCCAGGCCTCGTCCGCCACGACGGCAACCGGTACCGGGTCGACCGTGCCGTCGGAGCTGAGGTTCGCAAACATAAACATGAACATCGTGGAAAGCGCAATAGGAAAGAGAGCGCCCCAGACCCACGTGCTCGGCCGGCGCAGCAGCGTCTTGACCGTGGTGATGATGGTGTTGAACATGGCCGCCCCCTAGTCGCGCAGCTCGCGGCCGGTGATCTCGAGGAACACGTCGTTGAGGGTCGGCGGTTCGGAATAGATGCGGCCGAGCGGCACGTCATGCGAGCGCAGCGCATCGAGAATGTCCGTCAGGTTGTGCTGGCTCGCTTCGCACGAAAACGTGAGCTGTCCCGCCGTTGCCGAAAGGTCCAGAACGTGCGGCAGGCTTGCGACGGCACCGAGCGCCGCACTCGGAACCTCGCCGACCTCGATTACAATCTTCTCGCCCATCTGAATCATGCGCTTGAGCTCGTCGTTGGTGCCCTGCGCCAGCACGCGGCCGCCGTCCATGATCATGATACGGCTGCAGATCTGCTCGACTTCCTCCATGTAATGGCTGGTATACACCACCGTGGCGCCCTCGTCGCGCAGGCGGCAGATGCCCTCCAGGATGGCGTTGCGGCTCTGCGGATCGACTGCCACCGTGGGCTCGTCAAAAAAGATGAGCTCGGGCTTGTGCGCGATGCCGCAGGCAATGTTGAGGCGGCGCGCCAGGCCGCCCGAGAGCTTGCCGGGGCGAAACTTGGTAAAGTCGCCCAGGCCGACAAAGTCGATCGCCTCGTCCACCAGCGCGCGGCGGCGCTTGCGGTCGTTGACGTAGAGGCTGCAGAAATAGTCGATGTTCTCGCGCACGGTGAGCTCGTCAAACACCGCCACCTGCTGTGGCACCACGCCGATACGGCGCTTAAGGTCGTAGCGGCCGGGTGCCATGGGCTCGCCGAACAGCTCAATGGTGCCCTTGTCATAGGCGAGCAGCTGCAGGATGCAGTTGATGGACGTGGTCTTGCCCGAGCCGTTGGGACCCAGCAGGCCAAAGATCTCGCCGGGGGCGATATGCAGGTTAAAGTGGTCGAGCGCGATAAGATCGTCGTAGCGCTTGACGAGGTTTTCGACGTGGACGATGTCTGTCATGAGGCGGCCCTTCTGTTGCTTGCGGCCCGGTACGATTGCATCATCGCAGGAGCCGCCGGAGCGCGCCAGTGAGCTTTGTCACGAGTGCGGGGGCCGGGCGCGGGGCCCGGGCGCGGGGCCTGCCGGCGCCTCCGCCTTGCCGCGCGGGAGGAATGTCACGGTTGCGCAGGCGGCCCCTCCACCACGCGCAGCTTCGCGTACAATACCCGTATGAACAGGCTTTTCGACAAATCGATCGTGCTGGCGTGCTGTATTGCGGCCGCCATGGGTCTTGCTGTGGACGCTCGCCTGGTCGCGGCGTTTTGCCTTGGCGTTATTGTCACCTCGCTGGCCGAGGTGGCACAGGATGAACGCACGCGCCGTGCAAGCGAGGCCGCGAGCTACGTTTACATCATCGCGGCCGTCTTCATACCGCCGTTTGTGCCGTTTGCGCCTCTCGCCCTCTATGACATCGCGCGACGCGCGCGCCGTGAGCACGCCTGGGTCGCGCTGGGCATTGGCTCCGTCTTTGTCTTTGCGCTCGTCGCGGACCTACGCGCCGACGCGCTCACCGCCCGAATGCTCCTGCTGACCGCCATCCTTTCGGTTGCCGCCGCCTTGCTATCGCTACGTACCGCCCAGCTGGAGCGCGAGCAACAGCGCATGCGCCGTACCCGCGACGAGCTGCAAGAACGAGCCCTCGCGCTCGAAGCGCGCAACCGTGACCTTGCCGACCGCCAGGACTACGAAGTCGAGCTCGCGACGCTCGCCGAACGCGCCCGCATCGCGCGCGAGATCCACGATAACGTCGGGCACCAGCTCACGCGCGCCTCACTGCAGGCCGAAGCCCTACGCGTGGTCCACGCCGACGAGCCTGGCGTCGCCGCCGATTTCTCCGACGTTAAACGCACGGTTGACGAGGCGCTCCAGCTTGTGCGCACCAGCGTCCACGCGCTCAACGACAACGCCGTCGACCTTTCCGTGCAGCTCGAACGCATTGTTGAAGGCGTGCGCTCGGACGGCGGCCCGCAGATTGAGCTTGAAGTTATGGCTGAACATGCGCCCGCAAACGTCGCCAACTGCTTTGCGGCGGTCCTGCGCGAGGCGCTCTCCAACACCATGCGCCATGCTTGCGCCCAGACCGTCGCCGTACGGTGCACGGAGCATCCGTCGTTTTACCAGCTCATCGTCACCGATGATGGCACGGGCGGGGTCCAAGCAAGCGGCCGCGGCGCCGCGGAGGGCATGGGGCTCGGCTCCATGCGCGAGCGCGTCGAGGCGCTTGGCGGCACTTTCACCGCCGGCCCGCGCGCCGGCGCCGGCGGCTGGCGTGTGTTTGCCACCGTTCCCAAACAGCAAGGAGATGAGGCCCGATGAGGCTCATTGTTGTCGACGACGACCGCTTGGTAGTCGATTCGCTCAAGATTATCCTGGGCGCCCAGACGCAGATCGAGGTAGTGGGCACCGGCGCCAATGGCGACGACGCGGTCGCGCTCTACGCCGAGCACTCGCCCGACATCGCGCTGCTCGACATCCAGATGCCGGGACGCGACGGCCTTTCGGCCGCGCGCGAGATCCTTGAGCGCGACCCTGCGGCGCGCGTGGTATTTCTGACGACGTTCTCGGATGACGAGTACATTGTGTCGGCGCTCAAGCTGGGCGCCCGCGGTTACCTGATTAAAACCGATGTCGCCGCCATCCCGCCAGCGTTGGCGCAGGTCATGGACGGTAAACGCGTGCTCGAGGGCAAGGCGATCGAGGACATCGATTTTGATGGGGCGGACGACGAGGCCGGCGCGACCCGCCGGCCCGCGGCCTTTGCCGGCCTGACCGACCGCGAGTTCGAAGTCGCCGAGCTCATCGCCCGCGGCCTCGACAACAAGGAGATCGCTGCCACCGCCTATATGGGCGAAGGCACCGTGCGCAACCACATCAGCTCGATCCTAGCCAAAATGGGCCTGCGCAACCGCACGCAGATCGCCATCGCCTACCTGCGAGGGTAGTTGCCCAACGACTGACCGCCCCGGCATAGCAAAATGGCTGCTAGCGATTTAATACCATTTCAAAACTAAGCCGGTTTACGGGGCTAAGCTCAGGACCCCCATCCATACCCGCGTTTTCTGCAAAATGACGACTCGTCTACCTGCGGTTTTATTTTCACGCTTTTTCGGTATGGTTGGGGATTCGGAATCCGGCCTCGTAAACCGGCGTAGTTTTGTTCGAGCAACCCTGCACGAGTGTCTCCGCAAGCCGCTTCAAGCCAAAAATGATCCGTTTTCCTCCGTCCCGGGGGATCATTTGGCGGCGCCAACCACGAAATCGGCCCATCTACTACGTTTGACTCGATACCCCCAACCATACCCCCGTTTTCCAGAAAATCGCAGGCGTTCTACCTGCGGTTTTGTTTTCGCGTTTTTTGGCATGGTTGGGGGTAAGGGGATAAACGTAGTAGATGGGCCGATTTCGTGGCGGCCCTTCCTCCCCTGCGCACAATAGCGCCGCCACGGAGGAGGGTCAGCCCTGCCGTAACGGCAACAACCAGAACTACAGAGACAATTTTTACTGCTTTCCTGTTCAGCTTTCTGGCTTTATTCTTAAACTTCGGAAGCAGATTGGACAAAAGCAGTACCACGATGATGACTACGATCACGATGGTTGACAAAGCATTGATCGTCGGATTGATACGCTTTGTCATATTATATACAACAATAGAGATATTCTTTACACCATTTCCTGATACGAAATAGGAAATAACGAAATCATCAAATGACATGGTAAATGCAAGCAGCGCGCCTGCGAAAATACCCTCTTTGATCATCGGCACGATAACCTTTGTCAGAGCCTGAAAAGGTGTTGCCCCAAGGTCCATGGCAGCATTTGCCATATTCGGATCCAGAGCCCTTACCTTCGGATAAACGCTGGTAATTACATACGGGGTACAGAATGCAATATGTGCCAGCAGCATAGTCAGATACCCTTTTCGAAATCCCAGAGAAGAGAACAACAGCATCAGGCTGATGGCAGTTACGATCTCAGGATTCAGGATCGGGATATTATTAATATTCAAAAGCAGTTCCTTGATTACCTTCTTTGATTTGGATAAGCCGATCGCTGTAATGGTTCCAAGTATTGTAGAAACAATGGTCGCAATGATCGCAATGGTAACAGATACATAAACTGCCTTAATTACTTCCCCGTTACCGAGAAGTTCCTGATACCAGCGCAGGGAAAAGCCTGTAAATCTGGTCAGTGACTTGGATGAGTTAAAGGAAAAGATCATCGTCACCAGGATCGGCAGGTAAAAGAAAGCAAGGCAGAGTACTACATATAACATTGAGAAAAATTTATTATTACGTTTCATGCCGTCCTCCCTTATTCATCTTTATCCATCTTCTTCATCAGGCTCATAAATATCAGAATGAGCACAGCCAGAATCAGAGAAATCGCACTTCCGAAGTTCCAGTCACCAACTGAGATAAACTGAGACTCGATCAGGTTACCGATCAGCATGTACTGTCCGCCTCCGAGAAGTTTCGGAATAACGAATGTGGAAATAGACAGCAGGAATACCATCATGATTCCATTGAGTACGCCGGGGATGGACAATTTCCAGATAACCTTTGTGAAGGTCTGAAATTTATTTGCCCCCAGATCATAGGCAGCCTCGATAAAGGATTTATCCATTTTGCTCAGGGATGTATGGATCGGGATGATCATAAACGGCATAAAGTTACAGACCAGACCAACCACTACGGAAAAGTCCGTATACATCATTGTCACCGGGGAAATCCCCAGTAATCCAAGCAAATGGTTGATGATACCATTGTCTGACAGCAGGTTCATCCATGCATAGGTACGCAGAAGCATATTGATCCATTCCGGAATAGTTACCAGCAGGATCAGAAGACTCTGGGATTTCTCCGGACATTTGGAAATAATATATGCCAGCGGATAGCCAAGTCCCAGACAGATGACCGTCGTCAGGATTCCAAGCTTAAAGGACTTGAAAATAACGCTCATATACGTAGCTTCCAGGAATTTGCGGAAATTCTCCAGGGTAAAGGAGAACGTCAGCACCTCGTTTCCATCTTCTGTAAATGCATATAATGCGATCAGTATCAGCGGGATGACAATGACCACAAATGCCCACACAAGATATGGTTTGATAAGATTTCTGTACTGTTTCATCAGTAGCTTCCCATCTTACACATAACATGGATGTCTTCAGGCCCGAATTTCAGTCCCACTTCCCTTCCGACTTCCGCATAATCTGTGGTATGAACCATATAAGTACGAAGCTCTGTTTCGATCAGGATTTCATAATGTACGCCCTTGAATGTAATATTGCGCACGATTCCCCTGATCTTTGCCTGACCGGGATCTACGATATCCAGATCCTCAGGTCTTAATACAACTTCAATCTCTTCATTATCTTCAAATCCCTTATCCACACATTCAAACTCAAATCCGTCAAAAGCAACCAGATAATCGCGGATCATGGTGCCCTCGATAATATTGGATTCACCGATAAAGCCTGCAACAAAACGGTTTTCCGGCTCATTGTAGATATCTGTAGGCGAACCGATCTGCTGAATCTCACCGTTATTCATAACAACAACCGTATCTGACATGGACAGGGCTTCTTCCTGGTCATGGGTAACATAAATGAAAGTAATGCCAACTTCCTGCTGGATCTTCTTTAATTCTACCTGCATCTGTTTACGGATCTTTGCATCCAGTGCACCCAGAGGCTCATCTAAAAGCAGAACCTTCGGCTCATTTACCAGAGCTCTGGCAATGGCCACTCGCTGCTGCTGTCCACCTGAGAGCAGAGTTACATCTCTTTTCCCAAAGCCTTCCAGACCAACCATCTTCAGCATACGCTCCACCTTCTGGGCGATGACAGTTTTATCGACCTTCTTCAGGTTCAGCCCGAAACCGATGTTCTCCGCCACATTTAAATGAGGAAAAAGAGCATACTTCTGAAACACAGTATTAACCTCTCTCTTGTACGGGGGAAGCTTGGAAATCTCAATCCCGTTAAACAGTACTTCTCCGTCACTTGGTTCTTCAAAGCCTGCAATGATTCGAAGGGTGGTTGTCTTTCCACATCCGCTTGGTCCCAAAAGCGTCAGGAATTCCTTTTCGTAAATATCCAGATTGATGCCGCGCAAAACCTGCTGATCATCAAAATTCTTGGTCAGATTTTTTAACTCAATCAGTTTGTTCATCATCTTTTCCTTCCTCTGAATGTATTCTATTTTTGTTGCTATAGCATTTATTTTTTCTTCTT